>Ga0065711_1001020_pt1 | contig 50082 bp, 23 predicted proteins | sample Hoacrofraction12_FD_59098 | JGI IMG/M metagenome (GOLD analysis project Ga0065711, IMG submission 59098) | Hoatzin crop microbial communities from Cojedes, Venezuela - Epithelial fraction 12 v2 (version 2) | ecosystem: Host-associated > Birds > Digestive system > Esophagus > Crop | place... | reverse complement strand
CTCTCAGCCTTCTACAGGCTGAACAAGCCCAGCTCCCTCAGCCTTTCCTCATAGGAGAGATGCTCCAGTCCCCTCATCATCCTCGTAGCCCTTCGCTGGACTCTCTCCAGTAGCTCCTCATCTTTCTTGAACTGGGGAGCCCAGAACTGGACGCAGCACTCCAGATCCCCATCACTAGGGCAGAGTAGAGGGGAAGGAGAACCTCCCTCGACCTGCTGGCCACACTCTTCTTAATGCACCCCAAGCTCTAAGAACAGTGTTCTTTTTCTGATCTAGAAGCAGCTATCTTCAGTTCCCAATCCATTTGCAATAAAGGAAGCTAGAATAATCTTGAAGTTTTACTTCACTCAAGGGGACATCAGTAAGGACAAGTGGAAAGTGAGCCCACTGAGCATTTTTAAGAGCTTGCAGTGAAGGCTTGAACAGGTCAGAGCTGTGAAAAGTTCAGTCCTGTGTAAAGGGTCCTTGACAAGATCAAATCCTGACTTACCTCCTCCAGCTGTAGTCTAAGTAGTAGTTTACTGTGCAGCCTACTTTCCCTGGTCTCTTTAATGGACATGACTATTACAAATTATTATGCATGTGCAATTTGTGCTTTGCGTCACGGGGTCACTGATTTAATTCAGAATTCTCTGTTTTTACAGGTATTTTCAGGTGCAATTTTGAGTGCTTCTATGAGATTTGCAGACTTTGTGAAACAGGTTTATAGCATGGAGGTAATTTTTTTTATATATAACTTCGGAGAACTGGGCACCATCAGAACCGTGGCACTACCTGCACCCTTGTGTTATTTCTGATCTCTTGACGTGCCTAGATGCTTCTAAATAGCAAAAGAAGAGACCAAAGAGCAGACTGAAGCACTGAGCACTGCTGGCTATTATGCCACTTCTTGGACCTGTTTTAGACTGTCCAAGTTAACATGTAGACAAAGTTTGGGAACTTCTCCCAAAAGGCAATACAGATGACACAACACCAGTTTTGTCTCCGTCCACAGTCCTTTAAGAGTATATCCTAGCAAGTTTTGTACGCTCGGACACTCTACCTCCCACATGGATGTCATGCACTGTGCAACATACACCCTTGCTATAATGCTGTACATATTCCATGCTGGTGATATAAAATGAAAAATAAGAATGTCGTAATGGCACAGAAACACCACATGGACATCAGCGGAGACTCAGGACCAAGTGCCCTGCAGAATAAGTGCAGCCTATCTGGTATATAAGGAGCCAATCCTGGATAGTTCCTCCTGTGTATGCCACGTGGCCATGCGGGCAACATTCACTGTCTGGCCTGACCCTCTTTGATTTTGCAAGATATGTGTGCTGAGGGCACCCAAACTGAGCTTCATGCTTCTTTTGTTATTCTTTATCACCTCTTGTCGTTTTTGTTGCCAACCATTCACCTTCCTTGCTTACTTTTTTTTCTGCAGTTTTGTGTTTATCTGTCTGTTCATAGACAGCAATATACTGCTACGTAGTTCTGATTCGATACTCCATGTTAAAGATCAGGATGAATTCTTTTAATGACTCAGCCTACACAAAAGCCTGAGGATATGTATTTGTCAGAATAATTTTGCTTTGCAGAGGTTTGAAGAGTATGTACTACAGGCCAAACCAGAAGTATAAGGGTTGCAATATGCACATTTCAGTGTGGCATCAAGCAGGCAGTGTTCCTAAATGCCGCTGAGAGCCAAGTGTATGCATAAATTGATCTGATACAAATTTATCCACTTCATTAATGTAGGCTATTCACAATTTTGAAAATAAACAGCCTCATTCTGGTTTTCTCCTAACTTTGGGAGTTTCTAGAGCTGCTTGTAACGCAAGCAGACTTGCCAGTTTTCACCATGCAACAGTTCCTTCAACTCAGACAGCTGAAAATTTAGTGGGTGCTGTACCTGCCTGAATGAGTCAGACATCAGGAAAGGAAAAAAGCAGCAAAGGAAAAAAGTACCTGTTACCCTACTGCAGACATGATGTCCTAGCCTTAGGGTTACATTTGATTGGTTTCTTGCAATTGCAAGTTACTTTCCAATAGCTGTATTTGCAATCATTTGAAAATCTTGCCATTTTAATTGCTGTAATAAAGTAGTCTTGAACTGTGCCTTATATCTCCTTATTTAGATTTTTGGATGTTTTGCTCTGACTGAACTCAGCCATGGAACCAATACCAAAGGCATACGAACTACTGCCACATTTGATCGCAGCACTCAGGTTAGTCCTTAATGCACAGGAATAATGTTTGACACTGTTAAACTTTTATTTGCTAACAGGACAGAATGATTCAAGGAGTTCTTTGATTAACAAGAAAGAATCAAGTTCAAGTCAAATGTAAACGAAAAAAATGTCAAATATTTACATTGGAGGTAAGAGTGCTTTGGGGAGCTGCTGTTCAAAAAAACCGAAACAGACAAGCATGTCATGCGCTGCATGTGCTGTGGGTGCCTTAGTTCAGAGACAGCTCGCTCTCCGCTTCATTTGTTTGTAAGAGAAGAATACAGTTAAGGGTGGATGTGGGGACTTCAACAGATAAGCATGTTCTCACACAACTTTCCAGTGTTTTCAAAACAAAAAGTCGTCTGCATTAGTATTTTTGACTACTGTAAATCAGTGCATTTAATACCCAGAATACTTTTTAAAAAAAGAGGAAAGTGATTCCATTCCAGCAGAACAAAATACAGGAAAGTGAAATGGTTGTCTATCATACATCAGCGTTTACAATAAATCCAGAAATTTCTGTTTTCTTGTACAAGTAGTTAATTTAGGTTCTGATTGTGATATAAGGATAGCATCCTTCTCCTTTGTTGTGTCTCTTAAGGAATGGTTGGATGGCAAATCAAATTGTCTTTTGTCTTTAAATATGAAAGCTTTTTATATGACAATGAGGATTATTTCCTTATGATCAGAAAAAGAAATACGAAAAAGAGATCACAAGACTATTGAAGAGACTGGAAGAACAAAACAATTAACTGCTATTTCCATTAGGATACTGCTTACGACTCAGAATTTGTTTCCTGAAATCAACACTGCTGCAGCAATAAATTCATTGTCCAAACGTTTTTTTCAGTAAATTACTAGAACTCACTGTAGTTTTACATTAAGGGTGAAGAAAATAGGAGACTGATGGAACTTTCTCTCTGTCTTTGACATGTACATGCTTGATTAATGACAAATTTGATTTAAAATGTGTTATTTAATGTCCCAAGAAGGCAGGCTCGTCATCTCCCCCAAAGACTGGGACATTTTATTGAACTGTAATGTGCAGAACTGGGTGCAATTACTGCCAACAAACAATGTCACTCATATCTATTCATCATGAAGTGACTTCAAAAGAATGAGAAATCAGAATCATAGAATTGAAACAAAAGTTTTTATGTTCTTCAGTAGGACAACATTCCAGTCTGTATTCTTTCATATCCGAGTAATTTAGTGATCATTTATCCAACATGGATGATCATATCCCTTTCCAGAAAAAAACCCCAACCTTGTGAGTTTGGCGGCATGAAAAGTTCCATTTAAATAAATTGAGTTTTATGCTGGTGGTGAGTGCACTGCAGTAAAAATGACGGAAATGACTAAATGTTTGTTAAGATCATGAAGCTCTGAGTTTTGATTTCTTTTACATCCACACTATTTGGATCTAAAAATCTGAATGCCGTACGATGTCTAAATTTCAGGATACATGCATTCTTCAGAATTCCCACTGCTCATGGTCCCCCAGTTGTCCAAACTGGGAATGGTGCTGCCTTTCACACTGTCAACCAGGCTTCCTTTCCATACAAAACTGCATAAGAAGGAGGGGGTCCCTGCGTAGGTTTCAGCCCTCACAGCTGAAACAGCCCTCACAGTCCCTCACATGAACTCACAGCTCAGTTTAACCTAAGTTCTAGAAAATGCTTCTGAGTCCGTCACTTTGCTTTACTTTTTTTAACTGCTTAAATGAGCAATTAGAAGGCTGAATTTCAGGCTTTGCACTGAAGTAATGAACTTTTTCAGCTCTAAACTTTTCCTATCTATATGTGTTCTCTCCAAAATTAAACACAGTAGGAGTGATCTCAGCTGTTGGAGTGGAGTACAGAATGAAACCCTGGCAGTTAATGGATGTTTTCAAAACATTACCGTGGTCAGGAAAAAAAAAAGAAAATAGACGTGTTGTTTTTTATAATTTGTATCATTTGCTCCTTTCTTTGCTTGCTGCAGGAATTTGTCATAAATACTCCTGACTTTGAAGCTGCAAAGTTCTTGGTTGGCAATATGGGGAAACATGCCACTCATGCAGTTGTGTATGCCCAGCTCTATACTCCTGATGGTCAGTGCCAAGGATTACATTCCTTTATTGTACAGGTAGGGTAGAAATATTGCTAATCTTTTTTTCTTTTGTGGGGGAATGGGTTCAAATTAAAGACTTTCTGCTATGCTGTTATTTATATCTGACCAGCAGAATCTTTAATGCCTTCAACATTTAATCCAGTTGTAACAAGTGTACTTTTTTAAATGTTCATTGATTTTGTGATGGTTGTACAGCCAGTTTTATACTGCCAGTTTTCGCAAAAAAAATCTGAAAAATATAAAAGGGCTGAAAAGCCTCCAGATAATCATGCTGCCTATGTAGTTAGAACTAACCTATGCTGTATGAAGTCCTGAAAGTCTGGGATGAGGCTTAAGGTGGTTTATGTCTGCCAATGCTGCAGGCTGATCTGCATGAAATCTGCAAGCTTCTACCACAGAGATCAGTTTATAAGAGTAAAGGCATTTGAAGATATAGCAATGCAGTAGAGAAGTTGTGCGTAGTAAAATGAACTAGTTGCAGAGTGAACAGAATTTACTACAAAATCAGGGAATAACTCAGAGCTGATTGTTACATAAAAGTTCCATTGATTCCTACTATGTCTGTGTAAACCTGAAGAAGGTGTCAATGCTAGTCTGATGAGAGCAGTCATCAGTGTTAAGGCTTATTGACACAGTGATGTAATTAGTGTTGTGCTGCCAGAGTGATTTCCGTTAAGGCATCTATGTCCTGAATGAGAGGATACATAAGTACAAGTTATATCCAGGATTGTGTGCTTGAAAAAAGCAGAAAGATTTCTTTAACATTAATAATAGAATACAAATTGGGAATATTTTCACTGTTTGAAAAATTCAACCAATAACTTTCATTGTTCCACAACTGAAATAATGTTTCGTTCCACTTCTATGCAGATTCGAGATACAAAAACTCTCCTACCAATGCCAGGTGTGATGGTAGGTGACATAGGAAAGAAACTTGGGCTGAATGGGCTGGATAATGGGTAAGTCAATCCATTTGAAGAAGGATACATTCTAGATTATAACACACTGTTCTAGTGCAAATATCCTCCTTTGTCAGTTCTGTCTTTACTTCTGGGGTATTCGTTAGTGGTTTTAAGTTGGTATTTCTAAAAAAGCCCAGATAGAAAAATCTTGGATTTCAGTATTTTCTATCTGAATAACCATTGTCTTTCTGCTTCTCTCACTTCTTCCAATATGAAGTGCCACTGATACTCTGTGAATATCCCCAAGCATTCTTGCAGTCATAGACTCTGCAACAAGAACAATGAAAAAAACCACAAAATCCATTAAGTTCTGAGTAAAGAATTTAATAAGCCACTCCACCCGTCTGGGTGTAAGCCCTTAATTATTTTGGCTTTTCCAGCCCACAGGGAGGCTAATGGAGATCCACAGACAAGGTTTATTGTTAGTAAAGATGTGAGATTAATTAGAGACCCAGTAGAGAAACTAGGTATCTTGTTTAAACCATGGGATTTCTGGACTAATCTTGTTCAATGCAGAAGAGAAGGAGAAGGTTAGCTATTTTTTCTCTGTTCTCAGTGTACAGCTGAAATAAAAAAGTACCTGGACTCCATTTCTAAGTCATGGACTTCAATGGCCTTACTGGGTCTCTGCTTTACTAACCAAAGACATCTGATGGGGAGAAGAGACAGTGAGGAAATTGAGGTAGATTTCTGCATTAAAACAGCCATTATGTAAAAATTATGATTTAAACCCCTATAGTAGTTGCATAACTCTGTGTAAAGACAGCGACCTAAAATAATGGGAAGGGGCTGTGTGTGCACTTACCACTTCTTTATGCGTCAAATTGACCTCTTTCTGTTGATTCAGTTCCTTACAGATACATGTATTGTCCTTCATAACATGCCACTGCAGTAAACAAAGTCTAGACATCCTAAGGTATCCTGCTTTCAAATGTAATGGCTTTGACTGGCTTTCCAGGAGGTCATAGGTCTTCCATAGCTTGTTTTCTGTACCAGACTCCTCCTGATGTCCCAAATAGCCCGTAGTGACAAAAATAGCACTGGCTTTTGTATTTATGCAGAGCATTCTCCTTGATGCTTTGTTGCCCAACGACACAGATGAAATAAAGATTTAAAAAAAAACCATATAGAAAATTAAGTTTTATAGAGGAAAAATGTGGGAAAAGGCCTGGAAAACAAGGGGGTTTCTGTTTTGGTGGATATTTTTGCCTGTATCTGCATTATGAACTAGTAGCCACCAGATGGCACACCAACATGGGCCTAAGTAATCTAAATATAATTCAGCTTTGTATTTCTGTAGAAATGGTCAAATTCTGCTGTCCTTAATTTATTTGCAGCATAGTTTTATGCATAACACAAGGAAGTAGAAAAGTGTGCTTGTTACATAACATCAAAATACACGTAATTTAAAAAGCCATTTATCCTTTGATGTACTGGGAAAAAATAAAGCATTTCTTAAAATATCAGTAATATCTGAATAATCTGAAATGATAATCCACATAATACACAGCAAATAAGAGATACCAATAACTTCGTATCCTAATATCAGATGGAATCCCTTATCTTAGTTATGACATCATATGCCATTTAAAGCAATAGGGCATTCCAGTCTGTTTACTTTGCATATGCTGCTTTAAAAAAAAAGAGATTATTTTCTGCTAACAGCAGTGCCCGAGGAGTCTCAGTCATGGATCTGGATCTCTTAAGTATGGATTAAGACAGTCCCTGCACTAGAAATCTTAAGACAGCACCTGCAGATTAAGATAGAGGGATGAGAGAGCCCCAAGGTTACTAACAGATACCCTTCAGTCAGCTGAAAACTAGGAGCCTGTGTTCCTGATGTACCTCAGCTGTTTTCTTTGGAGAAGTCGGAGGCTTGATGCCAACGTTGTTCACAAGAACTAGAGAACTAGTTTTTGCTTTGCAGTCTTTTTGCTCCCACTGAGCTGTCAAAATTGTCAGGACTTGCACACACTTCTTCTCAGAGCTACTTGAAGGCCTGGGTGGGGACTGGAGAGGTAGTAGCTTCGTAGCTCTGCGTTTGTTTGCAGAGAGGACACGCTGTGCCACTCTAGAAGATGGACTGTTGGTTGCATGATCTGCAAAATGCCAAGATTCACAGGGAGACAGTTCAGCCTGGGCCACCAAACACTGTCTTGTCAAGGTGTTCTACTAAGCAGTTCAGTAACCTTATATCCTAGCTTATCCCAGAGAAAGCACAGCCCGCAGTTCTTGTGCACTGTAGAAGCCTGTTGTATGTGGTGACAAGAAAACATTCTATTACGCTGTGACTACAAGTTTTAGTCTCTACTGCATGCTTTGCCAGTTTTTTGAATGTATATATGAAGTCTGGTTCAACTACCATAGACACCTAGTAAATCAGTTATAATTCCATGTAGTTACACTCAGGATAAATGGTCAGAGTGAAGATCAGAGTCTGGTATCTCTGGCGGAGATGTCAGATTTTGTTCCTGCACTTCAGGAAGTTTATGCTACGAATTTTCAATATGGATACAGAGAGTTAAGCTCCTGAACACTAGTGTAGGACATGGGGAAGAAATTCCAGAGCTTCCTTGGAAAATGCCATTGAGTTATGCTATGTAAGAGAGCAGAGTAGGTGATTGTAGTTGTCCCTTCTGGCTTTGGAGGACAATTAATCTCTTGGGTCATTTGACTGAAGGCTGGTTTCCTGCTAATGCAGAGTGTAATGTTTTCAGTAAGAGAAAGAATTTCAGAAGTAACGTGGGAATTTCTGCATTGTAAATTCAGTTGACTACCCTGGTTCTTCTAAGTCTGTCTTTCCAAATAATTCTCACAGCTTCATAATTTGAATAGCCAAAAATCACATGGGTTTTGCAAGTCTTTGTAACTTCAGCTAGCTGACAAAAATGACAACATCACTTTAAAATATTTTTATTTATTGCTTACAACAATTTGTGTCATCAGTACATAAATGGTTAAAAACTGAACTCCAGTTTTTCTCATGGAGAGTTTAGACTGTTTTTGTGTTTTGGTACCAAAAAATAAATCAGACTGCCACCAGGGGATGCAAGTGCTTCAGTCTTATTTTTATAATATAAAAATGTCCACCTGTTGCTAGTGCTCTGGCAGTCTTTGAAATGTGCTGTTCACTGAGGTCCCAAAATGGAAGTAGCTGAGGGAAAAAAACAACCACAGAAAAAACTCTGGGTATTTGGGATCCAGGGGCTTTTCAATAAAATGCATGGCAGGCGTAGCAGGAGGGACATAAAGCCAGATCTTGGGCAAGTGCAGATGTGCATTTCTGTTTCTTCCTTTTGGGTTTATTTTTGTCTACTCTGGCTGATGTAATATTACCAAAATTACCCATTACTGCAGTGCACACCAATAAATAGTTGCCACTGAATTGGCAGTGAACCAATTTCATGTTCAGGTGTAACTAGCAGCAAATTGCTGCTTTCCCCGCTCCAGAAATAGAAAGCCCAACTGAATCTGCGTGGGGAAGAGTTTGAAAATCAGCTAGAATTATGTTTCTGAAGAGGTGCTTAACATGCCTGTCTTTCTAAAACATGATCTGAGCTCATTCAGCTGTATCCACTGATAATGTGTATACAGATTCTTGAGCAAACAAAACCTATGATAAGGGAAGAACTGGTGAAATGAAGCTATCAAAGGTACATCAAATGACTGCCAGACAGAAAGCTAGTTATTTTAACTGAATTGTTTGTAGGGAAGAAAAGGATCTTTCTAAGGGAAGAAGAATTGTTAGCTGTGTCTAATTATAATGATGGACTTTGCAAAACTGAAGGTTTTTATTAGCTGTTTAAAAACCTTTCGTCTGCAGTTAAAATGTGACCAATCTCTCCACACATGCAACATGCTAAGACATTCAGCACGTTCTCTAGCAATCACTGAGGCCAGATTCAGTTTTCTGGACACTGAAAATTAAGCAAAACACTCAGAGAAAATGGGTAAAGGGGATTTATTGAGCAGAAAAGTAATAAATGGTGTAAAAGTATATCTTCTGGAAAGAGATTGCAGGTTCAGAAAGCCCTCACTGCAATTCCTTGTATATTGGCGAAGATGGCATATATCACACAACCTCCAAGCCTTTGCAGATGACTTTTCAATGGTTAATTAATATTTTTTCCTTTGTTACTATTTCAGCATCAATGCCAATAATACATTAAGATTCTGCTACTGCTAGTTTAGGGTAGAACAAATGAAAGTCTTGTCCTTCAAAGGGTTTTGACTCCTAGTATTTATCCTCTTAACGCTTACTTAGATTTTGCAATGGTTGCAGTTATTTCACTATGAAGACAGGAGCTGTAATACATGGTTGAAGCTTGAATAGTCTCTTGGAGCTTCATCTTCCAATCTGAAGCAGTAGTTCGGTGAAGATAATTCCCATATTCAGCTTCTTTGGTTGTTTGCTTCTACTCCCACACTGCCTTTTTCTTTGTGTTGGAACAAACATTTGTGTAGCAGTGTAGGGGGCTCAGCTAAGGAACTGGAACTGCCTGAAAACTAATCTGACAAAAAACCCCCCAAATTTGGCTGTCTTCAACTAGATCATTTGTCAGATCTGGTTCACTGCAAGGCCACAGAAGCGGCTGTTCTAGTAGAGAAAAAGGTCTGGTACAGGGACGTGAGTAAGGAAGCAACTGTAGAAATCAGTCCTGCTTCTCAAATAAATGAGCTTACGCTCGCTTAATGTTTTTATTGTCTTGCAGCCTCTGATCAGAGTCACCAACAATTGCAATAGTAATGAAGTAAAAATAAGTGTTAAAAATGCCTGTACCTGTACTTACATTATCTGAATACAGTACCATCAATCCTTCAATCCTTGCGAACAGTGTCACTTTCACAGTTAAACCCCATATTTGGCAAGACACATCTTGCATATTTGCAATTTAAATCAAAAAAGTGTTTTTTGCAGTGGAGTTGTCATTTCCCTGTTTTGCCCTCTCCACTTTCTCAAGGTTAGACACTGTGGGTACAGGCAGTGCTGTGCACATTGCTGAGATGTAATCACATTGCTAGAGTGCTGCCTTATACCCGCATTTTTGCTGCTCACGAGTACCTCAAAACTGCGTAGCCAGAGCCAGTTCATTGCAATGCCTGTCACATTGACAGGCCCTTGATGGTGCTGATGGGGAAAGGTAGGTTCAGATCTGGTCATGCATTTGTTCTATCACCCACAGAAATAGAGCCTTGCATCTGCAGTGAACTTTAGACAGCTTTTTTTCTTCCTTAGCAGAGGTCTGTCAACTCTCAACAGTTGCAGGAGTCTGCACATCCAGAACTCCTTGCAAGACTGGCACTTAGACTATAAGAACTTTAGGGTGAGTGCGTCTTTGCATGTCTGTGGAGTCCATTAAGATAGGATTAGGAGACCTGTTGTTTTATCATTGCTGTTGAGCATTGTTGTCACAGAGCTGCATTCTGAAATTAGAGCCTTGATTGTAGAAACTAAAGCTAAAATATTACCTTGCAGTTTTCCTGAGCTTCTCTGTAGCTCTTCTCACCTCTAATCTTTCTGTGAGTTTCAGTCTGGAATCTGTGGCTGTTTTCTTTCCTTCTGCAAGTTTTTCACCAGATTTCTGAAGTGGTATTCTTCCCAAGGTTTATTGTATCCCATAAACAGCTGTGAGATCATTTGATTCACCTGCTTTCTGTTTCTGGCTGAAAGGACTGAAGGAACTGTCACTGCACCATCTCTAACGTAGTCAATAACAAAAGCTGGCAGGAAAGCCACTTTAGCGAGTCTGAAATTCACCAAAGCATGTTTGAGCAATTTGTACTATAGGTAACAGCTTATTAATTTAGTACTGGGAAAAGGAGCTTGTAGCTTTTCCAGCTGCTCCTTTTTTGCACACCAGGTGAATTACTATCTAATGATTTAAAATCGGTAAGATTGACTTTGCTTGAAATGTTCCCTAAACTACTGGCCAAAGAACCCAAACAAGAATGCTAACTATTGGAATAGTGCTTCACTCTGCTCAGCTAATCTAGGTAGAAATCTGTGTGCTACAGTTGTTTTACAGGCTAGATGATGCAAAATTACACGGTACAACAGAGCCCTATAATCCACATTTAAAGTGACAGCTATTCGCCTCTCTTGCTGAGAGGTCTTAATCTCAGTCACGCTATTTGCTATGCAGAAGAGGCCCTAAGTAGGGTAACTTTCAAACCTATGGTCTTGTCATCACCATGTGAAATTTAGCCATTTTCCAGACTGCTGGTACATGATATCCCCATGACTGCTTGTACAGTTCCATTATTGTAAGATATTTCTTCAATTCTTTAAGGGGATTTTTCCCCTAAATGCGTTGACAGATGTGGTCCATGTCTATTCGCTATACTTTCTAGGCTAATGACCATTAGAAATGTGATCGCTGACTTCATTGAATCTTACTATTTATTTTTAATATGTTCCGATATCAAATTCAACTTGGCCAGTATGTCTAACAATTTCAAGTAGCAAAGTTCTTGGAGAAAGAGCGTAACAGCAGTTGGCAATGGTCTCACAAGGTCGCCTAATTCCCAGGTCCTGTAAGGTTCTGCTTTTATTTTCAAAACTGATAGGCAATATATCTTATTTCTTTACACATGGAAAATCTGTGTGATTTTTAATTGATAGTTATGTCTCTCTTGTACCTCTTAAATTTTTTGCCATCTTATATGCATTTATTCTGATGGCAACTTACAGAAGAAGAAAGAAATAATGTATCTAATGGACAATATCAAGTAAAAAATCTAAACTTTCAAAAACTGTTATTTGAACTAATTTTGACTTGAAGAAAATAGTTTCTTATATAATGATAGGAAATGTAGTATTCTGGTTCACTAGCTGTGAAAAAAGTTATGAGAAGGGCGTGTGTCGGTTTTAATCAAAATAATTCTAGATACTGTTTTAGGCGGTACAGAATTAGCTACATTATATTTATGTTGTACAGATCATAATAAAACTTTCTACAATATTTTTTGCTCATTGCAACAACAGACTTCCTCTAGATTTAACTATTTGGGATTGTATCACAACAGGTTAAAGTGAGTAAAATTGTTTAGGTCATTTTGGGACCTGTTTTGTTGGTACATATCTGCCACATGTTCAATATTAGTAGGCTTGAATATCATAGAAGTAGGTTATCAGTATATAGATTTATATATTAGTAGATCTGAATTTGCTTTTTAAGAGCTCTAGAGTTTCAAGCACCTACCGATATAAACAATTTTCTACAACTGCACAGCTTTTCTGAGTGAATTGAACTAATCACTACAGTGTAAAACACAAAAGGACAATTTGCCATCTTGTTCATTGTCATCACTACCACAAATCTTACAGTTCATCACACACAGGACTAAACATGCTCCAAACAAGTGTTTGTAAAGAGAAGGCCCAATAGCTGGAGCCCTTTGAAATTCCTTCCTCATCTGTGCCCCAGAGATTGTATCATCTCTCTGATAGGTCAGCTCTTCCTTTAGTCTGGCTTATCATTCCAGTTTTTATCACCCATTCAATAGCTTTTTAAAATAATATTTCATTGCTTTCTTCCATGCATCTTTTCCTATTTGGGTGGGATTGTTTATAAACATCCATGAAGCTCCCTTACTTTCATCAGTCAGATTCCTCCTTAACATTCTCATTTGTTCTAATGGCTTATACAAAATGCCAATGCTTAGTTGCCAACATGCTGTGACTGGCAGGTATCATATCAAGATAGTATTCTTCAGTAGTTAATGTCTGCCTCACCGTTTGTTTGAACATGTTTGTAGCTTCTTGCCTTGTGCTTGGATTGTAAACTCCTAGGAGGTAGCACTTTCTTGTAGTTCTATGGATGTAAAGTAACTGGGAAAAGAGAGTGCTGAAATAGGGACCTAACTGGCCACACATACTCTCCTGTAATTAAAATATTAAGTAATAATAATTGAAAAGCTCAAGTTCTAACAGGCATGCTATTGCTTAGAAATATTGGAGTTGCTATACAGCTTTAGTTGTGATGGATTTTATTTGGGATATAGGGAGAAGAGGAAGTGAATTTAACCAAAAGATCTTTTTTGAATGAGATTTTTTATTTTCAGTGGTATGAAAAAACCATTAACAAAGATGGAAATCAGATTTTTGGAAATTCTGAATTTGCTTCTGTTAAAAAGTAATGCTGTCTCACTGCAGCTGGCACTTAATAAAGCACTTTTTAGCATGGTTAAGGCCAGTAAGCAGCTCATTCTTGGTTAGGATAGCATGCTTTTCTCTGTGGCTAAGTCAAAAAATACTGTGTATCTCTAAGGCTGAATAAATTCAGTATGCAGATATGTTTCCTTGGAAACAACTCGTAATGTTAAAGCACATGCAGCAGTGCATCCCTTATGTAATTTATTAACGTGAAAGACCTGACTCTCATGAGCCTTATTAAATAGATCAGCCTGTATTGGCAGGCAAAAGGAATTTGCTTTGATTACAAATACAGCTTTTCAAGTGCTATTAGGTACTGAGATATTCATGAGTGGAGCTGATATTACTGCTGTTGTGTCAAGTTATAGTGCCCATTTGGGTGAAACAGTTCATCCACTTTCTTCCTGAAGAATATGGATACTCAGGACATTCTGCCTATTCTAACAGCTTGCTTCTTTATTGCTGCTAGGGTGCCATGATTTAGAAAACGTTATCTTGCTCTTCCTTACTAAGATGCCACATTCCAGGGAACAGAAATCCTAGTTTGAGTTTAAACAAAGGAAAATTCTCCATTCAGTTCGTTCTCAGGGCACTATTTCAGCTATGTCCTCATTTGTATTGCAATAACACGAGTGATCCTCACAGATCTATATTTTAGGGTCATAAAAATATATAGTGTCTCTATTCCAAAGCAGTCTCCAGAGTGGATTGAACAACACTTCAGTAAAGCATGTGGTTCAGCAGAATTGTTTGTGGCAGGGAATTATTAGGAGTCATAATGGCCCAGTCAGGTTCTAAGCAAAAGGAAGTTGTTCATCTCCCAGGCTTTTCAATAGCTGAGATATCAAGCTAAGTAACTTGCCTAGACTCATGCAGACTGAGAATTCAGTTCGGATTTCTGGGCTGTCAGTGACAATGTCTGTCAAACTGCCTCTGTATAGCGTCTCTAATAAGTAAATTTGCCTGTCCCTCCCCTCAAATAGAATACATTGCTCATCCTTCCATTAGCTGTTTACTTCTTTACTTAGGAAGCCGCTGAAATGGTCTCCTAGAGTCAATGCGGTGTTTGTTTTGGTTTTGTAAGCATCAACTTCTTCTTTTTTTTTTTTTTAACAAACTAAGGAGTTATAACAAAGAATTTCCCATCTTGAATTTCCTCTACTTCCCTGAGTCTGAAAGCTTTTGTTCTTCCAGACATACGCTCTCCTCAAATTACCTACCTGGCTTGAAGGGCACTGTTTTCAGTTCACTGATATGCCTGGAATCATTGTGCAAGCATGTCTGTTTGTGACCTTTTTTCTGTAATATAGACACCTCAGACTAAATTGAAATAGATTTTACATTGCTTGTTTATTTGTTTAAACAGATTTGCCATGTTCCACAATGTCAGGATACCTAAAGAAAACATACTGAATATAGCTGGAGATGTCACATCTGAGGGGAAGTACTCAAGTTCAGTCAAGGTAGGAATCAAGGTTTTGTTTTGTTAATACAGTTCATTAAATATACAAAGGTATAAATAGGTTAAGAGATAGAACGTGGGCCTCTCCTGTTGGGAAGTACTAGATACCTGGACTTAAATAAGGCTGTTAATGATTTCACATGAGGTAGTTAGAATAATAGTTTTTTAATTGCCTTTCAGAAATGTCTCAAATCACCTTACTGATTTTACTGACTTCTTGCTCTGTGCGCTACCCCACCGATCCCAAAGTACTTTAGAGAAACTGCTTTGAGTCTTGCCTGAATGCCTTATCTGAATGTGTCAAGAAATAAAATTGGCCAGTCTCTGGGTTTCTGATCATGCTACCAGAGTTGTCTCTTTACGGGAGAGGTAAATGCAATGTTAACCTCAGCATTCAGTCTGTGCCTTTTATTCATTCAGGATGTTAAAGAGCGTTTTAGTGCATCTCTGGGATCCTTGTCCACTGGCAGAATTCTGATCACAGCATTTTCCATGACCAATTTAAAGCTTGCCTTGACGATAGCCATTCGCTTCTCAGCAGCTCGCTGTCAGTTTGGACCAACAGATGAAGAAGAAATACCTGTTCTTGAATACCAAACACAGGTAAATACTTTGTAATTCACACATACAGACTTTTATGTAAGGAAACTCAGATTCAGAGCTACTGCAGATCAAAATAGCAACACTGAAGTTAGTGAAATTAAAAGTTGTCTGTGTCATCAGAAGTGTCATTCTAGTGCAGCTGTGGGGGTTCATTCCAACTTAAGACCTCCTGACACTTGTCCTGGCATGATCAGGCTTTTGACACAAGTTTTTGGAATAGCAAAAGCCAAAATATTCATGTTTTTCTGAAGTACCTAGAAACATTTACCTTTCAGAGAAAGACTGTCTTTTGTGCACATGTGAAAGTACTGCAGATGTAGAAACTAGCATTTGTTTAAAACTGTCAGTGCCTCTTTTGCTGCTATGCTAATTTTCTCTTTTTTAGCCTTTATTCTTTAAAAGTATAGAAATCCATGATATTCGTCGTGGTGAAGTCTCAAGCTAGCACTAGTTTTGAGAGGAGTATAACCATAGTTTTTCTATAGAAACATCTTTTGCTCAGAAAAAATGGAACAAGATTATATAGGGTAACTGAAATACAGAAAGCTCAGATCGGCTGAATGAGAAAGGTCAATGTATAAGAAGTCCTGAAAACAAACCTGCCCAGTTTGTCTTTGCAAAGTGGGTGCTTTTTTCCAGGTTTGCACTTACTCTTGCAACTTCGAAGGATTTATGGGTTTCTACAAACTGGTGAAAGCTGTCTTCTTTCCACCTCTTCTGAATAAGCCAAGGTCTGCTTCCCACTGTTCCTTGAGTCCCTGAAGTTTTGACTTGTTTTGTAGGTTCTGCTTGCTGAACCTCTCATTCTCTTCTTGCTCTACCACAAAAGCTTCCCAAAGCAGGTTTTCCTTTCCTTCGTGAGCTCTATCTGAGTTGCATGGAGCAGCAAAGATGCTTTCTCCTCTGCTTCCCAGCCCTGTTTCTTTTTTTTTTTTTCCACAGAATGCAGCCAGCACTAATGTACATTCAGCAATGAACAAGCAAGTGAAACAGTTAAAATCTCTGTCATGTTGGTACTGAAGAAACACACGAATTATGACTGGCCCCGGCATGCCAGACATTGTATAAACACAGGGCAAAAATATGTCATTAGTCCCCAAAGCTTCACTGAACTTTTGTACTGGTTTAACAGAATGTTTATCACAAATTCATAAAATGTGTGAACTAGAATAATGTAACTGTAACTTGTGTATAGAGTAGTTAATTATGCTTATAGGTTATTGTTAAGTTTTCTTCTTCATAAAACAATTTTCCAGTTTGAACAAAGTAAAAATGAATGGGTGGGTTAAGATTACGAGATAGTTACATGTACATATATATAAAAAATGCATATCAATTTATGATCAAATCCATTTGATTTTTATTCTAGCAATGGCGTCTTCTTCCTTATCTGGCTGCTGCATATGCCTTAGATTATTTCTCTAAATCCCTGTTTGAGAACTTTGTAGAATTTTATGCAGGCTTGTTGACAAAGCAAAGGAGTCAGAGACAGGTGAGATATTTACACGTTTCTTCTTATCTGAGTTCTTACTATAATAAACTAGAAATTGTTGAATGAGAGACCTGCTTGTAAGTCGTAGGCCATCTTACAATCAAGAATGCTCCAGGAATGTCTCAGAAATATGGGAGATACAAAGTAACGATTAAAGTTGCATTCAGAAAAGCATCCAAATTTGTTTTGATGGATTGGTTAGTTTTATTGTTTTCTGTGGGATTTAAGGTTATGTTCCCCTGCAAAATTTTTATCATAAATATATGGTGATAATGCAAATTCAGCTTATAACTGTTGTAAGTGATACTGCAGGGGGCATATATCAAAGACTTTCTGAAATTATACTGTTCTTAATTCCTGCACAGACTCTGAGTCTGGCTTGAGGTTGCAATTCATACTCATGCATTAGGATAAATATTTTTGGGGAAAAAAGTTAAGACTTTTGAGACTTAATGCTGAATTTCTTGTCCACAGTCAGACCATTGGAAGTCACTCCTTTACAGAGGAAATAGTTTGATCTATCTGTCTCTGTGCAAGGACTGATTCTCGATGAAAATAACTGGAGTATGTGGTTTTTAATAGCAAATAAATTTTATTTATTTTTTAAAATTTTGACATTTTTTAATTTTAAGGGCCTACACACTGGCTGTGTATTGCTCAGATCTCACTTAATCATTCAGGCTTTTTTCAGCCAAAATAAAGCTCATGAAAGATTTGTGTACTAATGTCTGAGTATTCTAATTTCTTCTCTTTGCACAAACCACAGAAGAATTTGTTTGATTTTTTTAATCTGATGTTTTATTTCTGGAGGTCTCCAGTGCAGTCGCTAACCTTAGGCAAAACAGTGGCTTTCAGAAAAAATACTGTGATAGAGAAAAATCTGATTGTTGACAATGTTAGGAATGTGATCCTTATGAGTTCTTTTTGTTCTACAGGAGACCTTAAAAAAAACCAACCAAACAAAAAACAAAAACCCTACCAGGGAGTTAGTCTTAAACAAGTTTTGGTAGTCTGTCTCCAGAAACTAGAATTTTGAACAGATTTTCAAGGGTAGATCAGCAGAGTTAGTGTAAATGCAGGATACTGCGATTCCCTCGAAATTGAGGGGGTGCATTCATTTTTCCTACTCTTTGCAACATTGATGCTTGAAAGATCAGTGAAAACCATATGAGGCAGTAAATATTATAAAATTCCCTTGCTGACTGGGGAGGGAGTCACAGAGGGGACAGAAGCTTTCTCTGGACGAGCTGCCGCAACCACCTGCCTCTCCATCATTGGGAGGAAAAGGTTGGCCAGCAGTGAACTATCCCATGTGAGCTGACACATCTGAGCTAAGATGTACCCATGCAGTACCTGGCACAATTATTGCTATTCCATGTAAGAAAGTTAGCGCTGAAGGTTTTTCAGTTGTGGCAGGGTTTTGCTGTGGCAGCAAAAAATAAGCTCTGCCCTTACATAGCTCTCAGAAAATTTTAGGTATGTATTGCCAATTACTCTTTCCTTTGTTATAAAGCAGTACACATAGCTATGGCTTTAACTGGTTGCAAACCTACTTTGTTTAAAGTTGTTACTTGCTTGTAACTTGTTTTTCACAAAGGCCGATTTGGGACGTGAGATTCATGCCTTATCTGCTGCCAGCAAACCACTGTCTTCTTGGACTGCTCAGCAGGCAGCCCAGGAGTGCCGAGAAGCTTGTGGAGGACACGGTTACCTTGCCAGTAAGTTACAGACTACTGCATACACTGATCAGAAAGAGAATGGTTATATTGATGTGTTCTTTGACTGTTGCTGCTTCATGGTGTCTGATTTTTAGCAACATGTTTAGAAAGGGGTTTTTTCCTCATATCCGTATTTTAAAGTTCATTGTATACCTGATACCACAGAAAAGAACTAAACCTGTGCAGCATCTGCACCACATTTGGACAGACTCTACATGTGATACAGTCTCAGTTCCAAAAATAACGATACAAACTTTGTAGATGAAAATTGCCCTTGTAAGATGAATGCCACACTTTTCTAAAATCTTTCCAGTATATTCATTTTCATAAGCTAAACAGTGAACTTTCAAGTTCATTTGTTGGTAATAATAGCTATACATACAGGAACAGACAACTCGCATTTTGTCACGGATTAATTCTTTCATCCCTCTTAAATTCCATTCATACATTGCAATGTATTAAATTATGCATTTGTTCTTATTAAGTGAATCGCCTGGGTGAAATCCGAAATGACAATGATCCAAACTGCACATATGAGGGAGATAACAACGTCCTGCTTCAGCAAACTAGCAACTACTTAATGAGCTGGATGAATTGCATAAGAGGTAAGTTTTCATTATGGAATCCAATGCTGGATCCAACAGTGTCTAGTTAATGGAATCAGAAGTTCATTTCATACTGAAAGCAATTGACAGTTGTTTAATCATTTTGTAGAGCATAAATAATGTGCTAGACTCCATCATATGATACATTCACAATACACTGGTATTTGCTGCAAGAAATATTCTTTCTCCTAAGTCTTGGGGAAGCTAGCTGGATGTTTTGGCATCCCTAATCAGGTTAAGTAGTATCTTACTCCCTGAGAAGTGCAGTTTAATTCAGTGGAACTACTACTAAATTCATTGTAAATCTGGGTACCCATTGCTTATTGTACCTAAAACAGTTCCTATTGCTTAACTTGGTAGCAATATCCATCAGTACATTTTGTAATTTTCTGGGTGAATGATTTTGTTTCAATTTTCTAACAGTGAGTTTCACCAGCATCTTACAGAACTGGAAAACTCAGCAATAGGAGTTGAATCTTATGGGGCTTATAGGCAGCGATGTCGAGTTTTTGAGCACTTGTCCACCAGTCCTCATTTGGCTGGACTAGGGCGTAATAAAATAAATATTCTGGCCTAATTCCTCTGGCCTATCAAGTGTATGCATGGCTTTGTCATAGGCTTTTAGTTCCAAACAGTCTGATTTCTTTTCTCACAAATAATTTCTATTTTCCTTGGTATTTCAGATAAAACTCCTTTTGAATCCCCTTTTGGAACAATAAACTTTTTGCAAGACTACCATCGTATTGTTGGCTGGAAATTCACAGCCATTAGTGTTGAAGATTGCATGGACTCTTCAGGTAGCCTTTTGCTGCTGTTAAACTGATTCTAGAATCTTAAATTCCTTTCCAGAGGAAAGGATCCAGAGATCTCAGATTCAAACTCTGCTACTTATTAGATATTTGTCATATTACTAATTTGCTGACTCTCTTTGTATTATATCCATTTCAATTTACTAAGAACAGAGTTTGCATTTCAACATAGGTCCCTAGCCTCAGTTCTGGAATGGAGGATGGCATGAGATTTTTGTTCCTCTAAAAGAGCATTTTTGATCTAGGTTTTTGCCACTGTATTGTTTTCAACTGACACTGTTTTAAGAGGCATTGATTGCCACTACCTTATATCACTAAAATATCTTAATTTAGAGAACCATACAAGTGATTTAGAAATACATTGAAAAGGCTTTAACTGTGTCTGCTTTTGATCTCATAGGGAAAAATGAATAATGGTGAAAGAAAATTCCCTGCAGTTTTCCTGACTTACTCTGCTATAATCAAATCAAGTATGACATTACATGCCATTCCCACTTGTGTATCACTGTGAGCCCAGATTGGTGCTTGGAGCCAAAATTTAACAAAGAAATGAGGAGATATTGAGATAGTGACATGGCATTGAGCAAAAGTGAATCTGTGAAACTGAGAACACTGGCAGAAGAAACTCCAGTCTTAGTATGTAAGGAGCAATCAAGTTGATTCCTAGAATTCAGTAACCACTTCAGTGCTCAAATAATTGCAGTAAAGCTGAACTTTGGATAGTGATGAATAGTACCAAGTGAGATAGTATCATAATAGCTATGGGGTAGAATCTGAATAAATTCATAATATAAAGGCTTATAAGAAAAAGACTGGTTCAAAACAACTGCATACTTTCTTCTTTGCTATATGTCTACAACTTGTGAAATCCACCAGTGCAGAAACTGATACATAAGCAAGTGTTCTCTCCTTTCTTGTAATACCTACTGATCCAGATTATAGTTTTAAAAATACCTGAATCTGTCTATTGTTCCGTTCTGTTAGAAACTGGACTGTTAATTTAGGTGCCTAAATTTTTTACTCACGATTGCCTAAATAATGTGCTACATTAAATCTTACGCGAAGACACAAGCAAGCAGGATTCATACAAGGACTTTATGCTGAAGTACTTTTTTCCTTAATAGTTCCAGGCTGCTCTAAAAATATAATGTACTTATGTACCAAGCGGGTAATTCAAATGTGATTACATTCAGCCACCTTTGAAATGTTAGAAGTCATGTGCTTCCACGAAATGTGGACTGTCTTCTGTTCTTGTGTTCTCAGAAGAGACTGAGTATCTTGCAGACCTGAGTCCTAATATGGGAAGAAAATAACAAGCTAAAAAAAATTGATCGAGTCAGAAGTCTACACTGAGCTGTGGATATGCCTTGTCTTTTAGCTTGGGGTCAGTCTGAACTAGGGTGTGGTCAGGCATGGCATGCCTTCACTGTACAGTTACGATCTTACCCGGATGTTATTTATTGCATCTACAGTAATGGGCAAAGTGGCGTATTAATAGATTGATTAATTAACACTTTCACTTTTCATCTTAGGTAACAAAAACCGAGACTGCAATAGAATCTGCATGTGACTTCTCGCATTATAAATGTGAATGTTCAGAATTTTGTTTTTCTCTTTTTCACAGTTCCTTTAGCAGCATATAAATGGCTGGTTTGCTACCTGCTCCGAGAAAGTGACCTAAAGCTGAGCAAGGAGAAGCAGTCTGGGCGAAGTGATTTTGAGGCAAAAAACAACTGTCAGGTAATACTTACTTGGCTTTCTTATTTTATTTACTTATTTTCATCCAAGTTTGTGTCATGAAGTAAAATTTCCTCACACATAAAGCAGCAAGTCAAATAACTAATAAAATATAATACCTGTCCACGTTCATTGTATTGAACATGATAGCAGGAGGACAGTTACAATCAGCAGAAGTCTTCCAGGATATATTTCCCTTCAGAAAAGTTGCAGGCATGTGCTGGGTGATGTCAGGAATTTTGATAGCACAACGTCTGAAGACTAAATCTACTACTATTAAATCTACTGCAGCATCTGATTATTGCATCTCCATCTGTTCTTGTGGCCAAATACATACCATAGGAAAGAATCTTGCTCTGGCAGGTAGGTAAACTAGATGACCTAATAGGTCTTTTCCATCTCTCATTTCTATAGTGCAAAGTATTCATGAAAGATATCAGACTGACAGCATTGGAACTTGAAAAGGAAACATTGACAATCTACATATAGCAGATCCACTCTCTCATTAGTGAGTTTTAATGGCTAGGAATGGCTTAACTCCAAATTTTTGTGTGTATCCCCGAGCTCCCCAAATTTTTCCATTACCTCCAAAAGAAAAACTGGCTTACATCCAAGGAAAGAACACTTGTCATTTGTCACGGAGGGGAGACATCTGTTCCCTGAAGATGACCAGTGTCATTCAACTTATCTGCAAAGCTCACTAAAAATCGTCAGGAAGGAATATTCAACTCTGCGCCTAGAAAGAGCCACCCTGGCTTCAGCAGGGGGTGGTCTGTGTGAAACTGTGGTAGAATGGAGGAAATCTTTCCTGGTTTTATCCTAGAAGCAGCTCATTAGAGAGACTCTTCAGAGTCAAATTCAGGATGCGATTTGTGAGAAATTCAAGTCTGATTGCCTGTCAATTGGCCACCTCTTGGGAGGCTGGTGCCGGGGCCATTGTGTTAGAAAGAATGGTTTGCTCAGAAGCGTGCAGGTTCTTTTCTCTTTTATGTTCAAATGCGCTAAAATTTAAAGATACTTAGGCACACAACTGCTTTCAAGGTAGGCATTGATATACCTTAGGTCATTAGGTTTTCTTTTCTCCCTACCATTCATCTTTTGGACAGCAGGATTTTTTATTTTAAATGGCATGCCTCAAAAACATCTGAAAATGATTTACAAGCTGTGCTTTAAAGACGTGTACATATTTGATTTAAAATTTTCTGGGCATGAAGAAGCCTTTTTCTGTCAGCCCAGGGGCTGACTAATATATAATATTTTTTCTTGCTATGGGAAATCTGGAAGAGATTCCTAGCCTCTCCCTAGGTTATTTTGGTTTGGGGATAGCTTGATAGAAACAATACAGAAGTGCAAGCAAAGGTAAAGAAGGAAATAGAATTATAGGGGAGAAGAATAGGGAATTCTTAGTGCTTCATTTGCGATGCGAAGACTTATTTCATTCTGACTAAGGAATTGACATTCATATCTAAGAAAGTCCCTCTAGTAAGGGGGAAGTCCTCCCCAACACCTGCAGAGAATAGATGTGTATTTTTCAGTTCTGCTTTTATCTGAGCTTAAGCCTAAGTATGCCACTGAACAGTTATCAAGGGAGAGATAGGGATCTTTGGTTTTAAATGCCACAGTGGATTTAAATACAAGGATGATGCAAGTATTTAAAAGAAAAAAGAAAAACTAATCAACTAGTGCTAAATTAAAAAAAAATAAATACACTGAACAAATGGGCTAAAACCAAATACCTATTTACAGCATTGCAACAAATCAGCCACAACAACAATGGTTTCATTTTCCCCTGCTGTTCACCAGCTAGAATGTTTTCAGTCAGCAGTCTATTTCATGTTAGGACATATGCCATGGTACAGTAAAGGTGAAGTTATCTAAAAGTAGAGAAGTGTTCCTCTGTGAGTACAATCACGTAAGGTTTTATATTCCGTATTAACAGTAACTGGTGAATCTGATCTCTGATCAGATAGTTGGCAAGGATTAGTTGGATAGTTCTTCAAAAACAAACTGCAATCTATTGCAATCCATAAACAGAATCCACTCATGCTAACATGATCAGATTTTTTATTTATTATTTGAAGGGACTGTAGTAAGTTTTCAGTATGAACCGCTTTGGAGATTTTATCCTCTTTATAAAACTCTGCATAATATTAAATAAATGTAAAACTACCTTTATCTTCTTAGAGTTATATGGGTTTATTAATGATCCTGAAGTCAGCAAAGCTGATTTAGGATTGTCTTCTCTCTGGTATAACTACTTGATCCATACAGTCTGGGTGCAACTGCCAAATTACACAGGTAACAGGCATACAATCTGTGCTTCCTTTGGATTGGTATAAGAGAGTACCCAAACTGGAACACAGTGGAAAATTAGTAACTTATTTCTGAGAGGCATTTCATGAGACATTTCATGACTAACCTTTGCAAAGATATTGTAGAAGGAGTTTCCTCTTAGAGTTTCTTCTTAGAATTTCTTTAATCTCAAGCTAGATCAGCAGGTCTAAATCAACAAATCTCCACTAACTTCACCAGAGCAAAGCCATTTTGCACCAGCTGAGGATTGATTGCTTTTATTTTGTTACTCAGTGTCTCCTTCTTTTCTGTTTCCTAAGGTGTACTACTGTCAATCATTAGCCATTGCTTTTATTGAACAAACAGTCTTACAAAGATACCATGACTACACTCATGATCCCAGCATACCATCTACTCTGCAGCCAGTGCTTAAGAATCTCAGTGCTCTGTATGGACTCTGGTCTTTAAGTAAACATCTGGCTGTGCTCTATCAAGGTGAGATCAGCTCCCTGAATATACTGTGCATGTCACTTTATAAAAATCCTGACTTGGTGGGGGGAAGGAATCCTAATTAGGATTTAAATTACACCATTTGCTTATAGTCTGTGTAATATAAAACAATCATTCTGGACAAAATTTTCAGGAGCAGGAATCTAGAGCAACAAATTGACCCAAAAGACTCTCTCAGCTCAGAGATGGAGGGCTTACAAGTTTTGCTGTGGTCCAGTGCTTGGGGCAGAGGTTAGGGAATAGGCAGCAAGGTGCTGTAGTGTAGTTTGTTAACGTAGACGGCTCCAAATGCTTTAGATTAACAGTTTTATAGTCAACTCATGAATGAAAGACAAATAATCCACTTACACAGGAGCATCTATTTAGTCTCTTGAATACTGAACTAATAAACTCTTCTGGAAAAGGATTGAATCAGTGTAATCTTAACTGGTATGAGCTTGTTTGTGAATGTATTTGCAGGTGGCTATGCTTCAGGTGAACAAGCTGGTAGATTTATTCAGAATGCTATTCTGGAGCTCTGCTACAGGGTAAGTCTTCAATATGGTTTGTTGTGATTAAATAATAACGTACAAATACTAAAAAAGAGATGTATCTGTTATTCTATACTTAAAAGGGTAAATTAGCAGGATGTTACATTAATAGTTTCTGAGTAACTTTCTCTAAAGTGTAGTAACTCATTGACCCTGAATCTAGTCCTAGTTTATTTACCAAAAAATGAGAAACAATAGATCTTACTAAATAACACTGTCTTTTGTGGCCTTGCGTTCTTCATTGGAAAGCCAGTGAAATACTGCAGTCCAATTCTATTTATTTCATTGTTGTGTTAGCTCATTAATTTTTTTTCAAACTGGAGTATATTCTTCACAGGTAAGCAAAATGTCAAAAAAGAATCTGGATGTTATGTTTTCAAAGTTAAAAAATATGTGGTTTTATGTGCGTAAACAGTACCATCTTGGTTAAAATGTTTTTTAAAAACCATAAGCAAAGGAGGAAAACATTGAAAATACAATCTTTTTTGTCAATTACCTTTGGAGGAAAAACCCAGAATAAATCTAGACTCTTTATTGTGGGTTTCTCTGAAATTACCAGTAGCTGGTACTTTATGAAAATAATCTTTGTGCTGCTCTGTAGTTCACAGGTAGCCATAGACAATTACAGAAGTTGCCAATTACAGAAGTTGCCAAATCTATGTCTTTTGGTTTTAAACAGTTGAAAGATGATGCAGTTGCCCTGGTTGATGTCTTTGCTCCTCCTGACTTTATTCTCAACTCTCCCATTGGGAAAGGTAGTGGAGAGGTAAGAACACCCATTTTAAAATTTGTAAGTTTAGTCATTAAGAAGGGTATTGCCTGTAAATAGCCATAACATATTCAAGACACTTCATAGATACAAAGGAAAAGGAAGACACTTTTTCAGTGGTAGGTGGAGTTAAACTGGTGTCAGCAGAAAATGACAATTTGCATTTTCTGGAGGCAGGCTTCAATGGGAAACTCATACTAGTACAGCCCTAGTTTGCTTTTGTGTGCATCTGTGCTACTGAACCACAAAAAAATAAATTATACTATCTTCTAAGATTCCTTAAGGAGTAACACATCTTTAGTATATAGCTTAATACCTTGGAGAGATAGTAAGGTGTATTTCTTCTCTTCCTGGGACTTTTTGCTGCCATTATTGGTGTTCACATTGTACCCAGTTTGCATGATGTGCATATAAATAGTGTGGAAATTATTTCTTTCTTTTAATTCTTCGTAAAATTTTTATCTTAACAAGAGAAAGGAAAATTTAAAACTTGTTCCAGTTAAATATCTTATCAGGAATTGCACAGTTCTTTGAGAATTCTGTTTATCCAGTGAGAATTCTAGGATATGACAGAGTACCTTGTAGTAACCAGTGCAAAGTACAGCATTACCCAAGGGATCTCAGTAATCTTAATAGAGACGTGAAGAATGCTGTTTTGTTAGCACCTCTCCTTGCTTTAATGAATATATAATCCATCTTTGTTATGGCTGAGAGATATTTTTTTGTGTAGTCTAAATTACACAAAGCAAGAGTTGAATCAAGAGCTTAACTATGGGCACACTGGATCCAGTTCACAGAATACTCTATAATTGACAGTGGCTAAGGAGAACACTGTATGAAACAGGTGAAATATCAAGGTGTTCTTTCGCTGGTGTCTCAGCTGTTGGCAGTTGGTGGTTCAAGAGATATCTCAAGCCATAGGTTGTATTTGTATCATTCTGTTTAGTACCCACAGATGTATCTATCCTCCATTCATTTTTCTCATCCATTTTCAAAGTCGGCTGTCTTTTGGCTTTCATGACACAGTAATTTCCAGAATTTTATTAGAAGTATTGTGAAAAAGTGCTTCCTAGTCCCAGTCCGTATACATTAACTGTCTGTGGAGGCCTTTTCATTCCTCTGACAGGCCTTGTTTTCCTTCTCTGTGTATTTCCTGGTTCTACCATATCCTGTCTGAGGTGTCATAGCTAGACCTACAAGCGGGATTCAGGATGTGAGTGCACCATGGATTTGGCTATACTAGGTTATGGTCCTTCTCTGCTTTTTTTTCATTGATGTATTTAAAGACCTGTATTTCATTCCAAAGTCTCAGCAAACCAAATTTCTTGCTTACCGTCCAACCCTACTCAGCAGGTCCAAGCTGCGGGCTAGCTGTTATGTAGAGACTGGTGTCACAGTATAGTGGTTTGGTTTAGTGTGGACAGACCTTGTAGAGAATCACTGGAGCTTGGGGAGGCTGCCAGGAAGTTTGACAGGATTGCTGAGTCAAGTGTACACAATGCTTTTCAATATTCTCTGTCTGTGTCTTCGTGTCTGAAGTTGTCCATCGTTCCCATGGTGATCAAGCAATACAGAAGGCAGCCCAGATTGTTTCTAACCAGGCACTGACCTAACAGAATGATTACTTTGGTAACGCTGTGTCTACAAATAAAGAAGGAGAGGCTAGCTTTAGGTATCCAGCCATCTAAACAACAGGACTATAATCATCACTGGAAACTTTATTTCCCTCTCTGTAGATTTTTTGAGGATTAAATTAATAAAAGAGATCATGGGAGGGAAGCTCCAGAGGTAGCTCTAAGAGAAGGAACTTCATCTGTAAGAACGTTAAGAATATCTGTATTGCCCAAAACCCTATTTTCACCCATTGTTCTGTCTCTAACAGAAGCTGTGAGCAGATGGTATAGGCAGGAATATAAAATATGGTGCAAGTACATGGTGATCCGTTCCTAGAATACTACCCCCTTTCTAGCAGTCAATTGAAGATTTCTTATCAGCAGCTAATCAAGCTGTCAGGTAGTGGATCTGGCTAGCTCCTCTTTGGCTAGCTCTTAGCTCACACAAATACAGAAGCCACAGAGTCTTGTTAATATTAGGAATTAATATTAGAGATTAATAGTAGGAATATAATATGTGAGACATAAATAGGACTCTAAACACTACTGACTTCCTCGTGTCCTAAATATTTGGTAAAAGTTTTTGTAAATTCATTAAGTCATATGGAGAAAACAATTTCAAGCAATGATGTCCAACCCATGTTCTGCAGAATTCAGGAAGGTTTTCTGAACTGCCTCTAAGTCTGTGGTTTTCGACTTGTGTAAATATTTTCAAATAAAATTTGAAAAAGGCTGCCAATCCCTCACTCAGAGAAAATACTTAATAAAGCTCCTTGTCTCCTGGCTGTCTATATTTAATTCTCTATTCATTGTTATCTTTGCAACTTCTAAAAAACGATTCAAACATTTGAGTAAATATTACAGTATGGAAAGAATAGATTATCCAAGCATAACAGGAAAATGAATTTAATTCAGGATAACCTGTGTTGTACTGCAGTGGAGTGCCTTGCACCATGAGCCATAGAACACAATCAGAGCTGAAGAAAAGTTTTCAAATTTGTTATGGGTAGCTTGAAGAACTAAATAAGAATTCAGATTCTCTTCAAAAGAAGCTTTCATAGTGTGGATGTCATTTCCCCATAGAAGCTTTGACAATCTCAGTTTAAGTATGTGAAGTTACCACCACATTTATTTCAAGATTAATTAAAAAATCTTAGATAATAATAAATCAAACTTGGAATGCAATAAATAGTTAACACTAGCCCATGTAAACAAAGTAAAAATGTACTTAATATTAAATATATTATATTTCAATATTTATTTAGATCATCACAGATATATAGGGCTGGGCCAAGCCAAGAAAGACTTTTCACTTTACATCACTGACTGCTTTTATACTATATTAATACTGTATTATACTGTGCTCCAACTTACTGCAGAAAATATGGCCTTCCTTTCCTTATCGTTCTATAAGGTTGTTTAAAGATTTAAGCTTCAGTTAATTATGAACTTCTGAATATTGCTAAAGTTATACTTTTGCAGAATATAGTTCCCATGTACTTTTTTTTAACCATTCCACATAAAATTACAAATTGATGAAGATGATGAATTAATGGTGTGCTTATGAGAGAGGAATTTCTTATGCTTCGATTGAAGAGTTGACATCTGGGAGAGAAATTATGTGTTTCCAGAAATGTGTTGAAATGAAGGTAAAAACAGACATGCATGAGTGCTTTCAGACACAGCCTTCAGGTTTTGACAGAACAAAGATTAGCTTAATGTAACCTTGTTTTGAAATTTCTACCTTTGATAATACAACTCATATCAAGTTGAAAACAAAAAACTATAAAGCTTACTGGTTTCTTGCTTTTATGCCGAGGATGGTCTAAATGATTCACACAGATACCTGCTGTTTACAGTACTTTGAAATTTTGTGCATTATCTTTGTGGTTATTCTTGCCTGTACATAGTTATTCACACTTGTTACCTGGAAATTCAATCACAATCTCATTTCAACCAAGAAGTTAGATAATTTAGAAGTTTTCTTTGCTCTGTTTTCTATATGAATTAATCCCTTTTTATTATTATTTTGCAGTTATATAAAAATATGTGGGCAGAGATCCTTCAAGGCAGCAAAGCTCTGAACAGACCTTCATGGTGGGCAGAATTTTGTGTTAATAAACCCGTTACGGGCAGGCTGAGGTCAAGATTATAAACTAAACAACTTGTAAGAGGCTGGATGGGCCTGAGATGGATACCATATTTCAAACATCAGGAGGAAATAGGACTGCATGTCAAACACTGAAAATGAAAGAGATTTTCATAGAGAACTGCCAAGCTTTAAAATAACTTTGAAATCAAGTCCAACTCGGTCCCAGAGACTGTTAACATAATAATGACAGGAGCAAGAGCCACACATCTGCACGCTATTCATATTTACTCAATTAAATACCAAAAAATGAAGATTCATTATGATCACTGCTTTGCAAAGTTTCCATGAAAGAAATGTTGCAATCAGTCTCTTGACTTTACTGTCATATTATAGAAGTTAAATAATTTAAAAAAATTTCCCACCAGGGATTATAAGTAAGATGAACAAAAGCAAAATAAAAGAAAATTTGAAGAAAAAGGAAAAAAGACATGAAGAACACCAACGGTGATGAACCTGTATTAAGGGATGGGAATCATTTCCGACAGCCTCTTTGAAGTCTGTGAAGCTATTCTGATTTACTTCGTATGCCTCTGTTAAACTACTTGATTGCTCTTTCAATGCAGGAGAGGATTGGGACTTCAGAAAATCTGTCTTTGAATTGCCTGTAACTCTGTAGATAAAATTAATTGAAAATGACTCATTTATACATCTTTTTTTTTAAAAAAGTATGATAATGCAAACCTGTAAGTCTGATGTATGTTCTTTGTTGCTTATCACATTTTTCAGTACTGCAAAACCATTATCAAGCCTCAGATACACTGACCCACATAGAAACTGCATCTATGTTTTAGGTCAGAATATACTCGAATTATTATAAATATGGTCTTACAAGAACATACGAAAGTGGTAGGCATTATTGAGCATATTAGGATGTTTCTCTTTTAGCTATATTAACTATCAAATATTTTTATTCACAAATGGAAGAGACACAAAGCTTTGAAAACTCAGAATATTTTATGTTTTAGATATGCTGTGAAAAACAAGTTCATTTTTCCTTTATTGTATCTATGAACTGAAGTGCTGTTAAAACATAATTCCTGTTGCCCTTAGTGTAGTGTTGTGAGCAATCCTATCGAGCCAAAGAGATTATTTTGTAAGTTAAAAAATTCAGTATTATTTCTGGCTGATTGGGGATGAATTACGGCTTGGCCTCTTGATTAAATGTAATTTCAGTACTTGAGTGTTGAATTCTGCTTGAGCAGAATCAGCCCTTTGTCCTTATGGGGTTTTACAATTTTGTCTTTTGTTGCAGTGTTGATATATGGAAGTTTATATGTCTACAGACTGCCACAATGTGACACAGCAGTGCTGTAGAGGCTTCTTTGATTCCATCTAAATCTGACAGAGCGCAGGAAACATTTCATGGCTGGAGAATGTATTGAAAGGCCAGTGTTAACAAGACTTCTTGGAGTACCTCAAAGTACATTTATTTATAAAACAGATTTTTTTTTTAATTTTTTTTATTTATTTTTAAGAGCAGTTTGTCAGAGAGGTGTGTAATCACACAAGTACCATTTAGGATAGGCCAGACAGAAGTTTTATTAACTATGATCATAGTGAGAGAACTTTCAGAGAGCATCTCTTGCTCTGCTCCTCAGTTCGCAGCCAACTGTTTGCAGAGAGGGACCCAACCTACGTACTGTTTCAGAAAAAAAGAAAAAAAGAGGTAAAGCAATAATTTCAATGTCAACAAAGCCACATATGCAGTCCTGGAGGCATGGGCTCCTTAGGTAGCTTGCTAACTGCCACAATTCTAAGGAATCAGACCGTAAATAACATGATAGTATGAAGAGATGGCTCTTGGTGGAGCCTGCAGTAGTGGCACACCCCATGTTGTCTTAGCGTGGAAGTGGGAAGTTGGAAACAATCACAGACTGCTAGCTTTTAGTCAAAAGGATTTTTCTTTAAGTAAAGATAACTTTTTAGCCAGATCTCTTTGATTTTAAATATTAATAATTGTGCCACCATAAGTTCAAGGTCAGTTAAAGGTGATCACCCTCAACACACTTTGGTAAAAAAAACCCAACAAGCAAACAAAAATGCCAAAATGCTGAAACGGTTGTTTATAGTCCCATTGGAAAAATAGATATAAACTAACTAGTTAAACATTACCTGTATTTTTTTTATGAGCTTCATCTTCTTTGTCAGAGAGAGTCAGTGTTGCCAGTGTTTTTTCTACCTCTATTCTTTCTTCTCTTCTAATGAGGTTCCATAATTCAGGATGTCCCAATAGAAGCTCTTTGTTTAGCTATTGAACTATATGAAACGGTCAAAAGTTTAGCCTTCTTTGCTGAAAAAAAAACAGTATTAAGTATTGCTTCACTTTGAACTGTTTTGCCTCTTTTAATAATGTCCCATAGGTGGCATCATCCCATGGAAAAAAACCAAACAACAGATCAATACAGCTAAGTACCTATCATTAGATATTATGGAATTGTGAAGTCTCATGATTATCTTCATCTATTTTCTGTATCTCTAGGGAATCCAGCAAGTGTGTACTGCTTGCATTTGTGCAGACCTGAAGGAAGGAGGCAGCGCGCATTATGGCCCATATCCAGTATGAACACCAGGATCTCTGACAGTGAAAAAGGCAAATGGGGAAGAGATGGCCTGCTACATAAGATGCAGAGACAAGTAGCATTGATCTGTCACTCCACATTCTGTACTATCCAGTTGATCAGCAGCATTATTTCACTGTCTGACACCCATGTGATTTCACCATCACCTCTGAGCTCTTCATAAGTGATGTGGTCTTTTCTCCTGCCTCCTTCCTCACAGCTGGGAAACAAAGCTGTATATAAATCCTGCATATAAACTCTAAGTCTGTTTATGAGGCCTTTGTAGTCCCAAAGAAAAAACAAAGGTGTTTGGCGTGTAGCTCAAGCTACCTGCATCCAAAAAAAAATCCTGAGAAATCAGCTGTGTCTAGCAGAACAGAGCTGAAGGCCCAGTGAGCCCCAGAGATACCCGCCAAACACATGACAGGATAAACAGACACCTCTGTAGAAACATATCCCTAAGCTGTTCCTGCTAAGCTTATTAATTATCATTAGTCAACATCCAAACTCCCTGGTAAAAGCCAAGCCCCTCCGTGCTGATAAGGACTCTGCAAACTGGCAGGAAAGTGTGCTGTTTGCTCTGAAAAGCTGCTAACTTTGACTAGAGCAAGCGCTGCAGGGGATGCATCAGCAAGAGCATGATTACGGGCAGGCAGAATGCGATACTCGGTAAAATGTCACAATTATGGACACTGATATGAACTGTCACAGAGCTTGCACTGAGCTGAGAGCTTCTTGGGATCCTTGGATATCCACACAGCTCGTGGCGGGAGTTAGACACCCGAGCACCAGAGCTGAAGCAAGGAAAAGCGAAGCAGGGGTCCCGTGAGGCCTTGGGGATTTGCTCTCTGTAACACCCCACATCTGTGTACCCCAGCCGCGGGGTGATGGTGTCTGCTCACCAAGACCATTTGCAAGCTCCGTGCAGGTGTTCAGCAGCTGTTGAGCTCTATATGCTGCCGCAGAGGCTGTTGCCGTTTACTCTCACATCCAGCACAAAGCCATGGCGCAGCAAAGGCAAGCTCATTCTATGGGCCAGAGCCACTCTGCACTCAATAATTGTTAATATTTTCTGTGTGAATATCTGGATAATCATTCTTTAATCAGATACCACTATGAGTTTCTGTCCTGTTTGTTAAGCCAGGCCTGCATAATCAAATGAGCACAATGTCCTTTTCCTCCAAAGTCAACAATAAACCAAAGGTTCTAGAGGTCTTCTACACCTAGCTTCTCAGAGCAGCAGAAACTGTAAGTGTAACCTTACAGAGCTGCAGCATGGAGGGAGAAAGATGTCCTGAAATTTAGCATCCAATTCTCTACTAAGTCATAGGGCAATAATTCAGCAGCTGCCACAAGATGTCATTATTATATGCAGTTTGTTCCTCTTTACAGGACATTAAATAAGCGAGGCTTCTGGCAGAACACAAAAGTCATTTGCCTCCCAGTTCAAATGCCAAATAAAGTTGGATGTGTCATCTTAACTTGGTTGGAGAGCTGGGTCAAAGGCTGTCAAATAGCTTCAATCCAAAACAATGTGGCCATGGGAATCTGTCCTTCCAGGCTGACACATGAAGGCAGATAAATCCATCACCAGAAAGTTGAATCCAAGTAGGCCTGGAAGAGCCCCGATGTGCCGCTTCCCCTGTGCCCACGGTGGCTTGTCTCCTGGGTAGTGGCATTTGCCTTCTCTTGGACTGTGTCAAACCACCTGCCTGCTGGAGGGCATTTCCGCCTGGTTTCCGCTGTGATATGATATTGCTGCTGATGTGACTCAGTTAAAGCAAAAAAGCTCTTTTCTATCAGGAAAAAAACAAATTGTTCACGTGCATTAGGACACTGAATGCACACACCTCCCTTGCTGATGTGGCAAGATAAATACGTGAATATTTCACATCATCCTTTGCAGGAGCTGTGGTGTCGGGAGAAGCGCTTAGGAAGCCAGATGGAAGGCCGACCATCGTTACAGCTGCAGTTCTGTGGGTACAGGTTTCCCATAGGTGCTTGTTTTCTGCAGAGATTAGTAGACTCATGCGCTGCCATTTCTGTCTGAAAGCCTCTTTCCCACTGTAATAAATGATTTATCATGCGTTCTGCAGGGTACCAAGTTCCTCTTCTGTTTGCCTTTATGCATGTATTTTCTTTACTGACTTAAAGTGTTTTCAAACCAGACTGGTGATTTAACACTAGCACATGCTGTCAGTATGACTGGTCTGTCCCTCAGAGGCAACCAGAGGAACATCAGGGAGGCCTCTGTTTCCTCTCGTAGCGCTGTACCTTCACGGGCCTCAGCAATGTTTTGTTATTCCCTGTTCTCATTAGCCTGAGATCGGAGTAAGGCTCCAGGCCATCTGAGCTCGGTTCACTGGCCTGAGGAGCACCATCGGCGGAGGGGAGCTCGCTGCGTGAGACATCCATGTGATAGCATAATCTGAGACAGACAGATCCAGCCCAGGGAAGGTCGGCTGTGATCACAGCAGGCTGCCCACAGCACTGTCAGTGGGAACAGAAGTGTAAAGCTTCAGTCTTCTCCAAGGAAGTCGAGTCACAGGTTTATCAAATACAAGCAGAATGTTTCACATCGTTTCCTTTCAGAGGCAGAAAGGGAGATGAATGCAGTTTTTGCTGAGAGCAACAGTTCTGCTGACTACCTTGCCTTTTTTCTTTACCAAATTTTTGCAGTCTTGTTGCATTTGTCCAACATTCCCACAGAATTTCTCTTGAATAAATGCAGTTTCTATCAGGATTTTCTTCACTGTGTTTGTCAAAGAATAGAACGGCAAGTGTGTGGCTAGAACAATTCCCAGTGGATTTCCTGAAGCAAATTTACACATTTTTTATATTTTTGTTTGGGAACTATGGTCAACTTTAGTATACAGCATCTGCTGAGTGGGCAATAGCTGCCTTTATCTGCCAGTGGAATCATAGGATGGTCTGGGTTGTAAGGGACCTTAAAGATCATCGTGTTCCAACCCCCCTGCCATGGGCAGGGACACCTTCCACCAGACCAGGTTGCTCCATGTTCTTCCCTCCTCCTGCAGAGTGCCCGCCCCAACTCATTTCACTTGCCTGTCACCTTCTCTGTACCTTTTTTTGCCAAATCATAAAGCATCCATTGTTATTGTTCCTTTTATGCAAGGAATATTTTTAAACTGTAAGTTCTTTGACAGAGAAGATTCCTCAATTCATGACAATTTGGTTTAGAAGCGCAATTTCTTGCAGTGTATTTGCCACGGAGGGGTAACCAGGAGTTGGAAAACAGCCCATGGAAGGACCAGTATGGAGCTGTAGTTTAGTCAGACCTGTGACTGTGACAGAGGTGTGCCTCAAGCTTTCAATGGGTGATCCATGGTCCAGGACATCTTGGAAGGCATCCAGAGAAAAGCAACCCTACTGCCAGTGTGCCCTACAGCTTATATTGCACTGGCCCTACCACCTCCACGAGGTCTCCTGGGGCAGCCTGTACGTAAGCAATGGACAACCATTGCCCCAGAATAAAACCTCTTTGAACAATGTAATATGTTATTTTTGTAAAATGTAACAACCAAAACAAGAGTTTATAGGCAGACATCATCCCCTAGAGAAAAAAAACGAGCTGTGGTGGTAAAATTGTTTATAATGAGGAAAAAAGTACTCAACAAGTGGTTCTGCACTGTATTTATGTGCTTTTATCACCAGGATGTGACGAAAGACTTTCCAGCCCCTTAGTAACCCAGGAGGATGTTAAGCATCACATACTGTGGTAAAATCTTTAAAATCAGTAGACCCGTATAACTGGCAACAAAAGACTGTAAAGACTTGACTAGGAAGATCATTGGCCTACTAATATTCATTTCTGTTACATTTAAGTGTATCAAAGAAATTCCACCAGAATAGAGTTTGCTGGATATTGTATCAAAATTTTAAAAACACAAAGAAGTGGTGAACATGATTCTATCATCACAAGCAAAATAATGGAAAATCTGAAGGAGGATTCAACTAATAAAGTAATTACCATATAGTAATACAATAAATACCAATCAGAAATTTTATAGAAAATAGACTTTTTCAGACAAACCTGATTTCATTCTTGGAGGCGCTCCCAGGTATTGTGAAACTCTGTTTTTTGAATAGATGTGACATGCAATGTACACATTTACGTCTGAGACACCATAGTCAGTGCTACATGACACTGTGAGTAAAAAAATCAGCGTTCTATCTATCAGTAAAACAGACTTTAAATGGTTGGGAACTTCCTGACTGACAAGATCTCAGAAAGTCATCAGTGGAGAAATCATTGCATGTGGTTTAGGGATATTATTAAGGATAATCCTAGGCCTGCCACTGCTTATTATTTTCCTCAGTGAGCTGGAAGTTATTGTAAAATCTCTTTTATGAAAATGAGCAGAACTGATGGACTGGTAAATACAGGTGAAATGAGACTTGAGATACTGCATAGTCTGAAACGCTTAATAAGTTTAAACCAGCCTGTTTCGCTAACCAAAGAATGCAACAGCTCCCTCAAAAATATAGGCATAAGGAGAGATTTCGTCATTCTAGGTCAGACAGAGCTGAGACAAGGTGAATGCTTTCCTCTCCGCACTGGCTGATTGCTCTCATCAACAGATGACCTGCATTGACATATCTGGGAAAGAATTCAAATTTTTAAAGGTTGCAGGAGTGTCACAGGAAGAGTAAGAAAATGTGAGATCCTATGATCAGACAATTGTTTCTTGTCCAGCCCTAGTTTTAAAAAAGCCACATCTAAATGCCAGCCTGCCTGGAAAATGGAAGCTGTATTGTGGAAAAAGAGAATTTCTATGAGTAATTCTGTCTCTGTGCACGCAGAAACCAGGTGCCAGACTACTGCTTCCTCAGGGCACAAACCAGCAAAGGGGGCAAAAAAGAGCAACAGTATTGACTTCAAAGCCGCAGAAGAGTGTGGTAGAAAAGGAAACTGGACGAACTCAATGTTTAGCATGTCAAAGAGGAGCTTAATATATGATGTATTAATATTACGGTATTATCGGCTTGTCTGAAAGTGGAACAAAATGTTGAATGTCAAAACAAATCTAATTTGTGTCTGATCACTAGGGGGAGATTTAAGGAAATGGTTTACTTTGAAGGAAAGTGTGTGCATATACACACATTATTTGGGACGATCAAACAACGGTCTATGGTTTTGTTACATGCTGTACCAAGATCCTTTACATCTCCTATTTAGAACAGCTGGTGCCATTTGATCTGTCCTCCAAAGACGTACTTCTCTGAGTGTCATGAAAGAACGATTTTATTTAAGCCCACACAAAAACTTGGCTTTTTCAATTTAGTTTATCAATGATGAGTGTTTGCAAAGTCCAGAACTGAGCACTGGCTGTATTTCACTAGTGTGATGGAGAAGCCAGGAAAAACATATCTCCTGAGGAGTATTCCCAGTTGTAAATTTATTTTTGACACATATAGGGTGGAATTGGGTTTCTGTGCTTGTTTTGATCTCTTTACAAATTCTTATTCAAAGAATGTCTTCCAGCTCCACAGAAATTGCATACCCTGTTCCAGTCCAAAGCTGTGGATAAATCCCACAGCCAGAAGCAAGGGGCGGTGGGAGCACAACTTTCACAAAATATTTCTGTAGAAAAGCTACCTTTCCCACCTGAGGAAGGGTACCGCCATCCAATCTGTGACAAGACCATAAAAAAGAAGAAACACACAAGTGCCTAAGACACTGAGCAAGCAGCAGCCCAGTTGTCTCCACACCCGAATATTCGCGCGGTTGAGCCATGCGATGGGGCAGATGAAAGCCACGTGTTTTTTTCACAGCAGACAGTTGCACTGAGCGTTGTTCATCCAAGGCACAACCCATCAGCACGGATCCAGTCAGAGAAACTCTTTGGTCTCACTGGTGGGCTCTGTTCCAGGGTGGCCACACGACTGCCACCAGATGATACTTTGGAGGTGGTGCATCCTACTGTACTCGCTTGAGTGGGAGAAATCCACTCTTAGCCTGCATATTCCATCATGGTTATAGTGAGAGGAAGTGTTCAGAGAATTTCCCTCTATGATTTTGGCTTGTTTTTTGTTTTGGTTTTCATTTGGGGTTTTTTGGTGGGGAGGGAGATTTAAAGAAAATTTTACCTTTCTATCTACCAGGTTGTCTGTTTTGACAAACAAAGAAATAGGCACAGCATTACTTAGCCATGTTATGGTTTCTCCTCCTCAAACAGTGTCCGTTTTCTGGTGTCTCCTCATTATACTTCACCTCTGAGGCCAGTTCTACAGCGAAAGTTGGAGCATTTGCAGTTGTATTTCTGTTGCCAGGCTCCCTGTTCATTGTGGGAGGATTCCATATGCAACCAGAGGATGATTTTCTTCTGTGTTAAGAAATAGTCCTGGCACTAAACTGTTTGAGTCATCTTTCTGTTTGCTTGACTTCTCCCATAATAATATTATCCAAAACTTGATTCACCAGCTAATTTCACAAGACAGGATTTCAGATGTTTAAAGAAAATCTTTTCTTGTTTTTTTCATTTTGACTTAAGAAAGCTCAGAGTTGAAAGAGTCATGTGGCATTTTGCTTCAGTCAAGGTTAGAGAGCGAAAACTTCTATAGAAAGGTACATTTCTTAGATGTTCAATTCACAACATGATCAACTATTTTCTGTTTTATTTAGGAATCATCGTTAGTAGTGAGGTGTGTCTTATCACTTCTCAGAACCACCACATTACCTCTGAGTTACCAAAATGATTCTCTCGTATGTATTCAAATTCCCATTCAGGGATGCAATAAAAGTTCAAGAAAAACAATTTAAAGGTCCCATGTAGACTCTTTCATAGATGTCCCTACCTCATAAGAATCAAGGTGACTCAAGATGTCATCTGGTCCAAAGCTGTTCTTCAAGACAAGGTTAATTATATCTATGTTCATCCTTAAACCTGACATTTTCTTGAATACAGATTCGATGTTAAATTGTGATTAACACCCTGAAACAGGCAAAGATAGCTGTTGTTCTAGAAATCTAGTATTTTTTCATCACACGTTTTTGTGGATTCTTGGTGGAGAGAGGAGGAGGGCATACTGTAATGCGTGAGAGATGAAATCACAGACCAGAGTCCAACCATCCAGAGTGCTGTACAAAGCTCTCACAAATATATCTCCAAAACCTTGCAGTATAAATAGAAGACAAGAAATAATGCACTATGAACAAATCAATATGCCAGCACTGGAAAGAACTATGTACAGCAATCTCAATGTTCCAGTTGCCATTTTTAGCCAAATTTTTTATAAACATGATGTCAGGGGAGTTTAAGGGGGAGATGTAAAAGAAGCTAATGGGAAACTTCTTGGAAATTTTCTGAGAGCTTCCTAATTTGGAAAGGAAGCTTATGAGAAACTAGGTAGCTAGCACTTGGCATCACGGATGGTGTCATGGAGGCTGGAGTAAATACCCTATTGGTGAATGATTTCAAAATTAGGATTAGGCTATGATGACTCTTGAGAGTAAAGACCAAGAACTTACACTTAATCTAATACAGAAGACAGTGGAAAGACACAGAAAGCAAGGGACAGTGCCAAGGTCCTGTGCTAAGAGAAAGTGCAAATAATCTCTTGTATTTGGCATGGAAAAGGTAAGGACGGGGATGCATTTGCCAAGGACAGAGAAAAGGAAATAATGGGTACACACTTTTGTGAGAAAGTTTTACTGTATGAGAGAGAGAGAAGTCAGTAGTTTTTGCAGAAAACTTCAAGGGGTTTGAAGGTTTAGAGGTAGCTTAGACATAAGACCAGGCTGACGGACAGTGAGTTTTCATCCACAGTGGAAGTCTCTCCTCAAACCTCTACTTTAAGTAATTACATCTGTGGCAATTTTTGTTCAGTTGTTTTTTGCTTCCACATGTATCTAGGCAACACCTGGAATAATATTATTCTCTAAAAACTTCTAAAATCTAGTGGTTCATTGCAACATGTTGCAGCCGTTTCATTTTAAAGGTACAGATTTCATACAGACACACACACAGACACACACGTATTTAAAAAGCTCAATGCATGCATGTGTGTTCAGATGCAAAAATAAACAATTTTTAAGCAGCCCTAGTCAAATAGCTTTCCCTCTGGCTGTTCTTTTTGTCAGAATTCAGCGAGAAATGAATATGTAAAGCTAGGGGTGTGTGTATACTTTTTTAACAAGGAGTCATAACATTACCACAGTAATCAACTCCTTATGAAGGCATTACGAATGGCAAAGAGATAATAAGGAACTATTTGTGATATGGTATATTAATTAGAATTATAATGAAGGTTAATAAGATCATTCTCTCAAGAACTATACTGTCAAATGTGGGAGAGGCAATTCTCTTAATACATTCAAGAATTGCAGCAGAACGGCAAGCATATTTTACATTCTAAGTTCATGCAAAAAAATTGGATGTTCTCATTTTTCTGATGAATTTGCAGTTATATTTTTGAGTAATAAAGCCATGTAGAGGAATTACTTTAACAAATGCATCCTACAGAAGATATTATCATTTTAATTAGCTCAAGATGCTAGAGCTGTTTCCTTTTAATTGAAAATCAGAGGACCTAATAGCAGTGGTATGCCTAAATAGCCCAGGGAAATCATTTGTTGATCTGCAGTTGCTATGAGAGTATTGAGAATTATATATTGTCTGTGGATTAACATATAGCTATGTAAACTAGAAATGCTTTGAAAAGCTTGAAGGTTTAGTGCAAACTACATTTCGATGCATACACACACTCTAATTACTTAAGCACATTTCAATGTGTTTTAAATGGTTCCATTTTACTATTTCCACACTTCAAAGGCAAACTCTGTCTAAAGCCTTTCCTTACTATGCACTGTATGAATTTCACTCTGCAGCGCACCTACACAAACTGTGCCGTGTCTCATGCAGGTTCCAGTGCGTGAGTGCGGCGAAGCAAGCAAGTCAACATTTAAACCACAAAAAAAACCCCCAAACCCCACTGAATAGTCTATAGCAAGCAGTGGCCCCCGAGCCAACGGTTTTCAGCTTACAAAGGTCCCAGGGACTGTAAGAAGCAGCGCACGCCCGGGACGAGAGCTCCGGGCAATCAGCGCTTCGTTATCATCTAGCTGAGCCACAGCCCAGGGACAGGGCACGCTCACGCCTCACCTGCTGTTGGACACGGCTGCTCTGACAGCCTGGGAAATGCCTGCTTTCCTTGTCCTCAAACTTCATGAAACGTGTGAGTGACGGGGTGTGAAACTGGTTAAACCTGGCTAAGATCACAGGTATGGGTTAAACCCGAGCAACAACGGTGCGCAGTTTGGAAGTCACAAGGTCAGTACGAACAAGACAAGCTGTTGTTTTCCTCGCTGCAGCAAGCATGAAGTGTGAGGCACAGCCTGAACCCAGCACCTCTGGCCATGTGGTTTCACGGCATCTGCCCAACCCCAGTGGTCCAGACAAGAAGAGGGTCTGCAGAGGCTTGGGCTGAAACATCTGCACATCACTCCATAAACAGAGCTTCCCATATGTTCCCAGATTACCGAAGCAGCCTGTGATTCAAAAGGAGGACTTCCAATGAAGGCAGAGCAAGACCGTACGCAAATAACCTTTTTATGTGTGCTACAGAGTGACCAGAAGCAAATTTGTAATTAAATTGTTTATGCAGCAATGTAACAGCTGACACAGCTGTTTTCTCCTCCCACTTGCCAAATTCCATTTTATTTTTGGCTATTTTGAAATTTTTGTTATTTTGATGAAATACATTTTATCATATCGCTTTACTGCCTTCTCTGATTTGCCTCATGATTTAAAGACACTGCAAAAGGATTAAAGTCCCAAATATGAACAAATTGGAGTGTGTACTCTTACATCTTCCTCAAAGGTGCAAGAAACAGGGATTTACAGACAGAATTCATCCCTTTCAGAGGGCTCTGCTAAACATAGGAGGAAAGCTCTGTTTAGAGATGCTATTTTGCAAAACTAAGTAATGCCCTCCAACGACATTACACCAGCAGCTCAGTATGATGAAGCAAAGTCCTGCCTTGCCTATCACCTCTCCTAAAAATATTCCTATCTCCAGAAAACAATATTTCAGAAATCACCATCCATCTGCTGCCAGCTGGCATTTTCATCTGAGTAGAAGAGCCAGAAGACAGCCACGAAGGCTCAAAAGCAAGATTTCTGATCTGTGTGCAATTTTGGTCCAGTTTGAGCAATTACCATGGGTTTGTTTCTTTTTTAACTTCCCACAAACAACTCCTCAGAAAATCAGCTGCAGAAACACTGCTACATGGTCTTCCAGAAACTATGTTCCAGAATCCTCCTACTCTATTGAAAGTGGCCTACTGTTGTGTCACAAGATCTCAGAAGCTTTACCTCTGGGTAAAATATGTACATGAGGGAACATTGCTCAGGCCTTCTCTTGTCTCTTCCCTTCACCATTTGTATACCTCCACCTTTCTATAAGCTTACCTTCCTGTCCCACAGCAATGTAGTGGGCAGAGTTGCATCCATCGTTGCTGTCAGTGGACCATACTTGTGGGCCACCAGCTCACACAGCTCAGCTCTGGTCTTTCTTTCAGCTAGGTTTCTTCTGCCATAACCTTAGTCCATCCTGTCACACCTGCCTCCACCGTGTTAAACTCCTGACATGAGGCATCTGTATACAAAGTCACGTAATGAGGTGGCCCTGTGGAGACCTTATGCCTCAGATCAGGTGACAGATACACATCTATGAGCCTGTCTGGTCACAGAAGTCCAAGACAGACTGGCTCATGTGACAGTGGAAGAAGCGCATGGGGGTGGTAGAACATTTGCAGTGCTGAACTGAGGGTGTCTGAGATGCACTCACCAGGATGCATGGCGCTCTGAGCTAGTGTGTCACCCTGCTCTCCTGTGCTTGCACTTGTGTGCTGTCTCAGGACACCTCACATCTGGCTTGTAGGAAAAGGAAAAGCAATAAATTCAGTCACCATAGGGTGAGCCGAGCTACACAGATGCCACAAAACCACTGGGAGCAGAAAGCCGTAGCTCTTCAGCTACCAGCCCAGAGATGTGAGCATGTGACTGCACGTATGAACCACTCAATATCTTGCCTTCCTTTATTTCCCATCAAAACAAGTCCTCCCTTCAATCTGATGTGACCCTCTCAACCTCTCCCTCCAGGCTGCCAAGCAAAGCCCAGGATTCCCACAGCTTCCCTCTTGTCTCACTGCACTCTATCCATTTCCTCCATTCTCCTCTACTCCACTACATCCTAATTCTCCTCCCCACAAACATCAATGTATGACATTCGCTCTATTCTTGTGCCACTCTGTCTGAGTGCCACTCGGGTTTTGACACAGTCAAATTAATGTAAATGAAATCCTCCTATGACTCAAGAGCATTTCTAGCCAGAGGCTGCCTTTCTTTCTTTCCTGGCTCTGGGGTTTCGCTAGTGGGACAACATACACGGATGCAGTCCTATCATTGGCAGGACTCTTGCTCATGTCTTCTATAGTCAGTGGGTACGAGGTGGCCCATGCTCTTCTCAACTACTTGGCATGGTAGCATTAAGCTGTCTGTAGCTTAATTCTTTGCTGGGAACTGGTTTTGATATAGTTGATATAGCCAGAGAGAACAGTAGCATCATCCTGTACGCATAAATAAATAATAAAGGCAAGACATGAACAAGCTATTGCCATTTTTCTTTCTACTTCCACCGACTGTGAGTAGCTAACCAAGCATGGATCTCCTAAATATCCCACTGCAAGTACCGAGCAAGACCTACCGTGTTCCAGATCTTCCTCATATAGGAGCTCTACAGGGACATTGAGCTGAATTTATGTACTCATGTTTGAAAAACTAAGCACTCACAAGTTAGACATCTGTACTGAACAGCAATGGATACAGCATAACCATCACAAGAGGGGTTTTTCAGCATCTTAAAGAAGCTGATAACTTGGGCTAAGCATATAGAAATCGATAGTTACTATGGCAAGACTTTTTTTTATCCAAGATAAAGGTCAAGCACATCTGGAGGACATAATAGCTGCGTCCTATAGAGACTACATCAACTATCTCGCTGCCAAAATCTGCCATTAACAGACACAAAGGGCCAATCTGCTGATTTTCCCAGCTGTCACTGGTTTATTTTAGAGGCTGAGTCAGTTTTCAATTATTGTTCTGTTAAGAAAAAATGAAATCTATTGTGTAAACTCTGTGCCAAATTACTATTGCTGCATGCCACATTTCCTTGAATTTTGAAAAGCTCATTTTCTGTTGTCCTATTTGTCTCCTTGGACTGTACATAATTGTTAAATGGTCCCTACAATCTTTTAGCCATTTCAAAGAACAACACAAACATATTTCCTTGAAATAGCTATTGCAAGAAATCTGCTTTAAATGGGACAACTGTTTGCTGTCTCCATCTATACTGTCCAATACACCTTTTAAACATGCCAGTATTCATTCTGACTTTATTTTTGAAGTGCTAAACTAACTCGCTGTAATAACATTACTGAAAACCATGTGGCACACCCAGGGGTGATAATGGTATCATATGCAAGAATACAAACACAAGAAGTTGTGTAGATTATGAACAGGAGAGGTGCAGGAGCTGCTAACAGGAGGCATGCTGCAGACAGATGCATCCAAACCCTTGCTCCTCTCCACAGCTACAGAGCCCATTCCAGGGCAGTGCATGATGCCCAGGAGGCTTCAGAGTCCGCAGTCCTGCTCCGTGGGCAAGGCTGAGTCTTTAAGACAACAGTGCCAGTAAGGAGGTGGCACTCTCCTTCTAAGCACCAGCTCAGCAATAGGAAAGACCACCTCCAGCTCCCTCCCTAGTTTGAGATGTCTGCAATGCATTTCCCAGGGAACTGTCATTACTGTATGCTTCTGAACGGTTTTGGAGTCACTCTGGTTGAAACTATACCCAGATGCATCCCCAGGTGTCAGAAGCAGAGCTGCAGCTCAACAGTAGCAGGTTAGACTTGGTCCGTGGGGCCCAGCTCCTGTGCTCAGCAAAGCCCCCAGCATACAACCTTGCTTGATTTGCTTGCCTGAAGCTGAGCAGGAGACATGTGGTCAACTGCAGAACAGCATCAAATCTTCAGTGAGGCAACACTTCTGACCAGGCTCTCCACCAGCTACTGCAATTCAAATAGCTATCCGGTTATAATCACCAGACTGGATATTTGTTGTGTTTAAAAGAAAAATGAGAACAGTCTCAGTCTGATACTGGTTTGTGTATTTCATTAATCGCCTGTTAAGTGTTATGTCGCTTGAAAGCTTAAAAATTAGCAAAGGAGTATTAAACGCAGAGAAGCATTAAAATGGATGGACTTGCAGCACCTGGTTCAAATGGACAGGATGGAGGCGAAGCACAGTGTGGGAAAGGTGAGGACAGAAACTGGTCATGTACAGTATAATTATAAAAATCTTTCTCTATTCTTATTCTTTTTTTCAGACTAGGTAGAGTTAAAGATTCGTGAAGATGATGAATCAGCTCCTTTATTTATGCAGAACCTCTGTAGATCACCAGAGGTGGAGGACTGTTAAATGCCTGCCCTATGAGGTGATTCGTGAAGAGTGATTTGTTTTCCTGGGAACCCAGTGCTATTAGAGATGATGGAGTCTGGACTCAGTTCCAGGAGAAAGGGGAAGACAACACCATCATGCGAGGGGAGAGGCTCTGGTGAATCAGGACATCTGAGACAACAGCGAACCCAGACCATAACCAGTATGTTGACTGGGACCTGTTTGAGCAGCAGGTGCACGTGAGTCAGCATCTACCAGGAAATATCCACAAATGAAGGCCCCAGTGTGCTTCACTGGCACAACCCCAGCTCCCGAAATATGTCAAAAATGCCAATTCTGTGAAAAGAATAAGCAGCTCTTCCTCAAATACAAGTCCAGCAGGGTGGGAGGAAAACCTAGGTTCGGTTCACAAGCTGGAGATCGGCCAAAGGGCCCTGAATACACTGGGGTGTGGAGGGACATGTAGGAGAAACAGAAGACTTACTTTCAGATATTTACTCTGTGGATAGTGCCCGAGTGAGGATATTGCTTATGGCCTGCGATACTTCATCAAGATATGAGCTGAGTAACCCTCCATCTAGATCTACATTTAGCACAGAGGTCTGGTGTCTGAACCAGCCTGTCCTGGTCTTAGATATCGACTGAAAGGTGCAGCAGAAGTGATTGTCTTGAATCCCTTTATAACCACTGAATAGAAACAGGCACTTACAGGGCATGGTTCATAACAGCTGTTTCAGAGGTCTGGTAGGGTGAGATGAGCAGCATCCTATGCTGTGCACGAGGAGACCTAAGACACTAACAAAGGTAATTGGACTGTTAGAGGAGATAGCTGTAAGTCTACATCCGCATGTCCCCAAGTCTACTGCACATGCAGCCAACCAGCCCCAGTGATATCCAGAAACAAGCCTGTGAATATCCACCTGCAGCCTCTGCCCTTTTCAGCTGACGTGGGAGGAAGGAGGAGTATATCCCACTGATGGAGTGATGGTCCCTTCGCTCCTGAAGAGCTGCTACTGAGCAAAAATATGAACCTGAGCCAGAGAAAGAGAAAGCAGATGAGAGCAGTAACAACATTTCAGATCAGTTCAGTTTTTGTGTCTCAGGAAACTAAACTTTAGGTGACAACTAAGATTGTTTGTGTGGGGGTGTTTAGTTACTTACGTCCTACACTGGGTATTAGACGCATCAGTTAAACTGCAAGTTCTGGAGGAAACAACCAATTTATCCAGCGTCTAATACAAGAGGGATGAATCAATACCATTCCTCTGTAAGCGGTGTTATACACAAAAGCAAAAAAGCCCAGGAACCCAACCTGTACCTGCCAGCAAAAGGCACCTCTGCAGACCCCGAGGGTAAACCTCGGTGGGTAAATCAAGCAAGTTCAGAAAGGCTGCCAGGCACTCAAGCCAGCTGGCACAGAGCGAGCCCTGTCTGGTAGCGAGCTTGCCTATCGTCCGAGACAGGGCCACTGATGCAGCTGTGGCCATTGGGACAACCGTGGGACCTGCGGGAGAGCCGTCTGTCCCCGGCCACCCCAGCCCAGCCGCCGCTCCGGGAGCTCAGCCCCACAAACAGCCACCTTGGCCCCGACGTGTGCAACGTTGCTTGTAGGAGTGTAGCTGGTAGGTGAAAACAGGCGTCTAGGAAGAAAGAAAATAAAAATTGTACTTTCAACTTTGCCTTAGACCTCAAAAAAAAAGATTTAGGCATGAATTTTCAAAAATGAAGCAACCCATGGCACATTGGCTTATTCTCTGAAAGCGGTGAAAAGTAAGGGAAGCCTCTAATCTATAAAAACACTCTTAAATTCACTGGGATCATCAAAGATGGCAGAAGTGAAAGAGGACTGTCTGTAGCAGTGTGCAAACGTGCCTTGGTTTCAGAGCTGGAAAAATATGCAGTACTCCAGAAGGAGAGCAAAGAGAAAAACATTCTTTGTTTATATTTATTTATTCAATCTCATGGTGTCCTTGGTTGCCCAGAGGAGCTACTGAGAGTAGTTTCTAGTGTGCTGGTGGTTAGAGTTAGGTTACACGCACTTTTAGAAATTCAGCTGTCTGCCACTAATGAATTGTTCAGCGTAGCTTGAGGGTAATGACGCAATTAGCAAAAGCAGGCCAAATCCGTCCCAGGTGAAACTCTACTGATGTCAGTGGTTTTATTCTCGATGATGTGCTTGTTCCAGTGTGTGTAGAGAAAATACGTAGAAAGAAGAGTCTTGCAAAAGGACTTACATGGTTTCAGTTTGTCTTCCCTGATACTAATCCTGCATTACACTGAATAAAATGTAAAATCGCAACATTTGCATGGAGAGCAACAGTACATTTCTGTGGACCGACTCACAGATTCAGCCCATTAAGAGTTATTTTGTATTTTTAACTGTGTCCTTTGCAATTCTACCCACAGTCATATAAATAATAGTTGTTCCATTCCCTGACTTTTCTGAATTTTCAAATGTAAAAAAAGTTCTCCAAGTCTCTGTTATCCCTGGCTGTTTTAGGAATGGATTTGCTTCAGAGGAGGCCACAGCTAGAGCGTAGCAGGCAAAAAGAAGTGTGAATTTTGCCTTCACTTTCCTCCTGAATGGGGCACTGTGTAAAACAAAGCGATAGGCTTTTCCTTCCCAAAAGGCTTTTAAAGTCTGTTCCATAAATTATTTGAAGACACATGGCACTGCCGTGAAGTTACTGTGACTGGTACCCTAAGAGGTAAGAAAGGGAGTACAGATGAAAACTGCAAGCACAAACCAGCCATTTCACCCAGGTCATGCAAGAATTCTGTGTCAGAGCTCCCAAACAATTCTGATTCAGGGTTACTCGATTATTTTTTTCCAGACTACACTGGAAAATTGTATCACCGTCCCCCTGGTAGAGAGCGAAGCCCTGATACAGGCCTCCGCGGCCAGAAAGGCTCTGCAGGCTGTATGGAGCATTTGCCTGCATTAGCACGGCAGACATCAACATCTGAGACTGTGACAAAATCCAAGCAAATCATGTTTCTGGTCAAGATTTTATCCAGAAACCACCATCCCTGGTTTGGTATCTTTACTACAGAGCCATCCTTCCTCTTACTGCTTTCTAAACAATGACAGTAATGAGGGCAACTTTATGACTAGCTGGGCAGTCCACTTGATGCTAATCCAAAGAGTACAACCTACGGTCCTTGATTTTACTATCCCTGAAAAAACCCCTGTGCTTTTGTAATGGATTTGCTTCAGCGTGACCTCTTAAATTATCTCTGCTAGTGGGTTGTAGCAACAGTTCCACAGCTGTGCTGTTGTTCAGCAGTAACCATAGAAATTAAAGTGCTGCCAAGTATGTGCTCTTTGTGTTTTTCAAAGGGCTGAAAGATGATGCGGTGATGTGTTTGCCCCTCCTGACTTAATTCTGAACTCACCCACTGGCAGACCTGATGGAGAGGTGAAGACAAAACTTGCTGCCATTGGAAAGGTCTGTCCCCAGCAAGCTCTGTCAATGACGCTTCTGCGACCGGACTGCTGGTGCGTGTTCAAAAAGCCTGCAGCTAGAAATAGGATGTGGTGGGAAGTCATATCCTGTTATTCAGTAATTGCAGTCCCTAACAAAAAGCTTTTTTTGTTTGTTTGCGTATTTTTGTTGAGATTGAACTGAAGCAGCGTAGGTATTTTTAGCCAAATGATTTGTTATGGAAAGAAAAAAGTTGTATAAAATCTCTCCTAGAGGGATGCCTTGAAGTTGATTATTGGCCCACATTAATCTTTGAGATTTTGTGGGTAATTCTGATACTACGATAGGATTCTTTGCCTCTGAACTGGCATCTAGGCATTTTCAATAGTCAGCAGAGAGAGGCACACTTCCAATGGGCAGCCTAATCATGTGTTAAGATGGGATGAATCCTCTTTCTCCCCAGTCACAAAGGGAGACAATTAGCTGAAACCACACTCCTAACTTTTAGGCAGCTACAGTTACATGAAAGAACTGGGAGGAATCCCATGGGCCAGGGCTCTCAAAGGCAGGGGGGGTCCAAGAGTGCTGGTCGCTGTTTAAACGTCATTTCCTCCATGCTCAGGAGCGGTGCATCCCCCTGAGAAAGAAATCTGGCAAAGGAGGCAGGAGACCTGCATGGTTGAACAAAGAGCTTCTAGTGGAGATCAGGTGGAAGAGAAAGGTCCCTGGAATATGGAAAGAGGGACAGGCCACTTGGGAAGAGTACAGGAATGTGGTCAGAGCATGCAGGGATGCGATGAGGAAGGCCAAGGCCCACCTGGAATTGAAGCTGGCAAGGGATGTCAAAAACAACAAGAAGGGCTTCTTCAACTACATCA
>Ga0065711_1001019_pt1 | contig 50089 bp, 35 predicted proteins | sample Hoacrofraction12_FD_59098 | JGI IMG/M metagenome (GOLD analysis project Ga0065711, IMG submission 59098) | Hoatzin crop microbial communities from Cojedes, Venezuela - Epithelial fraction 12 v2 (version 2) | ecosystem: Host-associated > Birds > Digestive system > Esophagus > Crop | place... | reverse complement strand
GTTCCCCCCTCCATATCTAGATCTGTTCATACAGACGGCGGGGCGGGGGGGGGGGTATAACTGCCTCTCTACTACTCTGCTTACACAGGTACAGCCAGACATCTGACAGGCACACTACAGAGTACATAGTGTCCTCCTCCCCAGATACATAGAGAGACCTAGGGTTAAGCAGAACACACGCAATGGTCCTACAGTTATGTGTAAATGTATACATTTTGTGTGTATATATTTAGTGGAGCTACCTATAAAAAAATACATTATACCTTTACATGACCCCGTGCCTTTATTTATAGCTATACCTACACACAGGCGCGTGTGCACAGCAACACACGTCTTTATGTACCTGGCCCTGTGTATAATGGGGATGGACAGAGGGACACACAGCAACCAGCAATACTGTATGCCTATATATGTGTGAGCACACGCTACACAGTATCTACGTCTATGTGTCTCTATAGACAGTCTCACACACGTCTTATAATCTTTATATATAGAATTAGCCATACAGATGGGGGTGTTAGGAGCCCCATATATAATACAGTATGCATACATATGCACGCACAGACATTTGCTACATATACTATGTAGTCCCCCCTTTAAATACATACAATTAGCTGTCTTTAAACAGACACTTACCTTCATATATAACTAGATACATTTTTCACTGTATGTATGTGGGGAATGAATGTGTGTATAGATAGCTATAGGGCTATACATATAAAATAAATTATATGTGAAAACACACACATCCATATTATAGGTAACACATTATACACACAAAAATTGTATGTATATTCACACACATAATTGCACACACCTTTTTTACAGCATTCCCTGTGCATTATGGATAAGTATATAGAGGGATATACGTCTATAACACCATATATCTCTATATATACACACGTATATAATACATAGGTACATATACACAGTCTCTCTCGCACGCATATTTTATATACACATAATCTTTGTATATAGATTTATCCATACAGGTATGGGGACTGTGTGTGTATAAGGAGCCCCCATATGTATAACACATTACACACAGCTAGGCACACACAGACATTTCATACATATACCACATAGTACAGTCCCCTCCTTAAATACATCAAATCACCTACCTTTAGAGTACACACACTCGCGCTCTCACACACACATATGCTTACCTTTCTATATAAATACTTATTTTTCCTCAATCTGTATATACATAGGGAATGTACATATAGGGATATCCATATATTATACATTATACCTATACATCAACATACTCCTTTATTTATACAGCTTTTAAATTGCGTGCACACATATAAACACTTTTTTTTAAAAAATGCATCTCTAAGTGTATTAAGGGACTGTATATACAGGGATCTACATCTACAAGTAATACCATATATACTCATACAGACACACACATATTATATATAACACATAGGTACATATACACAGTCTCTCACCCACCCATTTTATATACACAGATTTTTCCATATAGATGTGGGAATGTGTGTGTATGAGCCCCATATATAATACATTATACCTATATATACACAGGCATTTTATATATACACACAATATAATACATAGCCCCCTCTTTAAATACATGCAATTATTTATTGTTAAATAAAACACATACATCCCTACCTTTACATACAAATACATGTATATAATTCACTCTGTGTATATATGTATTTATGGGGCAAACTCATACAAAAAGTACATCATACTTATACATCAACACCCCCTTTATTTATATAGCTATATATACAACCCTCCCTTTATATGCATCCCCCTGTGTATAATGGGGATGAACACAGAGGGATGTACATCTCTAAATAATACCGTATGCCTATATATGTGTGCACACATACTCCATACTATATATATGTGTATATGTCTCTATATACATCTTTCACACACACATTGTATATGCATGTAATATTTATACGTAGATTTATGTATATAGATAGGGGGAGGTGTCTTAGGAGCCCCATATACAATACATTATACATACATATGTATGCAGACATTTGCTACATATACTATATAATACATAGTCCCCCCTTCACATTTAATTACCTTTAAATAGAATACACACATGCTCGCTCTCTCACACATGTATGCTTACCTTTAGATAAAGGGATGTATTTCTCACTCTGTGTGTGTACAAACATAAGACAATGCATACATAGGAATATACACATATATTACATTACGCCTATACTTGAGCACGCCCCTCCATCCATATTCTATGTAATGCCTATTATATACCTAAAATTATATGTGTATGTATATGTACACCCACATAGATACACACCTTTTTAGGTATCTCCAGGTATATTATGGGGATGTATACAGAGGGACATACACCTATAAATAATACCATATCCACACACAAACATTGTATATAACACACAGGTATATATACACAGTCTCACATCTGCTATATACACAGAATCGTTAGATATAGATTTATCCGTATAGATATGGGCAATATATGTGTGTATGTATATATCTGCCCCACAGATAATATAGCTGTATATTTTCCTCTGTGTGTAGATACACAGGGAATGTATATGCAGGGATATACATATATAATACATTATACCTATATGTGAACACACATGCATGCATATAAAATTATACGTATATACGTACATACACAGACAGTCACACCTGCCCCTCCTTTTCAGCTATCTAAACATACATACGCCTCTGTATAGACTTGTACCTCTTTATATACAGCCATGCATATGATGGGGATGTATAGAGGAATATACACAAATAAAAGTAATGCTGTATATCTATATGGGTATGCACAGACATATTTTTTAGAGGGATATAATTTGTCTGTGTATAGTCTCACACACATATACACAGATTTTATATACACGTTCATATTTTTCTATGTACATTTATCCATATCTATTAAGAGACTGTCTCCATGTGTGTATATGTGATTATCCCCATTTATAACTATGTACACACATTTTTATATATTATGTATAATACCTATACGTGTATATATACACTCTGATGTGTTTTCTAATCTATAAACTATATGCATGTATATATACAGGCTCTCACATAGCCCCCCACATACATATGTATCTTTACACATATTTATCCATATCTAAAATACCTGTGTAGCTACACACACCTTCGCCTACCTGTGTATCTCTGCCCACGCACATGTAAGGAGCTTTATGCACACACACACACACACACACACGGGGGGATGGATGGGGATACGCCTGTCTATGAAACACCATGTACCTATCAGTGTATATACACACACATAGTTTATGCATTAAATATATACATAATACAGATTAACTAAGACGTAATACAGATTATACATAATAAAGATTAAAAAGATATGTATATATAGTGTGTCACACACTCTTTAAAAATATATATAATTATCTATTTTTAACTAATGTGCACACACCCCCTTTTTTTTTCTCTCTCTGTGTGTATATAGGGAATTTACATGTAGGGATGTAGATACAAAATACGTTATACCTATACATGCTATACACAGATATATCTGTATTACATGTAATACATATAAAAAATATGTGTATATACAGTCACTCAAACACATACATTTTATGTAATGTGTAAGTAATATAATTATATAATAAATATGTACTATGTATATACACAGTTTCCCTCACACATAACTATATCTATCTTTATATCTAAATTGTATTTACATATCCGCATATATATACAGGGACAGACATATACAATACATTATACTTACACACACACACACACACACTTCATGCGTACTATAGAACATATAAAATCTATAAGTGCATAAAGTCACACACACGTCTTTATATGTATTTAGTACATATAACTTGTCTATGTATATGCAGTTATACACTCATACACACACCCCTTCGTGTATCTTTATGTAAGACAGGTATCCACACGCAGACCTAGCTTTACATAGAAATATATACGGATATAGACATATAATACATTGCATCTCCACACACACATCCATATTTTATATATAATACATATAAAATATGTCCATATATACGCAACCACACACAGACATGTTAACAGCTGTTTACACACAGCGAGGCCAGCCTGGGACTCCCCGGTGCCTGCCTGGCCGCCCGCAGCACCCAGCGCCCGCAGCACCCGGCACGGGGTTTGCTGCTGCGGTGCGTTTCTCTCCGTCGGTGCCAGCGGCGAGACCGCTCCAGCAGCCAGCCCGGCGGACGCGGACTCGCTCCCTTGTCCTCCCTTCCCGGGGGACGGGGCTGGCAGAGCGCGCTGGCCGCTCTGCTGACCGCCGCCCGCTCTGAGCCCAGCACTCTGCAGACACACGCGTATGCGCACGCACACGCACACCTCAGTACAGGAACACACACCCCCGCGGATATGTATGTGGCTATACGTAACGAAGACATTACACCTACAGGTGCACACATGCACACATACATACATGCGTATTTTATACAATACAGTATACATGCCAAATCTGTATGTATATACAGGCACACACTTCTTTTTATATATGTGAAAAAACAGAAGACATCTTCAATAAGCATATCCATCTCTCCCCATGTATATCAATGTAGGGATGTATCCACAGGGATATACACATATATGTATATATGTTTACAACCACACACTACACATGCTTTTATTTATTCTTATGTTACATATACATCTATATGTGTGTGTGTATATATCTCCGTGTGTGTAGGTATGTATGGGGATATAAATATATAATGCGTTAGACATAAATATTTGATGTCTATAACATATACATATATATTCAGACATCTCTCCACCCCTTTACATATATCTTTATGTATTTTTATATATTTAATATATGTATTTAGACAAAATATCTATGTATATATATATACAGATACAGCCTCTCACACACACCTTTACACGTATATAGACATATACATGTATCTTTATATATGTAGTCACACACATACCTTTATAGGTATATAAATCTTCTCTCATATATATGGAGATGTATATATATTTGGAGATACATACGATACATTATACACATATGCACAAACATGTATATATTTTTACTTAAGTCTTGTATATATGTCTGTGTATTGGGGTTTGTGTGTATATATATGTGGAATACAAATATATAACACATTATAGATATATATGCATAGACATTTATACACTTATTTATATAATATGCATGTATATAGACATATCCTTATACATCTTTTAATAAATATCTATATTTCACTGTGTGTATACATACTATATATAGGGATGTATATATGGGATTATACACATACAATACATTATACATGTACACACATGTATATATCTCTTCTATATATTACATGTACGTGTACACGCAGACCCACACCTCTTTTTCTATATCCCCGTGTATATGTGGAGATGTATACATGAGGCTATACATATATAATAAATTATACCTACACACACTTTTATAAATATATATACGTAAGGGGCCCCAGCTGCCCAGCCCTGCTTGCCGTGACTTCCGCAGCCTCCTCGCCGCAACGGCTGCCTGGGCCTGGCCCCCCCGCCGCCCCCTCAGCCCCAGAGGGAGGGAGGGAGGGACAGACAGCAAAGGAAGGAAAGAAGGAAGGGCATGGGCAAGGAGGAAGCCTTCAGTTGCGGCGGGCGCCTGCCTGGCCTCCGGTCACAGCCCCCGCCTGCCCCTGAGGTTTCTCACCCTCCAGGTCCACCTTTCCAGCAGGTTCCCAGCACAGTGCCGGGCTCCGCTAACTCCCCACTCCTCTTCATCCATTTGGTCCACACTGGGCATTCTCAGGTGCATTTGAACCGCTCTGCAGCCTGGACAGCCTAGCCAGGGCCAATTCACCTCTCCCAGATCTCCACACTATTATGAGCGCCTTCAGCAGGAGCAAACTTGGGGCCCTTCAACCTTCAGAGAAATACTGGTTTGGTACGAACTTTGATGGAGCAAACCAAGAGATGCCAGGGTGGGTTTCATTTCCAGGATGGATCTACACCACTGCTCAGTCTCACCTGGTTAATGGCACACCGTGCAATGCAAAAATGCAGTTCACATTTAGAGTTTCAAGCAAAACTTACCACTGCTAGGCTCACTGTAGTATCGACTGATGTAATTGTTCATGTCATCCTCTGAAAAAACAAAAAGGCAGACACTGGAAGACCATTTCTTTGATTAAATGGTTGAAATTCCACCCCACCAAGGGCTCTCCCCTGCCCCGCATGCCCTGAGCACCACCTTTTGGGTAGTTTTAGACCAGAGACCAGGCATGATGTGGAGACACACCACACCCCACACCCACCCCACAGCTGCAGCCAAAGGAGGGATTATCCTTTGCTGCAGTTCTTTACGGGGCTGGCCTGGGAACGCGGCATTCTGGGTCCCAAAGGAACATGCGCCACGATCGTCCCAGAGACCGAGGAGGGCTGACCTGCTCCCCAGGCCCATCTCTCCTGTTTCTGGCCAGCAGGACCCTGCCCTCCCGCCTATGGCACAAGGATGGAGCTCGCCTTTATCCCAACAGCTGGACTGAGGGCACCAGCACAGACAGCCCAACTTCTGCGGCAGCAGTTACACCACCGCATCACCTCCTTCCACACCGTTACTCCTCAGAAAGGGCCGCACTGCACGCCGCTCGTGACCCAAGCTGCCTTCTCGCTCACGTTCGTGTCTCCCTGGCGAGACCCCGGGAGAGCCCAAGCACCCTGCTCCCACCAGCCTGCAGCCACCCCTTCCAGGTAGGGGCACTGGGAGGGCAGGCTTTATTTCTCCTATAGGGATACTTCGATTTTCTTCCAAATTTTTTTCACATGGTCCAGCACTGCTCCTCATGTTCATGTGCAGTCCCCTCCTGGGACCTACGCTGCTGCCACGCTGCACGGCAGCGACACAGCCATTGCTCCTGAGCAGCTTCCCTGTGTTTCTGCACTCTCTCTTTCCTTCTGGTGTTCTCAGCTTGTTCCTGTGAAACCCAGTTGACTTAAAAAAAGAGGGAATGATATCCAGTAGGCTTCCAGAAGAACAGCTGGAACATACCCTGTTCTACCTTGGATGACAGGGCCAATAAAAGTCACACAATGAGTTCACCAAAACAAGCGGAAATGCCCCTCCAGCTCAGCTCCAGCACTGCCGCGGGAAACAAAAACTGGAGCCAGACAAGCCAGCTCTTCAGCAGCTGTAAATCCCTGTACTTTTAATGTGTAAATCCCTACTTCTAAAATAACGTCATCTTTTTCTCAGGAATAGAGTTCTTTTGTTGTATATTACATATATATATATGTAACACATAGCATAATATTAGCGTTACATTATCTGTTGGCTTAAAATATACTATAAAGATTTTACAAGTCGAGGGTGTAGTACTACACTTGCAAAACATACATGAGAGCTACAGCTGAACTTCAATAATGGTAAGATAAAAATGGAGACAGAAGGGAAAGCAGTAGCTATATTGCACAGACAGATTTTAGACACTGCAGATGACAGCGGGATTTCCTGTTATCTTACAGAAAAGCAGAGCATTTTACAGTCACTGAAAAATAGAAACTCTTCTTGTTCAAATTGTTGCTGCTAATAAACAGTATTGGCCTTGCAGGAAGAATTTCAAGCTGACAAGCAAGCTGACCTGCCCAATCTGCGGTGTATTGGGTGCTCTAAAAGCATTCTCTCCTTTTAAGTGCTCTTTTTGATACCGTGTTTCAGAAAACCACGCTCATCCCTGAGAGCCAGATTTCCCCTGTCCCCCTGGGTCTCTGTGGCTGCAGCCCTGCCTTTTCACAGCACACTGCGGTTTGCAGGTGAAAGAAACAGATGTTTTCTGGGGAACGCTTTCTCCACACAACAAGACCCAAACCACCAAGCACTCTGTACCTGAAATAGCTGCGCTCGTAAGAAGGCAATCTAACCTGACACTGAAAGGCAACATGGTTGTTTTCCTGGTTTCACTGGATCTTAAAAGCTTTTTTGGCCCTTGTTGATCTTTAAATGCCTGCAGTCAGAGGTGTGCTTTGTGCTAATGTCTGAGTTTAAAAAAGAGGCCTCAGAGCAGCTCAAGGCAATGCCGCTGAATTGGGAGTACATCGCAAGGCTTTTCAGCTATCTGCTACTGAAATACACTTCATTTCAAGCATGCATAATTTATACTCTAAATGCCACCAAACCCGCCAGCCCGTACAGACACAGGTTCTTGTTCAGGCATGGAACCTTCCGCCACTGCCAGAAAATACCTGCACACCTGTATTTCTGGGAAGGCACTGCCAGCACGTTTAACCGAGAGTCTCATTCCAAGCAGAGAACGAGGAAAGCAGGCGTACGGTTGGGGCTGGGGGAGGGTTCTGCATGTGGGGGTCGCACCTCCTCATCCCCTGGCACAAGCACACACCTGGGGACGGGGTGCTTTCACTAAAGTCTGCCCCAAATGCCAAGATGCTTTTGCACTGAGGACAGAAAACAACTTGGAAAAGTTCTTCACCTGCTTCACACGTCTTACGGAAGACGCAAACCAAGCCTTCTTCAGGACTGCGCACGTTTACTGCCCTGGCCATCTGTCCACCAGCCAACAGAATGTACCAGGGCAGTATTTTCAAACCAATCTGTCGTTTCAAACCGATGTAGCAAAGAGATACAGACTGCTCTTCCTATCAGCAAAGGCCAATGCCAAACACCTGAAAGGGAATCCTGTAACGCTCAGCTCCCTTTGACTGGTGAGGAGAGCGGCCGACTGTTCTGGCTGCGCGTGTGACCGCTGGCACACAAGACTGGAAGCACTGCCTGTTTTAATGTCATTACGTGATGGCCTTATTGATGACATTGGTTTACACTGCTTAGCTAGTTATCTATAAATAAAATATGAACGTATAAATAGGCACACGACACATGTGCATGTGTATGCAAAATATAAAACACAGATACTGGAAAGACACGGACCTGTTGGAGCGGGGCCAGAGGAGGCCCCAGCAATGCTCCGAGGGCTGGAACCCCTCTGCTGGGAGGAAAGGCCAAGGGAGCTGGGGCTGTTCAGCCTGGAGAAGAGAAGGCTGCAGGGAGACTTGACAGCAGCCTGCCAGTGCCTGAAGGGGCTGCGAGAGAGCTGGAGAGGGGCTGTGACAAGCGCCTGGAGGGACAGGGCAAGAGGTGACAGCTTCAAACTAAAAGAGGGAAGATTTAGACTGGATATAAGGCACTCTGCGGGTGGTGAGGCCCTGGCCGCCCAGAGGAGCTGTGGCTGCCCCCTCCCTGGCAGGGTTCAAGGCCAGGCTGGACGGGGCTTTGAGCACCCTGGGCTGGTGGAAGGGGTCCCTGCCCATGGCAGGGGGTTGGAACCAGAAGAGCTATAAGGTCCCTTCCAACCCAAACCATTCTATGATTCTATGATTTTTTTTTTAACTTGAATAGTTTCTTATGAATAAAAAGCAATAAAGAGTAATGGCATAACAAAAGCAGAATAAATATTTCAGCAACAGATTAAGTTGCTGCATCATTACATTAGAGCAAACTGACAATTAACAAACTCATCTTAGTCATAAGGGAGTCTCAGCTGCTTTGGGCATAAAAGGCTATAAACAATTCCAGTTATCTCTCATTGTATTCTATGCTGCTGAAAGCAAGGAGTTTAAAAAAAATAAAGCCTCAAATGCACAACTGAAAGCAACTATTTGTGCATATAGAATGTATACACCAATAAAAAGTACAGAACGGCACATTACTATGGAACACTGCCTAAGTACTTCACGGCGATTTACAATGAGATGAAGGCCCCGCTGCGCAGTACGTGCAGTCAAAAGGGATCAGGAGTACAACGACATTTGCGGCTGGTGGCACGGAGGAAGTCCGTATGAGCAAGTCGGGGAGACCAGCTTCCACAGAGGGGCAGGCTGCTTATATTATTTAAATTCTACATAGAGTTCTCTGCTGTCAGGGTATTTTAGTTTCAGCTCCAGGAAGGGAGGTGCTCTAAGAAATACTTCATTCTTCATAGTTTCCCTGGTTTTTTAAAACATTTTTTTTCTTATTTCTGCTACCTTGGAATTTTCAGCATCCAGCAGACTCAATTTTCCTACTTTCCTAGAAATAAACCCATCTCTTCAAATACGCAGCTTTACCCACACTTCCTTTTCCAGAGGAGAAACTTTCCATTTAAAAGTCCTTAGCCATAACGATGCCCTAACAATATTTATAGTAAATTAAGGAACTGCCAGTAAGTAGAAAGAAAAAGCACTTCCCTCTTCTTTCTCCTGGAAATGGCAACCTTAGGAAAACATCTGTGGGCGGTGATTGGGATCCTCTCGCTAGATGCACCAGGCGGAAGGACAGCCTTTACCCCCAGGAAGCGTGGTGACAAATCTGGCGTGGAAGATCCAATAGCTGTGAGCTGAGCAGGCAGAACGGGAAGAGCGAGGCAGCTCTCCCGCGTGTGAAAACCCACTCTAAGCTGTGGCAAACAAGGACGGTCCTACAACCTTCCCTGGAAAGTGAGAGCGATGGGGAGCAGTAAGATACACAGCGGCAGCGCTGTGGAGGAATTCAGCTGAGAGAAGGTTTTGCTGGATCGGGATGTCTCACTCGACAGCAGGGAAGGTCTGGTAGGGAAGGTTGCTCAGACTCCTACCTAGCTCGCATAAAACCAGAGCACCCTTCTGTGACGCTGTAACCAACCACTTCTGCACTGCTGCAAGTGCAGCGAAGTCAAATCAAGAAGAAGGGGAAGCAAGTCCCATCTCTTAGCGTGCTACCCAAATCTCTGTCACTGAAAAAACATGCGGTTCTTGGTCAGAATCTGTCTGACAGCTACTGGATTTTGTCTGATGAAGGTTTTCCAATCATCTGCCTCTTCTTTTCCTGCCAGACTCAGAACACACGCTAAAATGGTTCAGGGAATAATAAACTATTTAGAGCACAGTCCCATACAATCTCATCTGACCCAAGAGACAATGCTGTAATCTCTCTCTCCTGGCCCTATAAAAACCTAATAAATTTGGTGAAACACATAAATGACATCCCACCCAAGGCAGATCTCCTGTTTAGCTCCATAGTCCCTCAACAGTGACCTTTAATTGTTTCATCGATGACTTTAGTGAATGAGTCTGCAACCCCCCCGCATACAATAAATACCATTTGCATGTCTTTTAGATTAGAGCCCTTAAGAAAGGGATTTCTTTTGAAAGATTTCATTGTTAAATTATTTTACTTAATATTTTTATTGCCATTGATTGTACTACCTTCTGTCTCTCAAAGCTGAATTTTCTGAACTGGAAGGTTATTTCTTCTGCTTTGTAGCCTCCCACTGAGGATGCGAGTCCTCACAGTAGTGTCTCGCCCCGACTTTCCTCCAGAAAGCAGTCTTGACTAGGAGGTTTCTAAAGAAGCGGATCTTTCACCTCTACCGCTGCTGTCTGATAGCAGCATCTTCTCCTTACCACTCAGCAGCATTTGGAAAGTAGCATAAAATACACTTTGCAATAGAAGCCATTAAGATACACTCCGAGCAGGGAGGTTTTTCAAGGCATAAGTTGTAAGACCAAGTTATTGTCCCCTCACCACTTCAGAAATAGGAACAGCGCTGGCGGCTACGCTGCTCTGACACTACCAATGACACTGCCACAACCAGACCTTCACTGATGACAAAGTGGGTGGCTTTGGCCCTCGCTTTAGCAGATCGTGCTGCAAGAGCACTGTGTGCCGAGCTGAGCACGGCTGAGATGCGAGACATCTGCGCGTCGGCATGGCTGGTGGCTTTGGGCAGAGGACAGCCCAGGGGACCTCTCGGGGCTCTCTCCAACCTTGTTCTCTGTGAACAGGGATCAGCAGATCCCCAGCTAAGCTGGCTTGTTACAGCCAGCCTGAAGCAAACACAGAGGAACTTGGGTCTGCCTCTGCGAAACAGCCACATTTGTTGAGTCTAGAAGAACAAAGGTTGAGAAAGCATATGGCTACCAACAAAACAATCATTTGCTGGGCAAACATCAGGGAAATGGAAGAACAGTTTAAGCAAAAGGATTCAAGAACAAATGGTTATAAACGTAGAGTGGGAATTATGAAAAGATTTCTAATAGTTTAGAAAAGTGAGATGCTGGAACAGTGATATAATGGTGGCAGAGGGCAAAATACATCACTGCTGTCACAGGGAGCACAATCTGTTTACAAAAGGGATTATTGTGCAAGGGGCTGCATGCTTGGACAGGGGAAAACGTTCCAGTTCTGCGTTCCTGTATCTGTCAGCAATGACTTCACACCCTGCACATTAATGACGGGAGACAACTTCAACCTCACATGCGTGAGGGTACGGTCACCACTTCGGGAAGTGAAAAGCTTCTACCCCACCCATTGGGTGAATGCGAAATTCCAGAGCCTAACCTTCGCTAAGTACACACACATTTATGTAAGTGTTGCATAAGGTTTAATTCCTTTGATTCCTGCCTGGATGACCAGCGCGCAGAGAACCACAAAGCCTGAGGAGGCACCTACAAGAGAAGCCAAATCCTCCCTCTTCCACGGGTACGTGGACTTTAACCAGGGAGTGGCGTGCACTTAAGGTATAACCATTTCCAGGAGTGGGCTTCAAAGTAGATACATTTCAACATTTGAAAACAACTATAAACTATTTTTTATCTATTGTTCTGCAGTAACAGGGCGCTCTCAGAGCACTAACAGATGATCACCAAAGGAACTGGCTCCAAGTTCAACCAGCTCTGACTGCCTTGCAAGGAACAACTGACAAAATCCTTTCCAGCGCCCTGCTTTGCCTTCTCAGACAGCTTATGAATAATCTTAAGGGAAGCCGTCTGAAGCTCCAGAATCTTTCAAGTTCCCCTGCCAATATCCTATTTTCTTCACTTACAAAACAGTGGGTATCTATGGGGAGAGCAAGCTTTACTTTTCCCCAATCATGATTATAAATTGCAGCAAGCCCCCAAAGCAAAAGACTTACTGCTAACCCCATAAAAATGGAAATTTGACTCAGAATAGCTAAAATAAGCTTTCTGCGATGCGAAGTAACAGAGCTAGGATCCGGTTCTTGCTCAAAGGAATAGAAGGGTGGCATATTAATCTTAAACTATGGCAGTACTGTAGAATTTCAAAAACTGAAATGATATATGCAGGAAAATGAGGAATTTCCACTAGGGACTGTAATTCATACATTATGGGAGAGATTAAAGAATAATAAATTTTGGAAGGAAGTATTAATGGCTATATGGGGCACTGTGAGCCTGGCATTCCCCAAAGCCTGGAACTTTGTATACCAAACACTAAAAATGATTTGTGCAGGAGCAGAAAACATTAGATGTTATTCTGACCATGACCAGTTACATACTGTACGAGGTAAGAGCTCAGCAAGAGAAAAAACTTCCTTTATAATTTAGAGATGAACAGATAGGATAATATTTGCCATTATGTCAGATGGAAATCATCTCTGGGAAGAAGAAAGGAGATGACAGCACTTTGGATATTTCCCTTGCTCTTAGAGAAAGGCTGGCCACAATGGTCCCGAAAATCATTAGCGATGCTGCTGTGCGCTCACATGCAATAGGGTTCGCCCTGAGCTCTTCACAAACAGAGGCAGAGCAGCTCAGGAAAGGGCGCACAGTGCAGCAAATGTCGCGGCTCTGCCCTGGGTTTATAGCTCCTGCAGTCCTGCCCTTCTCCCGAGTCCCTCGTCTTTCCCGGTGTGGATAATGGCACGCCAAAGCCTGTGTTCCAGCCTTTGTGTTTGTCCGCTCTGGAGATCAATTTTTTTGGCAAGACAAATAAAACCTGCATTCAAAGTAAGTTAAAGGTGAAAAATTTCCTGCATCTTAGCCAAATTAATTAGAAAATACCATATATCCAAACATTTTCCACAGAGTTACTCCTACTATATTAGGAGGCCTCTTGGTGGACTACTCTGGGGAGACAGCAGGGTGTGAGGAAGCAACCACCCCACTACTCAGAGAATTAGCACAGGACTGACCAGCTTACAGCTGTCCTGCCTCAAGAAGCGGTCCTTCAAGAAGAGGCATGAAACACTAGCCGAGGAGTTGTGGGACACTTTCGGAGCCTGTTGACCATCTGACTAGAGTTCCTGCCTCTCCCAGTCTCGCACCAGCACTTCAGATACAAAGAGAAAGAGATTTGCAGAGAGAAAAGCTGGGAGAAAACACATACTGCAAGCTACCAAACCAGCCAGCACACACAGTGCTCTCCTGGTGCAGGCCACTGTGTGTGTGTCTACACAAATTCCCTGCGGTGCTGCGTGTACCATGTGATGCTGGGGTTACCTGACTGACTTTAGTGAACGTTGTAGTAAATGGCTACACAAAATCCAGTGTAAATACCAGAGTACAAGCTACAGCTGCCCCTGAGGAGCTTTAACTTATCCACTATCCCATAAAACTCCCAGGTAGGGAAATGAGTAAAAAGTCTGAATGCTTTCTTATGCCATAACCCCTTCGTGGTAAAGTATTCCTCCACACTGAATGCTCCCATTGTTCAACAGAGACTGGGGAAGTAAGATTAGCCTGAGATGGAATATCCCATTTTCTCATGCAGTGTGTTCTCTAACCAACTCAAGCTTGCTGGTTTGGCAGAATTCAGGGCTCTTCGAAGATGGTGATTTTTTTGAAGGCTGACAAAGTTAAGTTTGGCACAAACACATGCATTCCATGCCATATCCTACCCTTAGGTGTTATATGTAGGGCTAATATTCTGCCAGGGCAGAAAAGAACAGCACATCAGAGCCTGTTTTGCCTAGAAGCTGAACTGTGGCTTTGAACTGCAGCTTTTCTTTTAACAATATTAGCAACCTGGTCCCTTACTTCTCCTCCAACTAGTCAGTGTAATAGGCAACTGCAGATCTTTTTCAAACCTCACAAATGCCATGCGGCACACAGAATGATTAACTACAGTCATCACTCTGGAATCTTTCAGGAAGAAAAGCACAGCTTAGAGAAAATGGATGCGAAGCAATTCCTGATGTGGTCTGACACAAGAGGGTAACTTGCAAAACATAACCCTTGACTCAAAAGTCGGGATTTAGAACACTGGTGGCTGACAGCTTCAGGCAGATCAAGTGGTGTTGAAAGCCCTGAAGATAGCACAGCCAGTGTAATCACAGCACGTGAGAAGCGCGAGGACAGAGAAATGACCTACAGGAAGCATCTCAATTGTCTGTGTCTCAGGAGTATTTCATGTGCCTGAGCAGGTGGGGAGATGGGAGATACTACGCCAACTAGATATACCCCTTCCACACTGTGCAACTGGAAGCACCTTCAGCTGAAGACACGCTCTTCCTCCATCTGACACACCGCGTTCAGGTTTTGCTGATCCATGTGTTGGTCAGAATGGCCATGGTGCAGATGAAGAAAATGCTGACAGCATGCCAAAGTGACAATGGTGAAAGGTGCTGCAGCAACAGCCAGCATATTACTGGGAGTGCAAGGTGGTGCTGGGAGAGATGGAGAAGAAAGACCCAGTTGAGGTGGGGAGGGAGAAGACCCAGGCAGGGCTGGCTCATGACCCTTCATCCCCAGGGCTAGCTGCCTTTTCAAGCTGTTAGCTGAGGTTTTGAAGTCCTGTAGCTTACACAAGGGAAGCAATCTCTAAGCCAGCACTGCTAGTGCAGGATTCAAAGCCTTGGTAGGTTATTAGTTCTTTCCTTTGCAAAATAATCCAAGAAATTACAGGCAAAATCCTCTGCCTCAATGGACTGTTACCTGGATTGTGAACTAAAGCACTGAACGTTATTGCTGGGCTTGTGGTTTCTCACGCAATCTTAACTGGGCCCCTTGTCGGTGGTCCACCATGACGGTAGACTACCACGGATGGGTGTCCCTTGCTATAAATAAGACCACAGCACACTTTTTTTCTGTCCAACTCCTGCCTCATTCAACATAAGAACAACTGTTAAAATAGCCACCCAGATTTAGCTTCTGAAGACAAGCACCCAACGCATCGACAAAGGCTTTGTATGTAATATATGATACAATACTTAAAAAAAATCTCCTCTGGTATTTTTAGATGACTTCTAGGAATCAGAAATTAATTCTGTATACTCAGCATGAATGTTCAAATACAACATAACTGCACCTTACGTGATACGTAAAGTAATGCGTGTTTTCTTATTCGCTGAACATCGTTGTTCAGCGAAAAGCATGAATCTCTCTACTCCTGTAATCTAACTGAATGCAGAAGTCAGTCCTGCAGAATGTCTATTTTGTTGCATGTGTGGCCAGCATTTTACAGGGAGAAACAAATAATGAGTAATTGGGTTAACCTGGATGTTAGAATTAATACTTTGGACAGAAGAATTTTTAGATTAATCTCCACAGCACTAAAATTCCAGCAAGCCTCCTTATAACGTGCACAACGCTCTCCAGCTCCAAATGTAACCCTCAAGGAACACATGCATAAATTATAATATATCCACTGGGGAAATCTCTAAAATACTATGAAAAAGGGGAAAATGCATTTTAGGGGGCAGTCTGCTCAACTGCCTGCTTTTAAATACAATTTCAAATCAGGAATAATTAATGGCTGAACTGTGGTTAGCGCCTAGGTATTATTAAAGAGGAAAAAAACACAAACAGTTTCTACATGCTTTAATCACTGTGTAGAGAATGAAAAGGATTATCATGTGAAAATGTCTGGTGAGCTTTTTCTTTTAATTCTTTTGATTAAAGTACTTCTGCGCCTTGAATTCTAAGTAGTTTGACCAAAATAAAGATACCATGCAAACCTCTAATTCAGATACATTCGCATACTGTTCATCTGCTAAAATAATCAAGCTAAGATGTCCCAGGAAGACTTGTGTATCACTAAGTTAGAAAGCACTGTCTCCTCTGGATTATTACGTTAAATGTTTCTGAGATCAGGACACATTCTACACTCCATTGTAAGGGTTGGGGGATCACAGGAAAAAAAACTATGAATTTTCCAAAAATACTTCTGGTCTAGCACTTGGGTGACAAAAATGGACCCAGGTACCTATAACTGTTGGTATTCCCGATCCACACCCCTGTCCGACAGACAGCTCGCAGACCACCCACAGGATTGCCCTCCACCGCAGTCACATGTCACTCAGACATCTGAGCAGGAGCTGCCCACGTAGCGCATCGCTCCCTTTCCAGCACCAGAGCTGCCCTGTCCAAGCAAGCTGGGCTGTCCAGCACTGACAGTTCTAAGCAGTCTGGTGAGAGCACAGCAAGGCAAGGCAGGCTCCACAGCTGATGCATGGGTCCTCTCTAAACCACAGAAATGCAAGTAGCCAAAGACCAAAACTGTTTTTCAATGCTGTTCTCAGTTGCCCTGCTTTTACCTCTGAGTGATTATCGTTTTGCCAATTCCGATTTGGCTGCTGCTTCTTTAGTGTTTGATGGATACGATCCTGAGGACACTGGAAAGGTACATCATAGCCATTTTCTTCCCGGGTCATTTTATTGGCTCTGTTCAGAATCTGTTAACAAATACAACAGCTCCTGCCACTCTGAAGCAGACACAGCCTCTTTGCAAAAATGGGAAAATGCAGTCTCCAGGGTAAGCAACCAATTCACCGGTAGAGTGAAAGTATTTAGTGGGTTCAGTAACTCCATGTAAGGGACCAGCTGTGCCAGCGGGTAGCAGCACACAGGCAGCACTCACCATGTGGAGGTCGCAGCTCAGTGATGTTCTCAGTGGCTTCATCATCTGAATCTTCAGTTGCTACCACCTTGTACCTGTTGCTGCTCTGTTTGTTCAGCACATGCGGGACCTGCAACGCAGCCTCTCTCTCCGCAGCCAGATCCAAATCCTGCTGAGCGAGGTGGGCCCTCAGCTGCCTGATTTCAAACTAGAGAAAAAACAACACCACATACTAATGTCATATAAGCATGGCCAGAAGTCTGTATTCTACAGTTGGGGACCTGTTACTCAGTTTATCACTAAGCCACTACAGACTGGTGACAGCAAGTACAGCGTGGCTGAGCTGGGATGTGAGTCCCAGCTGCTGATGCTCTCCCCAGAACCCATTCAAGCTGTACCGTTGCTCCCATCATCCAAAAACAATGACTGCCTCATGCTGGTCTTCTATTTTGCACAAGTCTGCATCCTGCAGATATGATTTTGGACAATTTTTAATAAATATAACTGCCAAATCAAATGAAATCTTTATAGAATACCACCCTTAACAGGCATTTAGGGACTTAGGTTCATGACAAATATCCCTAATCTGCTCGACTTTATAATAAGGATTTCCGTGGAGGGAGGTTCTCTAAGCAGTACCAGAATGGTTCTTCCCCCACTAACTGGGCAAGAGGGAAAGACACCACAGTCCTCTTCCAGCTGGAAATCTTCTGTACTCCACAGTGGGCAGAAAACCTGGGGAAGGTTGCCACTTTTCTGGCCACTCCCCTCAATCATATGAGCCATGGCAGTTAATGACTTTCTGCAGTCAGGAGGGTACTGGCCTCATGACTGGTGTTATAAAGCAGACACTGACAAGAAGACACAAACTACCAGGTACAATCTGATTGATGGACACTGAATATTTCTCTTGTGTTTGACAGCCAGAGGTCCTCCACAATGCAAGAAGGAAAATACTTTTTCTGGTGAGGTGGCAGAGATCCTTTAAAGCCTTAAATAGGCACTACAAGATCGCACTGTCCTTCCCCTCTGCCATCCAGCACAGCTATGAGGCTGCGTGGCAGAGGGCTTCTCTTTTTCAAACTCTTTTTAAGATCAGTAGAGTACAGCAGTGACCAAGTCCTGTCTAATTATAGAGAGCCTGAGACAGAAAAGCAAATGAGGTGAATAATAGGCTGAGGCATCTAAAATTTAACATTGCTGGGCCTCCCACAGTTCGAGGCCTGAAAAGCCATCAGAGAGCACAATGCTACAGTGAGCCACACTGCATCTGTCACTCCGCATTTACAACAGAGATGGAATTAGCACCTCAATGCTTGAAAACTGGTGTGTAACAGCACATAGGCTAAATGAGTCTGGTTCTGGCTCTTGCCTCTCAGATGCTGACTCAAATTACTTGATTGTCAGGTTTTGGGATCCTGTCAGCGGACCTAGTTTGTTCCACCGCGGTCCACACCAGACACAGCACAAAACCCAGGCATGCTGCAGAGCACCAGCAGTTCCTTCAAGCCATGTAAGTGACTGGAGGGGAAACAAGAGAAGAGTTTCTGCAGATTGCAGAAAGAAAAAAAGAGGAAAGCAAAAGGGATTCCAGTTTGCCAGATTCGGAGACTATCTGCTTTCCAGAGCATAAGCGAAGGAACTACACTGAGTGGAAGACCCGTTGCAAGACTCAAATCTAGAGAGCAAAAGTCAGTTTAAGCTTTCCAGATCACTTTCAAACCACCTAATATAGGGATCCAGGAAAGCACACAGCTTTTTCCCTGCCTCAAAATCAGTGGACAGAGGTCTGGCAGCTGCAGACAGCTGGCTGCACGAAATGCTCACTGCTCTGAACCAAAGGTCCTCCGGCAGTGGCAGTCAGAGGGGTCAGATAGTATCAGCAAATGTCAAAATACAGCCCTGCTCCTTGATTTCTGCAATGAAACCTCCATGGTAGATCCCAGATGGTGGGTTTTGTGTTAACCTATCAGCCAGGAAGTAGCAGCAAACTGGTAGTGCTAACTCTTTTCCCAGCCAGCCCTAAGCTTCCCGAGGCTGAAGGCACCCATGCCATACCAGAGGTGCCCGTATCAACGTGTCGTTCAGTTGTGAAAGGACTGTCCGGACTTCAGCTTGACAAGACAGAGGATTTCCGGTTTTATCCTTGACTTGAAAGAAAAAGAAATCTTAAAATATCTTCCATTTCATCTTTAAAGGGAGAAAGATACCCTTTTAGACACTCCCTTGCCCTTGGTTTAAAGGAAGAAATGTACTCAAACACGACAGGCAGAAAATAAATCTGGAGATTTATTTAAAAATAATTGCCTAACCGTAGCTACTTGCCTAGCTCAAACTACAAGGCAATAACAATTAGGCATCATTACTGTTTTTCTGCATTTCAAATTTCATCCTTCAAAAACATTCCTGTGTGTCAGCAAAAGAAATATTGCCACTAAAATGCTTAATTTTGGCCTAGAGGCAGGATATGATTTCTTGTTTTCAAGGAAGAGAAAACAATTGACAGGTCTTTTATAACACAAATACACAAAACTACCTAACTGTCAGCTCAACAATTGTATTTCTGCATCACACCCATTTTAACCAGCTCATGCATTTACAAAGATATGCTGAACCTCGTGACAATCAAATGCCTGGAGGGAACCACTGCATTTTACAGACGTGTAAAAGGAAGGTGGTCTTTCGTGCTACAGAGAACCTACAGCACACACGGGGGTAGACACCTTTCTGACACCCGCTCACATGTCCCAACCGATAAAGCAAGCCTTTCCAAATATCCAGAGATTACTGTCAATCTTTAAAATATCCATGCCCAGTCACCATCCAGCTTTCAATAGATGAGTTCATAAATTTTATTGTTTAATACGGCTCTGCCAACAAGCTATGAACTACTCAGCCTGGCATGCTTGACCAAGGAGCAGTCTGCAGCCGTTGCTGGGATCACCATGCTGGACAACTGCACTTTGTCCAAACAATTTTTTATTTCCTATTTATACAGGAAAAATTACTACCTTGGTTGAATGCCAGCCACACAGACAGCACGAGAAACTGGAATCCAGAGAGAAGGTGACTGCCCCAGGTACTCCGGTGAACAGCTAGTATCTCTGCTAATGTCAAACCCAGAAGGGGCTTTGCTGCCATCTTATGCCCGAGAGGCAGAAATACATGCTCGAGCCTACAGCAGCAGGGGCAGCACCTGCTCGTGAAGACTGCGAGAATGTCACGTTCTAGCAGAAACTGAAACCCAGACCTGATGTCTTGGCTCATGCCTGAGGATGAGCAGTGTATGCAGGACTTGCAGCTTCTTAAGTGATACATGAACCCTCTTCTTGCTAGCTGCAAACACAATCCACATGCTTGTCTTCTTTTCAGCTCTTAACCTGGAGCTAGTTCAGCTGGTCTAAGATCCAGAACTGAACATGAGACTGTCATTGAATTCCTAGGCACAGCCAAGCAGCACAGTGCTCTGGACTTCAACATCACATGCAAGGTGAATAACAGCACATAGAGGTGTTCAGAAAGACAACAGCAGAAACTGAGGTTGCCTACAAAACCACGCAGCTGCAGCTGGTTAACACAGGCTCTCTCTTCCACGTTTCCATGACCTCTGCTGGGCAGCTTCCAGGTCCTGTTTGTGTTTGCCCTGAAGTTTATGTAGCCATTAAAAAAGGGGAAAGCTAGAATTAAATGCTGCTGTGTGTGGAACTGTCTTTTTTTTATTGACAGGGAAGAGGGTATTGATTGTAATAATGGTGTTTGTCTCACTCCCACAGTCACTGTTACTGATCCAAAGCGACCCATACAATGTGTTCCACAGAGATGCAGAACCGTAACTCTTGTTACAGACACACAGCATAACACAGAGCCAAAACCCAACTCAATATACTGCTTCCAAATGCAAACGCAAACTCTCTAAGTCTCTGGCATCTTCAAAAATGGGCTGAGTGGGATGGAAAAATCACCATTTATCATAAGGATTGATTTAAGAAAATGATTTATTGATCTTACTGAATAAAATATCTGGGAAATGTTAAACAAGAAACAGATTTTTGCTCACAAAAGGCATGCGTCTGCTCAGGAGATCAGTTCAATATTAATTGTTTCCAATTATCACTTCAAAATTATCCCAAGGTATTACAGAAGCTGGAAACATAGTTTTGGCCACTAAAAGCAACGTACTAAAAACAAAGGTTAAGTCTAAGAGAAGTGGGTGTTCCTTACAGGTGTAATTCAAGGAGAGACTGCATGAGCAAATTATGTCATAGGTGCTTATATCTATTGAACATTATATTGAGCACTGACCTCAGGCAGTTCTAATGTGTAAAAGAGCTAATGAGATTGCTCTCACTGCATGTCTTGCAGTCCAGGGTGGGTTAAATAAATCATTAAAAGGTATAAAATATAACAGTCTTTATAAGTAAAAATTCTGGGCCAAGTTAAACACATGAAATTTCTATTTGCAGTGGGAGCTGATATAGCTGTCTGCAGACTTGGGCCTCTGTAACACAGAGTACTGCAGGAGAGCTGTACTGAGAAAACCATGTTTCATATTTTCAGGTAGACCACCCTTCCTTCACCCTGGAAGGAAGGATGAATATTATCCGTATCATGAGGAAAAATAGAAAAAAGCAGCACATAAACTTATACCCGTGCTTCGATGTTAAATTAAGATTAACACAGAGCTGACACCTAGGAGTAAAGAACCTTGTCAATCCCACAGAGAGCCAGTGGGCAAACAATGCTGCTGTGTGGAAGATGACTTGTGGCGATCAAAGGTAAGGTAACCCATCTCCTGACTCCAGATAATGACAAACTGAGCACTGCTCCACTTGAGACTGCTACTGACTTTATTTACCAGGGCACCTATGATATTCTTTATCTTTAATTACATATACTTTGGTAGTTCGTGGTGGGTTCTTTTATCAGTAAGTTCCTAACATACTTTGCAACAGAAAAGATGTATTTGAAAATTTCACAGAATCACAGCATAACCTAGGCTGAAAGGGACCTGTGAGGATCATCTAGTCCAACACTCCACGTAAAGCTCAGGGTGCTAAAAGCCTGTCCTGTCAAGTGTTGAACATCTCCGGGGTTGTGTATACCACAGCCTCTCTGGCGATCTGCTCCATGCCATGACCATTCTCCTAGTGAAAATGTTTGTTCTTATATTTAATAGGAATTTTGCATACTCCAAGCTCGTGTACCGTCACTGTGCACCTCTGAAGAGAGCCTGGCTGCACCCTCCCACAAGGGAGTTGAAGACAGCAATAAAGCTGTAATACACCTGGCTAATGTGAAAACACACTTACACCAAGACAAAGGGAGATGCAGACCGTCTCATGAGTAACTAGACTGTCAGGCATGAAGAGAAAGTTCATTGATTGTAAATTTAAACTTACTTAGCGCTTTCAAAATTTGTTACATGTCCTGTTGTAGCACAAATGCAGCAATATTTTGGCAGGAAACAGACCAGAAAGAACTACGGGGCACAGGTGTGCTCTTCCTCACTCAAGGAATGCATTAGGTGATGATTTATAAGCAGGTAAAATGACAGAGACCTACCTAGAGCTCTATATAACATCTCCATTTACACGTCTGGCTTTATAACACATGCCACCCATCCTACCTGACATTTCACAACACGCACGTAAGACTCAAAAAGAGACTTAGCAGTGAATCATATAGTACTGCCCTTTAATGGTCCAGCAACAGAGTATGACTGACACAGTTCCTGAGGGATCAGTGAACATCTTATCCAGAAGCTTACTCATGTCTAATGCAGGAGCAATAACTTTGCTCAATTCTATTAGTGCTGTCTGTACAGAATGCCCTGCCCTAAAACTCATCTGCCACTGGGATACAATCCAATGTTTATTTCCATTAGTTTAGCCATTGTTGGTAACAATAAAAATCAAGAGACAGTTGCAAACTAATGATTTATGGGCAGAATGAAACACAGGATGACCTTGGCTGCCTTCCATTCACCAAGCAAATGACTGGTAGTTAGAAATAAATTAAAATCATTGCAAAAGGATAACATAAGTTATTTCTCCGATAGGTAATTTTACCAGCTAAATAGCCCTGTCATTAAACTAGCAGCTGTTGTACAAATTATATTCCAAGATAAAAAAGAAATTATAGCTTCCATAGTTGTTGCAGCTTTGAGAATGATGAAAAACCCAATTCTCTAGGAGCTGACAGAAAAGGAGCTCTTGCGATAAGGCTGAATACATAGTCTTGGCTGGACTGTACTAGGCTGAATCACTCTTACAAAAGTTAAGCAGAAAAGATCATGTAAGTAGATCTACTATCAGAAATGGAAATTCCTTCACAGGTGATTCCAGAGGAAAAAAGCCATATTCCCTGACTGGAACTTCTATTGTTAATGAAACTCTGGAACTTTGTTTTGCAATTTAAGTTATTCTGATAAAACAATACCATCAGCAAGATACTCTGTTCATATTTTTGACAGTAATTGCAGTGAGACTTTTTACCTTTACCCAGTTTTAGAAATCCCTGTTACTGTGGTTGTTAATATTTCTCATGTTTTGTGAAGTCCTGTACAGATATCTCAGCCCTTTCAGTATTTTCTGCCTTGATTGCCCTCACGCTCCACTCCCTTTTAATGACTTCTTTCTTGGCCAATGGAGAATAAATAAAACAGCAAACTATTCAAACAGTTTCGGTGGGGTACTAGAGAGAACAAAGTGGTGGTCCGTGCAACTATAATTTATAAAATATATTCTGGTTTTCACATGTATGGCTAGCCAAAAATCAACATCTGGAAAGAGTTTTCACGTTTGCAAAAGTACATCTCCTATGTCATTCAGGAAAGAAAATGTACTTTATAGTTGTGATACCCTATCACTGGCAAAAAAATATACAACTGAGAAAAGAAATAGAATTTAAAAAGTAAGATGAAAGGAGGCTGTGTCTTTCCTGCTTTTATTGCTTTAAAAGAGGAGGGCACGGGACTTTTCAGAAAACTGGCCATCAATTATTTTTGTTTTAAATCCCGAACAAAACAGGCTGATTTTTTTTCCCCAATTCCTCTACAGAAATAATGAATATTCTGTCTGAAACTTTCAAAACAACTTCATCTGCAGAAGATGCCAGACCTCGAAAATTTCAACCCCAATTGCCTGACAAGCGGCAAAGCAGTAATCAACTGAACACAGGATCTCAGAAAAGGAAGTGCTGGGAAATCTTTCTAACAGGAACGTTTTCAGTCCTGTCTATAACTACTAAACAAATGCAGATCCTCCATGTGGCCACTAAGATGCAGCCTCAGGATACATCAGTATCTACCTCCATTGCTGGGATGCAGGCAACCATGATGGCTTGCCCATTCTTGCTCCTTGGGCTGGCACTAGTGTGCCCCAGCATGTACCTGAGGCCCCAGGTCAAGCCCCATGGGCAGCTCCAGCCATCCCATCTGCCTGTGCCAGAGCTGGTACCACACCGACATGACAAACTGGAACCTCTCCTGACCCAAGAACAGCCAGACTGCCGCAGGCAAACCTCCGCTCAAAAACACAGACCAGCACACTTGAACTCCATGAATAAGCAATCCTTTAAGAACGTCAGGAAAGATGATCAAATGAAAAATCAAAAACCTGGCAGAATTATGGACATTAAATACCATTAGGAGACATTTTCCCCACCAGATACTGTACACAATGTCAATGTGAATATTATGTTGACAGCTTGTTCTTGACTGAATTATGAAGCTTATTAATTAACAAAGGAAGGATGCAGTAGTTGTGTCAATGTCTTTTGTTGCTAACTGTAGCAAATTAGTACATTTACCTCATATTATACAGCTGAGACATTTGTTTGGCAGGAAGTCAGGACAGTAAAATAAGAGGGATTAGTATGCTGTCATTTTTCTATAGTCCATATTTTTCCATAGCTGATGACACCTGAAAGCCAGGAGAGACCTACTCTGTTTTCACAGATTTACCCATCTACCAATGCAGTATTTCTCTGTGCTTGACGTACAGCTCTACTGTAACCATCAGAGCTCAGATTAGGGCCACTGCGCTCAGACACTTTGCAAGCTAGACATGCAGGTAAGGAGTACGTGGACCAGAAGAGAGAGCGGCAAAAGCTGCTCCTGAACCCCATTTGGGATAACGAGCTCTCCTTTACTCAAAGACGATGAAACAACAACACCGAAAATTGTTGAGATTGAGAGTATTGTCAGGCTGCATAACACGTTTCCTAAAAATGAATGCTTTTAAAACTATGATTGTCAAGAACTTTAGCCTAATAGCATGGTCTGACAGACAAAACCCTAAAAGGAGACTCCAGAAATCGCTGATTTGCCTAGTGCGTTTAGTCAAAGGATAATCTCTCCCCTGTACAATGGGAATATTTCCCTGTTGATTTCACAACCATGGCAGAACCATGAATCACGTAATATCATTGTGCAACGTAATGATGAAGAGGACTGCAGTTTTGCCACTGAAGATACTTACATAGTTGGAAGTAACTAATTTTTGGAAAAAGTCAAGCCTAAGCTTTAGAAATTTGTTATTGTTAAGGTCAGAGATGCTCAAAAAATAGTGTTATGAAATGACACCCACTGTCAACAGGTCTTCTGAATTCACCACACAGACAAGGCAACCTAACACCACCAAGAGTTCATCACAGAATCCTAGGCTGAGATCCAGAAGACCTGGAACTAAATCTAAAAAGCCACTTAGGGACCTAAATATTGATGGTTTCACAAGTATTTCTGGTTCTTTGGTAAAAGACAGGCACCTAAATCCCTGCTTCAGATTATGTACCTTTTGGGCAGTTGGTCTGTTCTGGGATAAATCGCCTCTCCTCCGGTCTGCTCAGGCCCTTCAACTTTTTGACCAATTGAGCCATTCAGACTTACAGGTCCCCTCATTTTGTATGTGAAAAGCACCTACCACAAGTGGGGAGTGGGAACTGAAGATAGAAATCTCCAGAATTTGTGTGGACACCTCATAGTCAACCTTACAGCTGAAAAAAGAAGTCACTTGGGGGGTCATTCTGTTGTGGTTTGATGGTCACTCGAACGCCTCACTGAGCCGGGGCCTCAACATACATGCCTGGTTTCTAATTTAAAGCAGGTTATTCAAGTACTCATTTGCATGAGACAAACTGCAAAAACTCCTGGCTCATTGCCCAAGCAGTAGTTTTACATCTTTTTCATGTCAATATATTCATTTGAGATATTTTAAGCCTCACCTTCCCTTAACTCAAGGCTGAATCACTGAATATTTGGGGGCCCGACAAGAGTCTTAAATCTTGACTTGCTTCCAGCAACTAGAAGCTTCTATTGCAACATTCTGAGTCTGCCAAAAGAAGCTCTGACTGACCTACAGGGAAGCTGCCTTCTGCATTTAAAGCAGGGAGATCCATTAGCTTTCAACCGCACGTACTCTTCCTAGGAATACGGCTTAATCTAGCTGCAGTCTCCAACAACGTCAATGATGTTTGCATGTTCTTAGTGTTATGTCAAGCTAGCTGTACTCATTCAATAAATCACATACTGGAAGCATTCTTCTATTCCTCACATTTGTTTTCCTCACCTTAAAAAAGACAGGCACGGCAGCAGAGGGAGACAACTGCTGCCTGACAAACAGCACACTGACAGTGTCCTGGCTGTGGCTAATGCTTCCTTAACACTGAGACCTGTCACTTACACCAGAAGCCCTAGTGATACTTCTCAAACCTTAGCTTGCAGCAAAGCACATGAACTGTTTGATTTGCCATGACAAGCTACGCGTAAATACAGACATAACTGAACTTTACCCCTTGTTCTTGGCAGATCTGGGTTAGTCTTTCCAGCTGCTCATCTTGAATAACCTTTGCCTTCTCATATTGCTGAATCATCATCTCCATCTCCACTTTCACTGGAAGGACATAGGCTGGAAAACACAAATAAGCACTTAAAGTAACCCAGCTGTGATTTGTTTTTTCATCAGCGGCAAAAGCTTCACGGACTTTTACAGGCCAAAGAATGTCACTCCTTTCACTTGCATCTAGACAACCAGAGTATTTCTTAGAGAAATAGCACGAGAGTATTTCTTCTGGGAAATTATTTCTAACACATGTCATCAGCAGGGTCTAGATCTTGTTTGGTTAGATCTCCGTTTGCCTGGCTGAGCTGAAATGTATCCTGCATGCTCTTCCTAGCTTCCGCTCCACTAATACAGATCTTTTCCAGCGTTTACCACAGATTTCCTGAATGACTGGGGAGGAGGAATTTCTGCCTAGAGTTAGGCCCGTCCCCTCTGAACCTGAACAGCATGGCTCCCTTAGGAATAGCACTATTCCAGAGCCCTACACATTTAATTCCTAGACTTTGCGGTAAGAAATAAGTCCTTAATGGAAACAGCAGACTAAGAAGGATATTTTAAAAAACAAAAAGGCATTTATCTTCTCTTTCTTTTCAAGCTACAGCCCAGTTTTCAACAGGTCTTCTAAACGCCTCTGGAAATTTTGCTCCTATCATAACTATGGCAAATTCACACTGATCAGCAAAGCTGTTCAATGCACATCACGATTCCTGATGTTTTCTGAAGCTACATAAGATCCTGAACTTTTCTGGTACACTTCAGTCAGAGGGCTAAGACCTTACCTCAACTCCGAACACAGAGTTTCCCTGGCACCTAAACCCAAAACAACAATGCGACTCTGATCTTTCACACATGAGCAAAGTGACCCTTCATTTATTCCTTTTCCACCCTTTTTCCCTGTAACCTGCAATGCCTGAAACCACTGAACACAAAGCAGCCTACGCTTAAGTCCTTGCTTTCGGCACAGTCACCAGTTCCACTCCCTGCAACTTCGACTTGCTGGGGCTTTCTCATCTCCCCGAGGGCTTCCCCACAGAGGTGTGTGCAAAATGGTACTGACGCATGGTCCATTATTATCCTGTACAACACATCAGCATTGCAGAAAGCACCGTCAGCACGGAACCCCCATGGTAAGAAAATGATCCTGGAACATAAAACTTGTGTTGCAGACAAGAACTTAGAAAAGAAAGCCCCAAGACAGAGCTAGCTGGATGGAAATGGGGAGGGTGCAGCAAATATCAGAAAAGCAGACTGGAAGCAATTATTTTGCAGAATCAGGAATGACATCTGGTGCCAAGAGACAGGAAGCGGGTCAGGGCATTTACTTCACAGGACAGGGGATGTGAAGGTGCCTAACAGAAAACCCAGCCAATCAATTATCAAGGCTCACAGGGACCAGGAGACACAGCCATGAACTTGAGACTCCTCCACAGGAGTCACAACTCTCTTCCCATTCAGTACTTTTAAAGTGTAAGAGCAAGGAGAACAATAGAAACAGCGGTTGCAGGCAAACTTTTAATATTCTTAAAATCCCTTTCTTCCCAGCCTGCCAGGTAATTCTTGGAGTCACAAACTGAAACACCACTCACCATCAATGATCCTCTTCACTCTCCATATTCGTAATGTGATAATAAGGCTGATAGCATCCCATGGGCTGCTGGGGCCGTTAGCCACTGTTGAGGCCACCATTGGTGCCAAGGACAGGATTATGACAGCACCATCAAACACCTGGAGAGAAATCGGTTTTTTCAAACCCTTCCTAACGATCATAACCCTGCCGTTCCTGCTTGGGGTTTTGAAGGGCTCCCACTTTGCTCCAAATAAATGCAACTGTGGTACATATTTGAAAGGGATACGAGAAGGAGCCAAGCCCCAGAAAGGCTGCATCTTTTTTAGGCAGCACAACAGAATTCCTTAGTGCATTTTATGAGGTGAGGAGAGATGAACCATGGTGGGAGGGCAGGGAGGCAGAAAGGTATTTGGAAACACTGGCCAAAATCCCCAAGTAGAAGTGATAGCCTAAATGCTATTACAGCCAAAGAGTTTTATTATCTTTGGTATTTATTACCTGTTACTTGGCATAATGTCATCCCAAAAAAGCATGCAGTCCCTACCCATAGATCTTACTGTCTAAACGAAGAGATCAAGAAGACAAGTAGAAAAAGATGGCGCAAAGCGACTTGATGGCTCTTGGCCACGTCCTGACTACACAACATGTGCGGGAACGTCTGTGCATCAAGACAGAAAGACTCCCTGCTCCCACCTTTATTGGGCAGCTAGGTTTTCAAAGATTTTGAGAAACTGGGACTATTCAGAATGATTTGTATGACATTAGTTGCATTGGGATTAGGTCAGAAAAGGCAATTGTGCAAAGTATTAGACAGAAATGCATGAGTAAATACATTTCAGAGCAAACTGGCAATAGTGTTGTGTCTGTCCTATCCTTGCCTAGCAGGGTAGAACAGAATTCCATGTTTTCGTTCCTGCTGAGACCCTTCCCAGCTGCCAAAGACCATTGATTAACGTTTGCATAAGGAGGCAGGACATAGATTTTACAAGCACCACACTCAGAATTGTGCATAACAATTCAGTGTACTGAAAAAAACACCTCTTACTGCCATCCTTTGATAGGCAGTGAATCATATCACTCCATTCCAAATTACCAAAATAAATTATCAGAAACTTCTGCATTCAGCCTCAATAATGAGAATCTCTGGATCAATGATTTGTTTCACTTCAGTTTTTTAGCTGAACAAGTTAAAAGGCTTACAACTTCATATAAAAATGTGCAAGCCTCTAGACTCACTTAATCTCTGAGAAAACCCAGATTTTCTTCTGGTGCATCCTGTGCAGCATTAGTTTATCAGACAGTATCAAGAAAGAGTTTTTAAATTTCCTGATCTCCAGATTTCTGCTCAGATTGGGATTACGTGTTGCTTCTAACACATGCATTTCCTTATCCGTCTCTGCAACAGTATGCACATTCTACCTAATTTTTATTTGAGCTACAACTTACAGCATTTATCATAATTCAATTTAATTAAAAAAATATTTTCACAATAAAACTGGGGGTTTTGCCAAACCAGTATTTTCTCTCAGAAAACTACACACAATTTTTCAACCAGTTACAATTTCAACTTGATTGTGGGAACAGTTACACAAGTCACACGAGAACTTTTACTTGTATTGCTCATTATCTCAGAGTAGCAGTATCAACAGTTAGACTAGCACAGCTCTAGCAACACAATAAATCAACACATAGAGCAAAAACCCCACAATCTCTCCCTTAATAAAGTATTTCCAAATATCGCACTCTTCTGAGTCTCTCTCAGAAAAAGGGACTGCATCATACCAGTATGTATACACACACATAATGAGCAGGAGAGATGCATATTTACCTGAGTTAACAGATACTGTATCGCATCAGGTCTGTAACAAAGCCACTCAAAGCAGTTCTTAATATTCTTACTGTGCCTGCCTGGAAAACAGTACGAAGAATAAGAGTGCTTACCTCTATTTTGTTTTCAATGTAATCCCATATGCCAAGGACCACAATCCTCAAAACAGTCTAGTAAAATAGATTAGGGGAAAAAAAAATGATTAATATTGCTGTAATTTTAAACAAACATTTAGTCCTTCGTCTATTTAGGGGATTATTTTTTGTCTTATTTAAACATTATGCATTTCTTCTGAATAATAATGAGGATCTATAAATAGCTACACTTATGTATTATAAAAGCAGGTATTGCTTTCCAGTCTCTATGTTGACTCGTGAAACTTCCCTAAACAAGTTCCGAGTTCAAATGTTCATCAGCCTTTCCATCCTCCTAAAATTTCTCTTTAGACTTCTGAGATTTAGATTACCAGCCCTCCACACCCCAGCCCCCTAACCCAAGCCTACATAAGATCCACTGTGGGGCCCCCTGAGTTGGAACGGGGGAAGATTCTCTTTTCTTGCCATCTTTGATACGGCAGCGCTCACTGTCTTCTGAGAAGAGAGGCACTGCCCCCTCTTGATGCCTAAAGATACCGACATTTCATCAGTCTGAAGAGCAGAAGCTCTCATTCTCCCCCTCTGGAGTACAGGGCTGTTATCTTATTATAAAATCCCAGAAAGCACAGGATAAAGGGGGAAAAATGTCTCTGCGATCCTCCTCTATTAAGCAAAACAGCTACAAGTAGCATCAGTAGCTAGAAAAGAGGAATAAAGAATGAAGACGGAATGAACCAATGGTGAATTCCCATTAAAAACCCAATGGCAGCTTTCCTAATGTTTAACCCAGCTTCCAGAAGATGCAACATAAAAAGAAAAAAAATCTATTGATCAACTCATGATTGACACCGAACTCACACAAAAGCGTAACTGGTTGGGATGTTTTCTGCCAATAGGAACATCAAGGTCAGATTCTGACAGACGCTACAGACATGAAGAGTCTAACTGCAGCCACGTGCCTTGCAAAGAAGATCAAAATGCTACTTTCTCTATTAAAGAACAGTACGAACGATAGAGAGCTTGGCAGGCCTATGTGTGAGGGGTAACCATGCCAAGAACTGTGCAGAAAAATTAAGTGACTGTGAGGAATATATGTATCTCCTCTTCATTACAAATACAAATACATTAACCCAACCAACTCTGAATTTATGCCAAACGTACCAGCACTAATTGCAGAAGAGCACTGGATTTTTCAGTACTGTACCTATGCGTGGTTTTGCCAAACCCCATGAGCCCAATTGCCTCACTTGGCCCAAGATGACTGCGCTGAGCTCTATCTTGGCACATCAGACCTGGATAACAGCACTTAATCCTGTTTTGCAGAGCGAGATGTTGCTGTGGGACATTGGGTGCTTTCAGAGCCCAGCCTCATCCCATCAACAAGCAGGAAAGTGAACCAGCCAATGCTTACTCAGAAACGGCGTACGTGAAGCACTGGCCAAGTCTGGCTGAGAAAGGGAGTCACTAGCCAGAAGAGAAAACGCAGCGCTCTCTTTCCTCTAAAAAAAATTATGAGACTCCACGTAGACACCAAGAACTGCTAACGCTGCTGGTCTGTACTCCTACAAAGCATTTTACAAATGCAGCATAGGAACAAGGCTCACAACAATTTCCTTATTAACGTATATGCTCGAGGTTTATATGTGGAAGAAGAGACACACAACAGCAGCTCCTCAAACCCCTTAATGACTCCAAATTTGCCAGCATGATGTGATGTGAGCACAAGGTGTGAGTACACATGCTGCTGTACAACCAAGGCACTCCTGCAGTCTCACCGCCGGCCCAGAGCAGAATACCTTCAGACAAAAGCATCCCAGCTCCTCTGTGAGCACCTCCCTCACTCCCCACTGAGAAGCTGCACAAAATGCTTAAGTACAAGTTACTCCTGATCCCGTAGGTTCAGCTACATCAGTTAACCTGGGGTCCACCACAGCAAGTTCCACAGCAGGCAGCGATCGGAGCATGCCTGAGACAAAGCAGTGCCTTCTTCCAGGCCTGGGATGCTACCCCTCCTGCAGCAACCCTGCTGACTGCACAGAGAGATCTGGCTCATTTTCTTCTATGATTAGGCAGCATTTACGAAGTGCTAGGTCAATGAGCGACTAACGAAGGGATGGCTGAACATGTAACACCTTTATAGTCCCTGATGGTGAAATTCTTCTTTCCTTTGGACAGGTGTGCACAAAGATATCTTCACTGAAATAATAAGGCATATCTGCACAAAGAAAACAGAAACACTGTCTCACTAACCCTAAATATGATTTAACACGGGGCTGCTGAGGGAACATAAAAAAGAATTTTCCTCCTTTCTGCCTTTTTAATTCCTCACTGCAGTGCTTAAATCAGACTGTGCAACTGTCACATAACGGGTCTGAGCAGTTCCAAGGGCTGGAAGCTAGCATAAAAGTTTTCATTTTCAGTCTGCTGGCACGAATCAGCACAAGTCAGCAATGAGTGGAAGGCTACTCGGCAGACATTTAATGCAGTAATGGCTGTTGGTGCTATCTCTAGCAGCTAGGTTGCCTCCTCACAAGAAAAAGCCTTGGTGACCAGCACCCTTGCTCTCAGCTGGAGCAGACACACTGCAGGAAGGCAGAGCGTGAGGGTGGAATGACCCCAGCTCCCACCCGGGAGATGCACTATCCGGAACAAACTGGACACAACTGAGGTTTAAGCTTTAAAAACCTTTGTTCTGTATGGAAGGTCTTGAAGCTACGCACCGGCATTGTCACTCTCATAAGGCAGCTTTCCCTTGGCGCCCCAACAAAGCACCATGAGCGAGTCCCAGCCTGTGCACACCTGTACAAAGCACGAGATAGCATCCGCTGCTGCTGCCATAACTCCTACCCCGAGGAGTCTGCACCCAGCAAACCTGGACTCCACTGGGCAGACCTCCCTGGCTGCTAAATAGAATAAATACTTGGACTTAAATTAAACATGAGTGTTACTTACAAACAACGTTTTAGTATTTTTCCTAAACAATCAAAAATCTCTTTCAAACAAATACACATTGCATTTGATTGTGTACTTTCTCTTAAAAAATGAGAACCTGTAGCAGAATCTGGAAAACAACAGAGACAGAAATTAATAATCCAGGAAGCTTCCTATGCACTGTACATGGATCAAACTGAAAAATGCAGATGAATTAAAAGAGAATTGCAACTGTAACATTCACCACAGACAAAACAAATGTTAGTCAGGACTCTACCATTTGTAGACACAAGAATCTACAAGAAATAGGGAAAAAATGGAGCAGCACTGCTGTTTCCTACTGATGTGCAGGCATGTTTCAGCACTGTAGCAAATGTACACACATAGTTTTGCATTACACCACAGGCATTCTGCATTTTTGGACACACAGAACTGAAAGCAAACATTAAATATCAGTGTAAGTACTCTTCTGTTAAAGGCTGCTGCCAGCTTGGAGTTTTGTACTTGAAAAAGAATGCTTTAACATTTCTGGATTGGAAATCTTTTAATTAGAAAGTCCTTAACATACATATTTTTTTTTAGTTAGAAATGCATTTTTTGTTTTCTGAGAAAAGCTAAATTATTAAAGTCTGTCCAGTGCACTCATAAATCGTAAATGACTGAACAATTCTGTTAAATCCTTTAAGTTGGAGTAAACTCCGATAAAAGTTAAATTTTAAACCGTTTTTCAGACAGAAATGTGATGTTGAAGTTGACAGTGAAGTCCCTCGGTGACACAGGGTTGTTTGCACAACACTGACTGTCTGCAGTGAAGCTTATGAAGAACCGTGCGATGCTGCAGGTTTTCTCTCTAATTTTGTAGGGAAACCTGGCCAAGTCCTTTGCCGAGCCAGCCGTGTGAATTCCCACAATCTGCACGAGCTAGCTACATTTGTCAGCTGACTGCAATGTACATTAGGTAATTTTAAATACTTTTCTGCTTGCGCAGTCTATACACAATGTACTACTCGGTGACTCACCGTGCCAAATTCACCCGTCATGTAAAGGAATCAAAGGAGGCAGCACAGGAGGTGAAGCCGGCCCACCAGGTTTGGCTAACGGCAAAGGAGAGCAACTCTGCTTTTCGAGACGGGGTAGCAATTGTCCAAGAGAGAGACAGGACGGAGCGGGGTGGGAAGGGTGTTTTTAGGAGAGCCCCTCCTTCCTTCCACTGCCACAAAACTAAACGATCTACAGATAGGTTACCTACAGAGGGTCTTCTGGCTTGTGCAGAAACTCTGAAGATTAAGCTTCTGCCTTTTGGATATATCTCATAAGACCAAATATTTACTGAAATCTTTCCCAGAAAGAACACCTTTGTACCCAATCTGTAGTTTATAACTTCTCTGGTTTGGGTCGCTCCACAGAGGCCTTAGCTCATTTACAACTTGAAACAATTTTTTTCTGTTGTCTTCTGGCGTGCCTGCCCCAGAGACGCTGCATGAGCTGTCCCAGCGCACGCCATCCTCAGGCCACCTGAGCACGGAGGGACACGCTGGCACCTTCAAACTGAGACGTCCCTCTCTCTCCAGTGGACAGGCGTCCTCCTCACAGGGCTTCCCTTCAGTCCAGGTTCTGAACGGAAACGTGTAACTGCTGACCTCGCCTCCCGTGCTACCCAGCACAAAGCACTCCCCATGTACCGCGCTCTGTGACTGCTGTGGCTCTGATAGCGCATGTGGTCACACCGGAATAATTAACTGCAAAAGCTTGGTGACACTAATAGACATGAATGCAGTATATTCTTTTTCACTGACTAACACTGTTATGATTCCATACAGTATCCAAATGCACCTTTGCACAAACACTGCAGTTCTATTTGTTCTTATGTTCTCCCATAATACTTGTTCTTAGAATATGGAGAAAAATAATGACCTGTAAACTGACAACTCTGGATAGACCTGAAAGGGCTTTTCAGGAATAGAAATGACCTACTAGAGACGCAGCATAGGGTAGTACTGGATAGAGAACTCGCCTTAAGCAACCCTGCATCAGAAGTTCCCTCTGGGCACGATTACACTAGCGCTAATTCTTATCTCTGAAATGCACCGCATAGGCGGTGCTGGACTCTAACTACCAAGAGATGACAGCACCGATGAAGCACTGACAGAGCACACCATATAAGCCAGGTATACTCTTGGTAACCAAATGGGAAGACTGGCATTTCAGGAAGGCGTCTAGCTAAATTCCTAGACCTCTGCAAAACCATTTACTCTGGCAACTATTTTTTCGTGAAGCAAGTGGTTAGAAAAGAAATTTCACAATATATTAAATATTTATTTTTTTACACATCAGCAAAGTAGGAAGCTTAAATTTACCTTCATAAATTATATTAGTATATAAAATCCACATCTTTGTTCCTAGATCCCCCCTAATCAACCCCTTAAAAATCAAAACATACACAGCCACCACGCAGTGCATTTATGCACCACAAGAAAAGCTGTGTGTACATGGAATGAAAGTAAACATTCAGAAAAGAAGCCACAGCTAATGGAAGAATTATAGAATTAATAAAAGTTTATTATCTTTCTGCTCAGCTGTTTGAAGCTCACAAAAAGCATAGCAAAAGTATCACAACTGCTTTCTCTAACATAAAATTATGACTTTGCTATGAAAAATCTATACAGGAAAGCCACATTTTCTCTTGGTTCTGTCATCTGGGATGTTTTTCCTTTTTAACAGAACCCTGATAGTAGGGTCTTCCTTCGAAGTTTTTACTCCTTCCAAGGATTGCTATTAAAGTGTCAGACTACCACAAACACTTCCTTTTATATATAAGATGAGGAAAGTCTTGGGGGTTTTTTTCCTCCTAAAAGTGAGAATCTAAAGTTGCCTTGTGAGCCATAACTAATGAAACAAATTCTGTACCAGCTAGGACCCCAGACTTACTCTGCTCAGTTTGAGAACTCTATTCTTGGACACAGATGCAGGAAAAAAGTCGCAATTCCGTGACTGCCTAACTTTAAGCACATCAGAAGACTTGGTTACTCCCAGGGAAACACTCTAGTGCTGAAAGCTAGCAGAATGCCTAAGTGCTTGGCTGACTGAAGCACACACGGAGCAATGCAAACAGCTAATATCAAAGAACTCAATTCTTGCACGCAAACATTCTCATCAGTCTCAGTGGAAAAGCAGAACTGAACAACAGCTACAGAGTCAAATATTTGTTGCAATGTAGTAAGACTATTAAAATACAAGCAGACTCCAATCCACTTACCAAAACACAGTGACATTCCCCATCTTCCTGTTCTCAGCCAACTATTACCAAGGCTGAATTTGCCCTCTTGATAGAGTGTAACCCCGGCCTTGCCTTGCTGTTGGTACTGGGGTTTTCCCCCCAGTGTCTTTCTCTTCTCTTCTCTTCTGTCTTAACATCTGGGTAACATTTGGTGCACAGACAAATCATAGTGATGTATGTAAACAGAGACAAACATATACAATCATCACCACTAGTAAATCCTGTTCAAATACTTGGAAAAAAGCAAAAAGAGAGGATGTGTGCCTCACTTGAATAAGGATATTTTAATGTTGGAAAGTCACAGACAGTGACAGAGAATATACAATTAACAGAGTGCAATAAATTCCTTTAAGGCTTGTGGCTGTAACACAAGTGTAAGGAGAGCAGAAAGATGCTGTGAGCGTAGCTACTTAATTTTGTTGGCAGCTGTTCTGCTGGCATTTGCCAGCTGCTGGCATGTTTGTCCCCTGCATTTTACCCAAGCAGAAAGCCAGTGCCTGTTTAACTCCAACATCATTTCAACCGGCTACAACGGGACTGTCATTATTTGCAACGCCTTTATAGCGCCAGCTTTTAACTAGTCATATTTTTCCAAAACATTCTGATTTTGCGCCGAAAGTTTTCTGGGTTTTAACAAGCCTTTTACAACTTTGCATTATTTGTTCTCCAAGTCTGAGTTGAGGCCTTTCTGGTGAATTGTGCATCCACACTTACAAACAATGGGAACCAAACTACAGAATGAACAGTAAACATCCAAACTTAGGGCATGGTACTTGCTCTGGCAACATCCCTTTCTGAACACCACAAACCCTGAATCCTTGCTTTGAGGAAAAAGGCACTGACTGAAGGATGAATCAATCATCACCAGTTGCCTGTTGTATCCAAGCAAACTAATTAAACCTGCTCGTCTCTGGAAAATCATCCTGGCATGAATAGCCACAGACCGCAAAATCTCACTATAACACATGATATTCTCAACAAATCATTCCAAACAAAGACAGCTGACTTATGGTATCGTGAATCAGAGGGCAAAAATCCCCTCAAGGCACCAAAACAGTAAATAAAATTAAGATGGATGAAAAAAAATAATGTGATCTGCAATTTTTGCAATATTTTGGAACTCCTTGAAAAAAATCAAAGTTTTTGATATGGATGAGAAAAAAATAACCCTCTTTTTTTCCTCTGATGAGACACATTTCAACACAAACAGATGTGCCATTGCTCATTAAACCAACCTGGCCCGAGGCCAATCCCAGCAAACCCATCAGGAAAGGTGCACCTTCATTCTCTTCCAGACCTGGGGTCTTTGAAGCACAGCTGTTGCTCTGTGGAGCCACCTCAGTGGCTTAAACCCAGTCAAGGAATCTGAGCTGCCAAATGAACCAGTACCCCAAAATCCACCCTCCTCTGTGCACCTCACATGGCTGCCTTGTGGCCTCATTTTAGTTTGGTGTAAATTCAAACCATGATCAAATAAGTGAAGGAAGATACTTTGGAAGACAGAAACAGATAATAAAGTGAGTCATAAGAGGTTTGTGAAAAAAGGGAACATCAAGCAAAGAAAAGTAGTTGCAAATACCTAACACAGAGAGAAAGAGAAAAGCCAGCACAGATCCAAAATGAGGATGGAGAGTCAGGCAACCAGTTTTGGCTCTGTGAAGTATTTCTATTATTGTTTTCCTGCAAAACACTTCTGAACCAGTTCATCCACTTATGCGGGTACTCTGTCTCAGCAGAGCTGAAACAACTAATTTGTTCCTTGAGACAGATGAGTACTGGCCCTGAGGATCAGTCTGCACTGCCACAACCAACCAACCGACACTTGTCAGCGCGTGAGCTGAGTTATGGAGGGGATACACAAGCAAGGCACTGCACCAGGGTTTGAGCAGAGTGCTTGGTGGTACGCGTGAACGAAAATAGAACCTGAGACTACATGCCAGCAGAAGGAAACCGAGGACCACAGGAGAAGTCTTTGTGAAACAACTTCCAGAAGGCAATGGAGATCAGGTGAGCAGGCACATGCAGCCACCCTGCTAGCAGTTAAGAGTTACAAGCTGATCCTGCTAAGAAGCTCAGGATTATGGGGAGCTCGAGGGTGCTAATCCATATGGAAGAAAGGCTCTGGGGGAGAGGGGGAAACATTTTTCACAGGGAGTGGACTCCATATAGCAAACCTGAGTCTTCAAGCATTTGGATGTGCAATTCACAAATGAAAGACTGCAAAATTTTTTAATTGTTGAGAGATTCTTTTTCAGTCAGTTTACACGTATCCTACAACCCACAATCATCGCCAAAGGATGGGGATAGCGACTGCGTGCATTTGTGCAGCTGCAGCCCCAGCAGGCTAGGATGCAACGCAGCCTTGAGACCCTTGCCTGCTACCAAGGAACCCCTTCAGAGAGCACCCACTGACCGCCTGGCAACACCAGCTAGAAAATCTCTGTTACAAGTAGAAATGCAAAGTGATACTTGTAAATAAATGTATTTCATTAATAGAACCACGGAAATAAGCAGTGGTATAATATGGCAAGTATGAATCCTACACAAGTGATCTATCAAATCATTTGCAGATATCACAGCTCTTCATTTTTTGATTTTTTTCTTTTTTTGTAACCTTCACCTAAAGTTTACTGCAGAGTGAAGATTTTAACATCGGTTTGGATGATATTTTCTCCTATGGAACTAGGAAAAAATATTTTTCAATATTTAAGTCCAAACTGTCTTCCAACTTAACAAATGTAAAACTTTTTTTGTGAGAAGTAACACATTATGACCTGGAAAAATAACCTTAAAAACTATTTTGGGATATTTCAGGAGTAGTCTAAATTTAGTCTCAATACCAGTGACTTCTTTTTTGGAATAAAGTTGAAAACTGTAACAGATTAACCCAATTTGGTCATTTGTCATATCATGACTACAGCCTTTTCCAATGCATACATTCATACAAATTTTTGCAAAGAAATTCACCATCTGTTTCGTTCTCTTACTGTGTCTATATGCAGCAGCCTAGAACACCTAAACTACTTACACAAATTGTGAAAGGAGATAATCCCATTCTTAGATCTTTCTGTAAAAAAAACTTGTGGATCTTCATTCCTGAAGCATGTATCACTCCTAACACCTTGTACCCAGGGACACTGACAAGCTTTCCGTGAGAACAAATGGATGAAACTAGTCCTGTCCTCTGCCTATAGCGATTCAGAGATGATTATTTCCTTTTGTAGTTTTCCAATTACAATTTGTAAGACAGTATCTTCCTTGTTTCCTTGCCAATTCTAGGCAACTTACAAACAGCGCTAATCTAAACATGATTTTTCAGTCTGCTGAATAGGAGCGTCATCTGTCAATTTTTTTCTTTTTTTTTTTTCCCCTTAAAGTACACTGTGCTGCATTTATCCACAGTCAAATTACCGTTAAACTCTTTCTTATTTCAGTGACAGCATAAAAATACTTTGCAGTTCTGTATGTGGTGAAAGACTTGGAGTATACATACCTCTGAAAAGAAAACAGACAGGATGACTAGGCTGATCCAGTGAATTATTCCTGCAAACTGTGAAGCACTTGAAACTGCAATTAACACAATACAATGAAGCATCATTATAGGAGCAGAATGCAACTTACATTTAATAACTATATAATTAGTACTGCTACAACTTATGTACGGGTGAAGCTTGCTTTCTTAAATTTTGCAATGGAAGCACCAGCAAGAGGATGGGATGTAATGGGACACAGCACTCCAGCCCCGTCAGCTGCTCACCCTATTTCAGGACAGCGTGTTAGCAGCCACAGCAGCTGTTCATCGGAGCTTTTACAGGTAAGACTCCTGGTAAGCAATGACATACATGTTTCAGGTCTTTGATGCTCTGGCACTGCTCCATGCTCTCACTCCATGCACTGCTTTAGTATGAGATGTGTGAGTAAATTCCGTACACCTAAAAATCCAGAGTTGGAATTCTGTGAGGAAACAGAATGTTCTACTATCCCCACGTTATTCCTTGTATTCAGTTTTTGACAATTCAGCTCAAAAGACCGGTAACTGTCTGGAAGTGGTGCTTAAAAACTAGTGCTCCAACTGGGCTTCAAATTACATTTCTATCATCTAAATAAATAGCCTACATAGGTAGACTTTTGTACAGCTCTCGGGGTGGGGCACGAACAGCCATGACTGGCTCTGGACCCCATTCCTCTCAGAGTCAAGTTTGACTCTAGGAAAGCCATAGTGAGAGAAGCAACAGAAATAACCAATGTCATTGTTAATCAGATCAAACCATAATATATTCATTTTAAGGAGTCTGTGAACTATCAGCAATTCTAATTTGTACAACAAACATAATGTGACCATTTTTGTACAGTCTGTTTCAGGAAACATGGCTGTCATATTGAAAGCTTTATCTTGAAGCAAGTTTCTATGAGAACATTCAAGAAAGGTAAAGTAAATGACATAAAATTCCATTTTAAGTAATTGGTTAAGACACACAACTTCCTTTGTAAGCATTCTTTTTCAGAAAGACAGTGACCATTAAAATCACTTATGTTCACTTAATTTCAAACTCCTCCATGAAAAGAAGTCTGTAAAGGGTAAGTTAAAATGGTTATTTATGAAACTCTGGATGCTACACACTCACTTCCCATACAGGTACTCTTTATGCATGCAGGTTGTTGAGGTAGTTATTCCAGTTTCAAAGTGGAATGACTTTGAACAAAAGTCCTTTCAGGAACTGACTGGCAAGAACACTCAGGAAAACTCATCTGAATTTATTAAAACTATGATTTTAAAGAGTACTAAATCCTTGCACGGACATTCACTGCCATTAAATCAGGCTTTCAATTGATTCAACTTGTTTTGGTTGCAAGTAAAATGAAATAAACTCAGAAAAATGAGTTTGCTGCAAGACTACATAAGAAGCTCCATAATACGCATTGTCTTTATGGGCTTAAATGAATCTCTTGACATCTGGAGGATTCCTTTATAAGTTCCACTGAAATTCTGTGATCAAATTTCCTTTCATTGCTGGCAAGACAGGGCAGAAAGCTGAAAGGGTCCAGTATCCAAACTGCTGTTAACGCCCACTCTGAAGGTTGCATGCTCTGAAGTTTGGAATAAGTGAATGGAGAGAACAAATTTTCTATTTACCTCAGGGTATTTGTGAGTCTACCATCCCCACAGCAGATCAACAGAAATAGTCTGTGCCGTCTTGCAGTTTCAAAGAATTAGTGTGCAACCGCAAAGTTTAAGGCAATCGCTGATTATGTACATAGAGATGAAAGACCGTGGCAGAATTAACTAAGTCCCAAGAACATATAGGGCATGCACTAAATAAAGCATCTTATTTTAAAATTAAAACTGATTAAAATGGGAAGGGGAGGGACGGGACGTAGGAAGAAATCAGGATACAAAGAAAACTGTTAGCATGGGCTACCACTGAACTCTCACAGCTGAGGCTCGTCTGGGGCCCGATAAGAGATGGTTTGCTGTGGTGCAGCAGAGGAACTACTTCAAGATGAAGCAGATGGGCAAAATACAATATATTTAACTTTCCCAAGACACTGTCTTTATAGGGTGGCATAAAGCACAAGGGAAACCATTTGTGAGCAATTCTTCAAACAGCTGTCGATTGACATACAAGGCTCCAGCTGCCCCTTCGTGGACAAAAAAGATATAGCAACCACGAATTTAGAAAGAAAATCAATTTCTGATGCTGCACTAAACTGCAGCAGGCTGCTGGACGTGCTGCCAGACAGTGTGCAATTAAATTGCCAGTAAACCAGTAAATTTGGAAAAGCCTTCCAAGCAAGAAGCTTTTGTACAAGAGCTGAATCACTAGTCCATACACTGAATCCAGATATTTGCCTCTTCCAAAACACGCCCTTTCAAAAATGGAGTGAGAAAAATGGGAGAAGTGTCTTCTCCAAGTGGTGCTCACCCCTGCTCTGTGGTGGTTCAGATACATCACTGGGATTCAGTTTGAGACAGAGCACCTAAGCTATTCAGCTTCTACTTTTATCTGGAACAGAATTTCACATTTTTTCAACCTGTAACCTTTTTTTCCCCCAACTGTACCTAAAAGCCAAAAAGTTCTTCTTCATTTCACATTTTGCTTGTCTGGTGCTATGGGGAAAAGTGAATGCAAACCCAGATGCTTTTTAGTGGTGAAGCTGGCGGAGTGCAGCCAACCTCGGTCTACCTCCTGCCCCTTTCCCTCGCTCTGACATCTCCTCAGAATGTATATCCAGGAGGGGCGGGATGAAGAACACACCCTGACAGACCCTGAGTGGCCATTATAGCAGCTTGTACTACCAGCGCTTGCTGCGGGTGGACGTTGTTCTTGACGGTTTCCTGGCAGATACAAACGGCGCTGCTTCTGCCAGGAGCAGACAGCAGACGCTCACTGCACGGTTTGGGAAGCCCTGAACCCTTTCCTACCGAGGCACTGCCACACCGCCACCTGCATCGTCTTGGCACAGCTGTGCCTGCGCTCAGCCAGGACCCTGATCCAGGAACCACAGGGACAGGAGCGGAGCTTTTCAGCTTCACAGTTTTCAGGAAGGCCTGATGCCCTTCACAGACACACCTGCCATAGACGACTACAGAAGGAGGGCAATACTAAGGTGATTTCCTGAGCTGCTTTCCCCCAAAACTGCTGAAGATGAGGAAGGGACAGCATGGTCTATATCTCTGAGGAGTGGGGGTTGAAACCTGCCATGACCCTCTTTTTTTGAAATGAGGTGTAAGTGACCTAACACACATCTATTTCTGCATTTGCAAAACATCACAAGGTAGTGAGACGTTATTTTGTTAATGCATGTGAAGAGCTTTGAAGATAGGACTAAAGAAGCTGATTATAGGACAGAGACCTATAATAAAAGGCCTATTATATGTCCCCTGTTTTCTGAGGTTTCTAATTCCAGCATGAATATGCTTTGTGCTAAAATACCCTAAAAGGTCTCTGTTCTTTTCATGCGTGTGACCTACACATTTGCAAATGTGGTCTCCACCACTGACACTGACAGTTTTGTGTACAGAAGTGCACCATGAAACAAAAGACTGCACTAAACGCATGAGAGGAAAATAGTGTTCTCAAAATGTCACAGCCAAAGAGATCGCCATTTGTTTTTTTTTAAAGAAAAAAAAAAAAGGAGGCTTCCTTCCTAAATAATTACAGTCTACAATGTGGACTAGCAGTTGTTATTATGAATAAAATTGGCAGTGATGTGCCACAACATATCCTAATATATTGGTTGATTTCATATAGAATACAGAATCATTTAAAACTGTAATTACATTTTTGAAAAACATAATTATGGCCTAATGCCTTTTTAAAACCTTCAGGTAAGTGACACACATCCCTCATATGACACAACTGCAATACTTACAGCAGCCCCACCAAGATAGCCTTTATCCGATTTAAAACAAAATAGAAGGTATTCAACTTAACAAAGACAAGAAGCCTGATGGGTTGATGCATTAGTTAAAATGCAAAGTAGCAATGCAGAGCTGAATGTGTCCTTTCTCAGCTGCTGAGAAAATCCATACAGGCAGCCTCTGAATCCATACAGAGGCAGCCTCTGAATCCATACAGGGGCAGCCTCTGAACAGTGAAATCGCCTGGCTTGACCAAACACCCATAGGTCACGTACAAGCCGTAAGCTGCAGAGCTTGCAAAAGTATCATGTGCATTAGACACACAGAGGAGAAATGATCCCTAAAATAAAGCCTTCTTTAGAAGATTCTTCAGAAAATTAATGGTAAGAAAGCAGGTGCTTCTAGAGGACAGTCTCCGAAGCTGTGTTAACAATCTAAGAGAAATCAACAGAAACCATTTTTAAACTCTTTGGCTCTTTGTGTTTATGTCAAGAATGACAATTCTTGACATAAACACAAAGATGTGGCATCTCAATAAATACTGTTGAAAGCTTCTTCCTCATTCAATTTTTAAGGACTTACACGCATAATTAGCATTCCCGGCTTTTTCTGAAAGCAGTAGACTTGTCCAAATTCTTGGCCTCCGCATCCAAAATGGTAAGTCACCACAGACTACAGAAAATAACAACTGTAATGGAGTGGCCATGCTCAGAGCAGCGTGTGCAGTATGGACAGACAGGGGTATAAAAAGGTGGCAATGGCGTGGAAAGACAGCTTAATCATTTCTTCATCTTACAGGATTTATGAAGTGGCTGCTATCATCAACAGAGTCCCCTAAAGTAATCCTAAGACAATTGCAATACCTAAATCTTTACAGTGAAATCTAACTCCACTAATATTAATTGACAGACCACAAAAATAAAAAGCCTTCAACAGAATAAAAAGTTTGTTTGCTCAGTTTTAAGTTGCCACAGAAGATGCCAGACCATGACTCCTTCATGTTATGTATTCATACATTTACAGGATTGTCTGAACCCCAGCACTGCCATTTCAACATATCTGAGATTGTACGGAGATGCTAGAGGCTGCTCTTCAACATTCAGCACAGGGAAAAATGTAGCTGGTGTTTGTGTTCATGTCAGCTTTGTATCGTAAGAGAAAAAAAAAAAAAGTGAATGGAGGAAAAGATCAGCTGAAACAAAAGATGAATTAGGAAATTAGGAAGCAAAATAACAGCATTAAAATTTCCATTGTGGAACCAGAGTAGAGTGAATTCAGATAAAGCAAAACTCCATTTAAGCTACTATTTGACTCCCAGTTTATTAGTGAAGTAGAATGAAAATCTGTATCAATTCAGTACAAAATAGAAAACCATAATTTCAATTCCTACCCACATCAGTAGAAGTAAATTAATAACAGAGATAGCACCAAACACCCCAGCAAGTTCATAACTGTCTGTCCACATGCACGTGAAAAGTATCAAATACTAACGAGACACAAATGATCTTTCTTCTGCGCATACAGAGCGTCTCTGTAAAGGACAGATGTTTTCAAGCACAAATGACAATACATGCGGATCTTTGCAAGCACGCTCTGCTTGTATCCTTTGAAAATTTGTCCTATACTGAATTTGATCAGCAAAATAAGGAAGAGACTGACTTCACTATACCAGGGTTCCACAAAACCACATTTCTTACCTAGCCTAGTAATAATTTAGATGGTAGGAAAAAAAAGTCCCCACCATCCTCCCCCCTTCAAAAACGTCCCAGCAAGTTAAGCCTTTATTTCATCAAAATTGAAAAAAAAAAAAAAAAATCCTCCTACTCACACTGGAGAAGCTTTATATCTATTAGGAGTTCCAGAGTCAGAAGAATCACCACCAATACTACACAGGCTACCAGGAAACTGTTGAGACTTGCACTGAGCAAAAATACCTGCCACACAGCTGCTCGTCTCCCACAGCACGGTTTTAGCCAGTTAGATCTAAAGAAATAAAATCGAGAGGAAAAACAAGAAAAGAAAAGAAAAGAAAAGAAAAGCAAAGAAAAGCAAAGAAAAGAAAAGAAAAGAAAAAAGAAAAGAAGAAGTAGTGAAAAAGGAAGACAGCTAAAGAGCAGTGAACTCAAAATGACAAGGTCTGCTGTTACGGATACACTCGGCGATAACGTACAAAGACTTTGCAAAACTCCCTTTTATTGGTTTCTTTACTAAGAAAAACACTTTACAAAAAACTTCACCCTGGGGATCATGTGTGTCTCTCCAACCCTATGGAGCTACCAGTGCTCAAGTGCCTTCCAACACACTGAGTAACACAACCCTAATTATCATACATACTCTTCTACTTTCTCCCTGTCTCATTATATTTCGTGTGTTTTTATTTTGACATACCTGCTGCATTCACCGATCTGGGAGTACCAAGGCGTAGCAGGACTCTGCTACTTGGTTAGAAGCCAATGATGTTTTTTTAGGAATTTCTCTGCTATTGAATTTTATGGTCGTGCACCTTTATCCCTGTTCTAGTATGAGACAAATCAGACAGGAGCTGCCAAATTTGGTTTGCAACAATCAGTCCACGGCATCACGGAACAGAGCAATAGGAATCTGGAAAACACCGATGAATAAGCTCAGTGGCTCCACAGCAACACCTGTGCTAGCAAACATACACAGCCTGGCTAAGCGTCAAGACACTGGCCAAGGCTGTCGAGCTTGTCCGTTTGTCTAGCTCTCACCAACCTGTTTGCGGACCAGGCCAAAAAGGACTTTCCCAGTGCTTGGGGTAACACCGTTTTGGGGACAGTATACGCCAGGGACTGCTCCCAAACCTAGTTTGAATGAGGTCATGTTGTTTTGGAGGAAAAAGAAGGTTTAGGCAAGATGAAGGGAGCTGTGAGGAGGCTACGAGGACCAGAACTCAGGAAGGAAGTTTATCAGTGATCAGTAAACGCTGCACTAGCATTGTGCTAATGCACATACACATTTTCAAGTGAGTTGATAAAAAAACACATTTTTCTCTTTTGAAAATACTTTTAATAAAATAACTGTAGCAGGGACTTCCAAAGCATAAAGCCCATGCTGATACTTTTCTCCCCCTGAAGTCCCCCCATAGTTTCACTCTGATACAGTACTGTATCATTTCTCACCATAGTGTTTTGTAACGTTCTTGTACTGGTCCACATCTGGAAGTTCTGGTATTTAGGCGCCTGACACTTTGTCTTTTCAAAGCACTGTAAAGACACACTAGCTAATAAAGAGCTGACATCGTTTATTAACTAGGGTTTGAGAAGCTGCAAGCATACAGAAGTGTGGTGCGGTAACCACACTGCGTGAACTAAAATATCCATACACAGCAATCAATGGCATACAAGAAGATGTTATGATATTGATCAATCCCAAACAAGCAGCTCTAGACTCAATAGCTCATGTTATAATCTCACATTTGGAAAAACATCACAAAACATTCCTTGACATACCCACACTCAAAAATGATGGAGAAAGCGATGCTCAGCAGTGCTCAGAGACCTGACACTCTCAAGCAGCTTCTCAGAATTAAGCATATCAGCTAAACACTTGTACTCAGATTGTCTGATTACCTGACCGTAAAAGACCTCCTCAACTGACTCTTCAAACTTCAAAGAAAATTTGACAAGTGTTACTATCAGGAGCTTGCCCTTGCTTTAACTGTTCTGGTTCCAGCCTGAATACAGGATGCACTAGTTTTTAAATCAGTATTTTTAAAACATAAGGAAAAAAAGGCATTGGAATAGGGCCTTTTTGCATACTTGATCTTTTAACAGATTTTATCTTACATCATCTCAAAACAGGATAAAGTTGTCTTTACAGCAACTGTTCTTTTGGGCTTTGGGGTTATTTTTTTAGATCTTTGTAAAAATAATGCTAGGGAATGGCCCTGTTTAAATAGAACAGCTTTTAGTTCTGTTCTCTTCCTGTATTTACCTTCCCTTTTCCAAAAAGACCTGTTTTGCCAGCATTTTAATATTGCAGGGCAGTTTTTCCTCCTTCCTATTCTCCAAATGGTCAGTAGAGGGCCTAAGTACATTCCTTTAAAAGCTTTACATAGTTGAGATTTTCAAATATACCAAACGTACCTGTAAGAACAAGCGACATGTGATAGTTAGCACACATTACATACAGCCACGATAAGCATTATTCAGGCTAATCATTACTTACAGAATGCTAAAGAATCTGGATTTCAAAGACACAAAAGTGTTTACAATTCAAGCACTGAAAAACCACCTCCAGTTTCCCATCTTCATTTATGACACAACCAAGGTGCATTTGTGTGACACTTGTCCTGTGAATGGACAGCGATCAGCATCTTCACATCACCACCTAGCAGACCTCTTCCCAGACCTCCTCCAAGTCCTCTGAATCCACTGACATTAACAATCACGTTGTGCTCCAGAAGGAGTACTGGATGGTTCCTTTTCCAGGTGCTGCTTAGCTAGCTCGTTTCCTCCTACTTCTACACTCCTGTATAGTAGAGCCCTGGTCTTGCCTTGGGTAGTTCTTTCGGTTTGGGGTTTTTTTTAGTTCCTACCTCTTGTAAAGGATGGACATAAATAATAACAGGAACTACGCTTCAACTAGAAATGTATTTTAGATAAAGCTGTTGACGTGCTAACCTCACTGACTCCTAATACACAAATCTCCTCACCTCCTTCAACCCTGTAACCTTAGCAGAGCAGTATCTCTCCCTGCTGATGTGTAAGGGCTCATCCATTCAATAGACGAGAAATACGGTATTTGAGAAAAACAAATCCCGACCAGAATTAGTGGGGGTTTAAACTTACCTTCCAAATCCTGGCCATTTCCCCTGCAACACTGCAAAACTACACTAAGTTTAAAGCTCAGATTAGAAACTCAGCTACACAGACCTTTCAAAAAAATAAAACTTGCACAGCTCATACATACTAACCATATACAAGTAAAACACCTGCCTCCCTCACGCCAGAAAAGAAAAGAAAAGAAGAAAAAGTGCCCTATTTTTTTCAGAGAACAAGTACAACTTCTTTTGATGTCCTGACTGTGCTGTCTGTGGATGCCATCCACTATATGGAAACAAGTAAAATAAGACAACTTTACTGTGTGACTTCAAACACGTTCATTAGGTACCTCAGTTACTCTGTCTATACAACAGGAATATTATTTTCCTTTCTTATAATGCCTGGATGAAGTAAACGAATGTACTAACATGGGAATTTCTTGGTCGATGGTGGTACTGGGCTGTAAAGTTTTGTTATGAGACATTAAAATATATTTAGTGGAATTTTACCAGCGGTAATTCTTTCTAAAGATACTTTCACACATGGCTCTCTGGAAAACTAATCTGTCACCACCACTGCCAGTTTTATTAATAATCAGCTTGGAAAAAAGAACATAAGGCAAAACTAGGAAAGGTTTAATGTATTTATTTGGTAAGGAACCACTACAAACAATTTTTTCAAGCTGTTAACAGCTGTCACTGTTTCTGTTTTCTGGTCTTGCAAACAAATACCCCAAAATCTGCACTATACCATACCCTGACCTCTTTTTTTTTTTTTTTTGGCTAAACAGCAAGTGTTTGCCTCTC
>Ga0065711_1027389_pt1 | contig 50099 bp, 39 predicted proteins | sample Hoacrofraction12_FD_59098 | JGI IMG/M metagenome (GOLD analysis project Ga0065711, IMG submission 59098) | Hoatzin crop microbial communities from Cojedes, Venezuela - Epithelial fraction 12 v2 (version 2) | ecosystem: Host-associated > Birds > Digestive system > Esophagus > Crop | place... | reverse complement strand
TTTCCTTTCCTTTCCTTTCCTTTCCTTTCCTTTCCTTTCCTTTCCTTTCCTTTCCTTTCCTTTCCTTTCCTTTCCTTTCCCTTCCTTTCCTTCCCTTCCCTTCCCTTGTCTTGTCTTGTCTTGTCTTGCCTTCCCCTTGCCTTCCCCTTGCCTTCCCCTTGCCTTTCCCTTGCCTTTCCGTATTCACTGTCAGCACCAGAGCTGATACCTGAAGATTTGCCCAGTGGTGTTGCTTCAGGCTTTAGCCATCAGACAGAGCTAAGGGATTATGAGCAGATAACAGGAGCAGTGCTGCTTCCGAAGGCCTGATAAATCAAAGCAGCTGCCCTCTGCCAGGCACTCCAGTGGGATCCTGCAAGCAGGCTGCAAGACTGAACACACCTGCACGCTGAGAAAGGGGCAGTTTTAAGTCCTTGGGCCGCGCTAATGGTATCAAATAGACCATTTACTACTGAATGAACATTCTGTGATTGTTTCTGATGAATAATTACTATTAGAACAAGCCAGGGTCTTTCATGGAAAAGAAAGTTTCCTGCCTGTTGCAGAAATAGACACAACCCTAGCAGAACTTTCTCAGCCCCTGACATAAACTGCTGTTAGACGTGCAGCTAATGTTGAAACAAATACTTTTGTTTACTTCTGCCCAAGTTAACCTTATGGATTAATCAAAAGCTCAATTACACAGTAGGATGTTTAACATTCTTTTTGGCATATTTTTTTTATTTTTCTTTCTTTCAACTCTGATTTTCCCTAAACATAAATGAATAATCTTTAACTTTTCAAAGAACTATTGCCATGATTTTGGAGCCTTTAAAAAATATTAGATCATTGAGAAGGAATTTCACTGTTATACCTCAATAGCTGAAATTTTGTTAGAACTGGAAAAAAAAAAATTTTGTACTTTTCAGTCTCACTGTCCTACAGATTTGCAAAGCACTTGATTCTTTCCAGTCAATATTTAATTCTGAAAGTAAAGATTTATATGGACATGTGAAAGTGTAATTTAAGGTAACGGTTTTTAAAATTTGGTTTCTATTAAACCACTCATCTTCTTGAAGACATAATATTTGTTGAGTGCATGTCATATCACTAGCATCAAGGATAATGGCATATAATGAGAGGCCAAAGTAACCCGAGAAAAAAACCTTCTACTAGCTTGGATAATCCTAAAGAAAAAAAAAATATTGTCCTTTTATGAAAATAATATTGTGCCAGATTATAGCAGCTTCCAGCATGTGAACTGTTGTAAAACAATAGAGACTGTCCTAATAATGTCTACTGTCCAATATCTGAATTAAGGCTTTGACAGGATCTATGCATGGATATGTCACATGTGTCTGTGCATCTGTGACCCTAACCATAGCTAATACTTTTGCTTATCTTCACAGGAATTTGGAGTATTGTGGGAATATTGTAGACAGGAAATTGAAGTATTATAATTTCTGTAAAAAGTGGCTTGGGAAGATTTCTTTAAAAGACGTTGTGAAGAAGTGCATCTAAAAAGACGTCTGTTATAGCATCCCACCAGGTCTATGAATCTGTACCATAGAAAACTGTATCAAGTTATCTCCTTTTGATAGACAATCAGTACACCTGAGAGCCAGCCTTTTCTGACAGGACCATTTCATCTGATAGAGTATCAAATGGCTTGTTGATTATTCTGACTTCAAAGGCCAACAGTGCTCATATCTTCAAGGTGGTCTGTAATGCCTGAGTGATGAGGCCACCTGTCAATGTGGCTGCAAAATTAAAGCGAATCTGTTGGGAAATGGAGGGTAAACTTCCTCTCCCTCAGATTAGCCTGATTAGCCTTGAACAATTTAACTTCTACAAATCAGTTTTGTAGCTATGGGAAAATTATTTATCAGTGACTACCTTTTTCTGGTGGGGGGGAAGCTGTTTGTGGGGAGTAGTTCTGTAAAATGTGTTCACTTACTTCAGAACCAGTTTTGCATGCATTGAGTTTAAAAATAAAGATAATTCCTCTTCACTTCAATCAATGTTTGAAGTGATTAATTTGTTTTGAAAGGTAAAAATATCTATTCCTCTGCAGCCTTGTCCTCTTTGCTTGTTTTGATGTTAATGCTCTGTTGAAGATAGCACAATCTCAGGAACTAAGACAAAAAACTTTCCTTTATTGAATAATAAGCTGGTGACCAACAAGAATTTCTTAGCTAACAACTACATTATTTTAATCTTTCTGACAGGAAGGGGAACAGTATTTTGCATTTGAGGAGGAAGATAAAGTGGGGACATAGGCTGACCTTCTCTCTTTTTATTGAACTAGGGAAGAAGGAGCCATTGAGAACCTCGAAGGTATCTATCAAAGTGGGGATTATGTGTTGCAATTTGGGGCATTTTTCTGCTTTTCTTTGCCTGTTATCATAAGTAAAGAAGGAGGCCGCAAGGAGTGTTAGTGGGCTAATGCAGCTTGTTGATATTTAGGCTGTCGCATAGCCTGCTCACTGCTGCTCCTCTCCCAAGAAGCCAGTGGCCATCCCTGTCACGACCAGGAGAGCACGCACTCCATGGCTGAAAAGGAGGCATCTCCATCACCTGACAGGTACATCTCTGGGCACTTGTTTGGAGGGCAGATACATGTCAGGTCACCTGCTGAGGATGCCTAAATGTTGTTTTAATGACAGTCGTGCTAGAAAAATGGACTGTCATGTTCAGCTTTCCAGTGTCCCCTCTGCAGTTCACCATTTCAGGGAGTTTAGACAGATCTGCAGTGAAGTCTTAATAATCATGGTCACAGCGAGGGAAACACTGTGCAGCCACTCAGTAAAACCTTTGCCCGTGTAAATACTTATCTCCATTTATAGGAAATGATTTTAACAAGCCACCCACCAGAAATAGAGTCCTCTCCTGCCAAGGATGTGCTTTGTATGTCTGAATCATAATGCTTTGCACGGTGTAAATAATCATAAGGGAGGCAGAACAGAGAAGAACAATGTTGGCACAAGAATAAATGCACAAATTGGTCTTTAATATATTTTGGCTGAAGCAGCGTAGGATTATTTTAAAATGTTGCCTGCTTAGTTTCTGACAGGCATTGTGCGGCGTGATGGCCTCCAGCGGTACAGCCCTTCCCTACACACTCAGCCCACCCCGGGGACAGAGTGTGTGCCCCAATGTGTGTGTGGGGGGGTGGGGAGCAGGGGGCTCACCGTGCAGTGATCTCGCTTCTGCACTGACAGCCAGTCTGATGTCTGAGGCTTGCTGCTCGTGTGCAGATCGAGTGTATCCTGGCAGTCAATGATCTTCTGAGCTGAGGTCCTTCCTTAAGATGACACCAAAGCCACGTAGTACATCTGGATTCTAATGACCCAGGAGTCTCCTTCCAGTCTGTACTGGGTTTGCATGGCAAGATTTTGGTAGCGTGGGAGCTACAGGGGTGGCTTCTGTGAGAAGCTGCCAGAAACTTCCCCTATATGTCCAATGGAGCCAGTGCCAGTCGGCTCCAAGATGGACCCACCGCTGGCCAAGGCCGAGCCCATCAGAGATGGTGGTATCCCCTCTGCGATAACGCAGTTAAGAAGAGGGAAAGAAAAAACCCTGCGCAACAGCAATTTCAGCTGAGAGACACAAGAGAGAATACATGAGAAACAACTCTGCAGACACCAAAATCGAAGAAGAAAGAGAGGGAGAAGGTAATTCAGACACTAGAGCAGAGATTCCCCTGCAGCCCGTGGAGAAGACCATGGTGAGGCAGGCTGTCCCCCTGCAGCCCATGGAGGTCCTCGGTGGAGCAGATATCCACCTGCAGTCCATGGAGGACCCCATGTTGGAGCAGGTGGATGCCTGAAGGAGGCTGTGACCCTGTGGAGAGCCTGCACTGGAGCAGACTCCTGCCAGGACATGTGGACCTATGGAGAGAGGAGCCCATATCAGAGCAGGTTTGCTGGCAGGGCTTGTGACCCTGCGGGGACCCACGCCGGAGCAGCCTGTTCCTGAAGGTCTGCACCCCATGGAAGGCACCCACCCTGGGGCAGTTCATGAAGATCTGCAGCCTGTGGGAAGGACTCACATTGGAGAAGTTCATGGAGGACTGTCTCCCACGGGAGGGACCCCACACTGGAGTAGGGGAAGAATGTAGGATTTATCAACCCCAATAAAGTCCTGTTAGTAACTTAATGTAAGTAGTGGCTGTTTTTTTAACAAGTCACCTTTACTACATTAGGTACTTGCATATGAACTTGTACTTCACTATGTTATGGACCTGCACCACCTTTGAAATTTATTGTCAGAAGAACTGACATTTTAATTGAAACAGTCCAGAGCATGTATATATCTTGCTCATCACTCCTCAGCAGGGTTGAGCTGACAGCAAACTTTGTGTACAATCAATTTATTTACATGCTTAGTTTTAGAATACACAAATCAGTGGATATGAAGAGCAGCAGTACAGCATTATCAATATGCACCTGTGGCTTGAAGAGGGAGATTTGTGCTTCTTCATTTAGCCCTAATAGGGAAATCGAGCCTAAACTGGGGCAGACACAGCCTGCTGTTGAAATAAGTGATTCCCTTGAGTCAGAGCTAACAAGGCATATTTTCTTCTAGATTTTGATTGACTTGGTGTCGAAGAAATCTGATAGATGTGCCTATGAGATCTCTGTGATACGTATACGCTCCTGTGACTGATAAACTGTGTTGCAAACTGTCCCTTACTTGGGGCATTTATCAGGCCTTCCTCCTCTACCTGCATATAATATTTGCAGAAACTTAATTATGGAAAGACAACTGTTCATTTGCCACTCCTGACTGACATCAAGCAGCAAGTGCAGAAGCTTCTCTGCAAGGGAGAGGGAGACAGAAATACAGTTCTAAACACACATGCACACAGAGACACAGTGATTGCATGAGACTGACTCCAATGGGAAATCAACCAAAAATGGCAAATGCTTTTCTTTCTCAGCACTAAAACACAAAACCAGAGAGAGAAGGATGAAAATAAAAACAGCAGTAATTTGGCATAGCTGCTGACATAGCAAGTCAGGAGCAAAAAGAAGAGACATACTCGTTTCTTTTGGCTTTTGATACTCAGTTTCTTACAAGCAGGGCACCAAGGCCCGTAACAGTGCTAACAACTGTCTTGTTGTGGGACAGTGTGCCTGGCTCACCTTGGAAATTTAACCCCTTCTTCCTGCAATGCTGCTACTTCGTGCCTCAGCCACAAAGCAGCAAGAGAATTTCGGTATCATTTAGTCAGACACGGATGGTGTGTTGCTGTTTGTGATTCTTCTGCAAAGTTCATTAATTAGTTTGATTAACGGAAATGGAACTGTAAACAAGATTTTTATAATGTTGCACCTAGCAGGCAAAGCAAGAGTAAGTTCTCCAGCTGTCGTCTGTAAGAGACAGGGCTTCTACTGCTCTGGCACACAAATAAACACATGCAAGGCCACAAGTGTGAAAGTGGTATGGGATACTGATAATTCAGTATCGGCACCAAGGCAGCTGATTTTCTTCTTCCAGCAGTGGGCAGAGGAAGGCATGGGGTTTCTGCTCAATACTGTATAGCAGAATTCCCAGAAAAGGTGACCTTCCCATCTGAATTAAAGCTACTGGAAAAAACTCCCTACAGACCATCTCAAACTACACGCAGCTGGCCCCGCAGCGCTTTGTGTATTTGATATTGAACATACTTCCTATAATTTTAGGTTTTAAGTTTGCAGTTCTAGCATTGGAGATCAACTTCCTTTGTCTTTTTCATTAGTCTTGGAATATTGTTTTCATTTTTATTATTGAACTTTTTCAGAAAGACATCAGAAAAATGTGAAGATCTTACAGATAGCATTTTGATTCCTCCTGTCTACTGTCACTCTCTTTCAGAAATGGCTGCAAAAATTTGGTGTCAAAATAACATCTGGATTAACTGAATAAAAGTACAGAAGAGTTTTATTCTGTGTTGAATGACCCATAGCATGAAAGGATGCATTTCCTAGGCCACAAGAAAGTTAATTGCTAGTGAATGTTTGCCTTACTTCCTGAAGCTCTGTTGTCTTCAAAAATGTTATTTCGTGCTGAAAACTGCCCTTAAATACCACTTTTCCTGCATAGAGAAGAAAGACTGTCTTTTCTTGTCCTTTCTGCTTTTGTCCTGTGGTTCCAGAAGATGAAAATGTTTATGTTCTTCATGTATGTCAAGTTTTCTTTCTGATTTTATTAAGCATCTTTTAAAAATAACATTCTAAAATAGGGAGTTGATTTTTTTTATTTGCATGAATAGTGTATTAAGCTCACTATGCTTTCTCTGCTGCCATTTAATTATTTTTCATGCTTTATATTTTGGAAGGACTACATTGCTTTCTAGTTATTGTTATTTTTAATTCTGATGTCGTACTTCCTTTTACTTTCCAAACAAAATAGTCATAGCATATTTAATCGTTCCTTATATTGAAGTCTCTCCGGTTCCCATGACTTTAATTATTTTTGTTATTTTTTTTCTTTGGATATAATCTGCATATTAGCCTTAAACTCTAAAAAAATCAGTCATTGCCTCACTAACCTCTACTCAGTTTCCAGTCCTTCTGTAGATGCTTTCTCACACTTCATTAGCCCTGGACACAAAAACTTCAGAGGAAGATTCTCCAAGCAGAGCTTCTCTTTTGTCGTATTAACCTTTTTTTTTACTGCAGCTGAGCAACATACTCCATCCTCATGTCTCTGTACTCTTCCAACCCACTCAGTTCCCTTCTTTATCACTGCATTCTACTCTTTACTCAGCAATGTACAGGCAGTGCTACTATTTTTAGCTCCTGATAACATTTACTCACATTGAAACTCATCAGCTATTTCTTCAGGCATTCCCTTAATGTGTTTAAATATCGCAGAGAACGATCTATACCACTTAAAGTATTAAGATTTTGCTTTCATCAGCAATGTTTTCAGTGTGTAGAAAGACCATTAGGAGTAGCTGCTGACACTTCCCTGACTTAATACAGCAGTGATGGGCTCAGAAATGTATGGACTAATAGTTAGCAAGAAGTATCCGATGTAAATTAAAGAAAGAACAATTAGCTCTATCATGAAAAACAAATGCATCTGAAGTTTATTATAACCACAGGAGCAAGCTGGAGATACTTCTGGTTCTATCTAGCTTTATAATTACAACCTGCAAAGTTGTCCAGCAGATTACTGGGACACAAGAAGAAATAACTCTGGTTTGTTGGTTGGCCAAGAGGACTAAAGCTGTATCAAGCTGTATTTAAAGCAGGAAACTTAAGAAGTAAATGTTCTATAAGGGAAATTTCAAGTAAAGGATGGTGCATGTGTGTATACAAATATCCACATGTACACAGAGTAATTTTTTTTTTGTGTCCTAGAACTCCATCTTTATACATTGCTGACTGAGGAGACTCTTTCACTTGTCTGATGTAAAGCAGTTCCCTGCAGAGGGTACACACGAACACAGCTCTCTCCAGAGAGCATTACACATGTGCATCTTTCTTTTGGTTCCTTAGAAGCAGATACAGAATGTCACGTAGGCGATGCAATGCCGAATGCATTGTGCTTGCTCCAGGGCACCTGCTCCCAGATGTGTTCCAGCTCTCTGTGCTACGTACTGGATTTTCAGAGAAGACACAGACACGTGAGGACAGGAATGAAGATTGTCATGCTTCTGAGCAGGTGCTAAATTAGAGAAAGCACTGAGAAGTATTTTGAATCTCACCTTCTTCCAACATAATTTGCCCTCTACTTAGGACCTTGGTACAAAATCTTTTCCCAAAGGTGACACCTCACTAATTTTTAAAGTTAAACAGAATGATATAAGAGTTATTTTGAAAAATGAGTAGATGGAAGAAGAGAGATGGACACAGCTCACAATTAATATTCTAGCTACAGATGTGAGTGGTCCAGATGCCCAGCTTCACCCTTTTCAGCTCGCGCTCTCTCTCTCTCTCACCTTCCTGAAGAGCTCCCTAGACCCAGAGGCTATTTTGGAGCTCACCTCTCCTGTTTCTTCTGTCCACTGCATACTTTTCTGATGGGGCCAGAATAAACTTGTAAAAGAAAGAGTGCAGAATCACCTAAGAAGAGTGGAAATAATCTGAATGCCAGACCTTTCGTAAGGTCTATTTTTTCCCAATGGAGCTTAAACATGAAATGCAGAAATAATCCCCAAAGAGTTGTAGGAAAAGGTGGACCTAGAACCACGGCTTCTCTACTATGCACAGTCTGAATGACCTAACCACTAAGCTGTGAGGTCATAGGGACCACTTTGCCTCTAAGAAAGCAGATCTCTTTGCCTCTAGACAGTTCTAGTGGCAGACGAACAGCATTTATGCCTAATTTCCTGCAATACATGCAGTCACCTCATGTCTAGGGTTTCTTCTGTGGAAACCTGGATTCTTCCGTCATTGAAGACAGCAGAATTTGGGTGGCCTTTAAATATTTAAGCAAAAAGAAAGGACAATTACTTCCTTCTCAGCTAACCTCTGTTAAAAAAAAACAAACAGTAACTACTATGATACTTCATGTAAAACTTTCGTTCATTAAATATGCTTAGAAAACTCTTACAGACCTGACTTCTGGAAGGGCAGATGAGATCCTTGTTTATAAAAGTCTACTAAGTGTCAGTAAGTATTTGAAGTGTTGATAGCTGAGGAGGTTTTGAGCATCAGAGTGAGAACGTGGAGAACCTGAGGTGCCTGTGGAGCTGCAGGGTCAATAGTGAGGGATCTCTGTCATAGAGCCATTTTCAAGACTAGAGCTTTGATCTCGTGTGACTACATGTTGCTCACATCCTTCTTTAAGTACCTAAACACTTTTCTGAATCAGCCTTTATTAAAAGCAAAAGTGGTTGTGACTGAAACATGTCTGGCTTTTGCGTGTGAAATATATTTTGTCCTTTGGCAAGTGCTGTTAAACCATTTGCCACACAATCGTTCACCTGTAGTTGGAGATGGGGTGGAACAGTCTTTTGTTCTGTAACACCTCTGTAATTTCTAACAGAGCCACTTTTTCCTTCACCCTCCCATCCAGATTTATCTTCACCACAATTTATCTTCACCCAATGTACTTCTTCTGTATTAGCAACTTTACATTAATAAATATGAAACTATTTTCCAGCAACCAAGTAAAAATACCAGACTTTCCTGTTCAATTCACACAGAGCTGGACTCAATGCTGACTATTGGAAATTGATTAGTAGACTCTTAATGGCTCTTTAGTTATGAACAAAGCACATATTGATTTAAATAGCAGCTTGAATTTTGAAGACTGTGTGCATGAAAACAAATACAGTATGCCATGGTGCAGAAATGCAGGGCAATTAATAACGTGATCTAAGAGAGTAAAATCTACCTTGAAATAGCCAAACACATAAGCGCTGCTAAATCAAGGCCTTTATTTTCCTGCCTTTGTCTTTCCAATGTTTAGTTTCACAGTAAATGAAAGAGGCTATTTGAAGTGAGGGAGAGGAGAAGACAGGTCTGTGACCTCTAGATAGACCGTGGAGATCAAAGGCAGTCTCCATATGTGTTAGATATTATCTTTTTGAGGCAAGTGGGCATGATGTTTTGTGATGCAGCAGTGTGGAAACACACAAATAACCTGGTTAGTGACCGCTGAGAGAAGAGTGATTGACATTGTATTGGAGAAGCAGTAGTAAAACCATGAAAAAGAGATTTAGTTTTAGTTTACAGAAGAGTCCTTCAAAGCTCTGTAGTGCTAAAATACTGGTTTAATAGAAAATATCTGAGCTTACATAAATACTATAACTTACATGCAAAAAAGAATAGGTTGCTACAGCTGACAACATTTGAAAGTCAATGTCGTCTATAAATCTGTTAGTTTAAGGTATCTGTAAAACTACTGTTTCAACACACATATCTTTTTGTCAGTTCATTTTTTTCTTTTAAATACATGCATGATTTAGACTCTCTTGCTTCCTTGAGTGCAGTTTACTACGTGCATTACAAAAGCAACATTTTTAGTAGAAAAGTACAAAACTACTGGAAAAAAAAAATAATGTGATTTTGTGGTCAGAACAGTGGAACAACATAGAAAAACCCCTGCTCTGTTGCTCCCAACACAGCAAAGTGTTTTAGCAGGGCCATCATTTTAGCACGTGTCCCACTGCACAGAGATGTGACTATGATAAGGGCTTTACTTGCATGAGGCTCCAGCTCAAGGAAACGACCAACACATTTAACTTGTCTCTGTTAAGTTTTCCTTGCTATGTAGGGATACATGGTAGTATTATTCACTCAGAAAGACCATAAAATTTCCTTTGTGTAAACTTCCAAGTCTCGATTGAAAGGAGTGAAGTAAAAGTGAAAAGGATTGCTGCTCAGGATATTCCATTAGACTAAAAACACTGTCAGTTGCCCAGGAAGACAAGCTGCAAAAAAAATCCTCTTTGTTTTTGTTCTGATTGCCAAGTATGTTGATAAGAGAGTGTTGTCAAGTAGCTGAATATCATCAAAATCAGCTTAAGCCTTAATGCCATTCTGTCTGCATAATGTCAGTCACCAGTCTGCTCTTTTGAAGTTCCCTGGTTCAAGAGCAAATATAACCAAAGGTGAATATGGTAACAGCTCCATAGCTGAACTTGACCTGTAAATAACTCTTTCGGTTTTCCCCACTTTCTTTTCCGATTAATCATTCACTTGGCAAAGCTGGAAAATGTATTTGTTCCTTTTATTATTGCACCTTTTTTTCTTTTAATATGTTTTATTTTTGGTTCTATTCTTAACTTGCATTTTTATCTTCATGTTATTTTTCTTAAAAATATATATTTTTAACCCAGGCCACCAGAAATATTTAGTTGATTATCTGTTTTATTATATGCTTGGGTATACTCAGGCTGCCCAAGTACCTGCAAATTCCTTTGCTGTAATCACAGAGAATTCTGACATCTCTTTTACAATGCACTACAATACCTGGAAAGTATATTTCTTTTTAGTATTTCTGAAAATGAACATCGAGATCCTCTTAATAACTTACAGTGAGATGGAAAATACAGAACACTGAAACCATGACTTCTGTGGAATGCAACACACATTCTTTAGTAAACCCAAATATAACTAAGAACAGTTCGTAATCTTTTTACACAGAGGCATGTGCAGTGCTTTGTTGCTTTTGTTGACCTGAACTTTAAGTGACTGCTGCATCCCCATTTTGCAGTGTTCAGCCAAAATTTGTGTGTAGCACACACCTACAGAATATGCTTGGCTACACATCAACTCTGCTTTCCGTACCTGTTACATGCCTTGGCCAAAGTCAGGACCACCTGTAAGCAAAATTCACTTGCCTGTACAGACCTGCCTAACCCACAGTGACAATGTGTGCTCCCTCGTTAAAGACTGCGCGGATGGAAAATAACGGAGTGAGCCACGCGGAAACTCAGCCTGAGTCAGACTCTCACTTGCGAAAGAGCAGTAGCATTTTAAGAGGTTACTGCCTCTTACCTGTTCATTATAATCCTTCACCTGAGATGAATTACATGTCCCTGTGACAGCTCTTCATCTATGTCAGCAGAGAGTAGAAAAGATTAGATTAATTCATCACTGAAAGAGATTTGAGCTGACTGATGTTACTTGCACTGAAACAGAGCCAGGCTGTACTTTGTCTTTGCCGGAAGAGTGTTAATTAACAAATAAAGGATTCAAAAGTCTTGATCTGACACACCTTCAGTATTGAAATCTTGACTCCCCAGATCTTCATTCCGTGGAAGCTGATGGCAGCTATTGTGAGAAATGACAGGGCTCAGATTATTCCTTAAGGAACCAGGGGTGTCCCCTGAGAGAGTTGCAAATACAAATGCACATTGCAAAGTCAGGCCTTGGTACCAATCCAAAGTTTAAACAGCAGTGAAGATATGACCACAGTTGCATCCTCTGTCCTGAAAATACTGGACAGAAAGACTGGGAGGGAGAGTGGCCACATAATCCAGCACCAAACATTGCAACTAATGCATGGGAAATCATAATTCTGTCAGATGTTCCCCAGAGGTACAGATATTCCTAGCTTGCATTGCTCTATGACATTGTCGCCAGCTGATTAATGAGATGCATCAATGAATTCCAAAGGTAGGGAGCTCAGCCAGCTCTTAGCAACCACAAGCATTGTCAGAGTATAGAAATGTTAGAGCTGAAAAAATTGAGTAAACTATGTTCCCCTCAGAGACAAAAGAACTTCTTATATTTCTCTAATATATCCACTTCAGTGTTAATGTTCATTCTGTGTAACATCTTTCAAAAGTATGGGTAGAACACAGAATTGTTTTATTTAGATGCCACAAAAGGACTATTTTACCTTCTGTGAAAATATTTACAGTATATCTATTCAAACACTTTACGAGCAGCAATAAATAGCTCACAGAAGAGCAAGGTGTGAACAAACACATCAGCTGGTCTTTAGACTCATGAAGAAATAGACTCCTCAGAGTTAGTTATGGAGGAAAGACTACAATAAATTAAAAACAGTGCCTAGCTACTGCAAAGTTTCTTTTTTCAGCAGAAGCAACTGCTGATTTTCTAACCAGGAGCATGACGCTTAAAATTCGTTAGTAGAGTCAGTCTTGCACTTAACAATAAAATTGATATACAGCCTACTAGCAAGGCAGTCAACACTAATTTGCAGAGAACATTCTCTTGGCATATGCAAAAATAATCCATTCTTTTTGCATGATGTTACAATTTTACAAAATGACAGTCATGCTCCAAACCTTCATTAAAGCACCTTTACTTAGACACCTTCGTGTATCCTGTTGTTGCTGCATATTCAGCATACTCAGGACAAACTCAGTTCTGTTGGTATAAATCCTGAATAACTGCACTGAAATCAGTGGATTATTTCAGATTTATGATTAGGTAAGTGTGAATATCTTTAATACAAAATCTCCAATAGCTCTAGGCAAGATACCTTTGACAATTGGCCTTATTAGCAAAAGATGTTTGGATTGAGGCAAACACGAATAGTTACTGAGCTTACCACCTTAGTAACGCACCCAGCTAAATGTTATCAAAGCCTTGGCAGAAATGGAGACTAGGGAAAATCCCAAGCAATGCAAGTAAGCTGTTTAAGAACAAGACAGAAGTATGAATGAGTTTTATGTTCTACATTTTGACATAAATCTTTGATTAAAACGTGAAGGAAAATATTTGGATGAAGAAATGGAAGAAATGGTGAGAATGTGTCTCAAATTCCCACATTGCCACTTGGAAGACTGCCTAATAGTTCGGTGTGCTCATCCCTCTGATGATGTTGTTCATGTTTTGGTCCTTCCTTCAGCACTTCTGTACTTGTAGTTATTTTAGGGAGGTCAGGCAGGGCAATTCTGACAGAGGACGTGTCACAACCTGTCTGTGAGCCAAATTGCTATGCGAGTTGTGGCCCTAGCCCTCTGCTGCCACAGGGAAAATCTTCTGACCCGGGTTTGGTGACCTGCTCACCCCTGCGGAGAGGAGGGAGCGTGAAGCTGGTCGCGCTCAGCACAGGTGGTAGCCAGTGCCTTTGCAATGAGTATGCAAGCTAGGGCACTTGGAGCTGACATTCCCCCGTTCCCATCCTACAATCCATAGCACCACTAATAAGGGCGATTCACCCTTCTTCTTTAGCCCACTAGAGGTTAAAATAGCCAAATAATTATAATTCCTGCTATATAAACAAATCAATGTAAACAAAGTACTCTAGAAGATGAAAACACAGCCCTGCAAATAATTCTAATGGCTGTGATGCGCTTCCCCTCCTCCACCTCACTTCGCTGCTCTCATATCTCTGGTTTTTATATCCTCTGATTACCCTCGAAAATCTTTTTCCCTGTGTGCTGGTGGGGTGCATTAACGTTTGTTTTATGGTTTCGTTTTTTTATAAATGTGTCTGCTTTGAGAGGAATTTAATTTCTCCAGAGAAATGGTTATTTATCACAGCAGGTTTGATAGTCCTCCCTCTGCATCTAAGGTGTCCCAGTAGTTCATAAGCAAGGTAAAGTTGCCCAGAGCATCAGTATATGAAGGGTTAGAAATCTGCTCTAGCTACAATAAACTCTTACTTGTAAATAGCTTCTCCCTCTGAGTCTTCTTTCACAGATGCTCTGCTATGAAAACACTGCAGTTTGGCAAACCTGCGTTCTTCGACAAGCCCTTAATTAACAGAGAGTTAGGCATGTCCTTTCCCATAGCCTGGAATGCAGTATGATTGGACTGCCCCACAAAATTGCCACATAACTTAATGAGCCATTGACACTTTAATTTTATAACACACTTCCCCAATTAAGCTCTCTAGACCCCCAGACTTAAACAGCTGTCCACAGCTGTTGGAAAGTGATTTATCACTGTCAGCCTTCACAGCCAAAACATTCAAAGGTGCAAGTTTTAAATATCACTCAACAGATAAACATTTGTCTGTTTTCATCTGTTTTAATGCTGTTTCAATAAACCTAGAAGTTCTGTGCATCAATTTGTGTAGCTTTTCGTGCCTACCCTACAATATGCAGATTCACGTTAGTTCTGCATTCTCTTCAAGTCTGCCCAGAACAGAAGACCTACTTTCTGATAGTTTTTTTGTCCCTGTGAAAAACACAAACGCGATCAGAAATCCTCCAACCTTTCTGTATGGTTGGTCATACTAAGGAACAGACTCTTTAATTTGTGTTAAGAGCAAACATTTAGACTCTAAATGTATGCAAATGAAGTTATGCTTAAAAGTGTACTTCGCTAACCTTTCCTTTTTAAGGGAATCTGTCAGCTATGATACTGTCTTATAAAACAGGCTGTAGAGCCTCCTGAAGAACAAACCTGATAAACCGACGTAAGAATCCCAGCAGGGAGGATTCACAGCTGAAACATTCAAAGAGGCAGGTCTCCTGCATCATTGAATAGACAAACATTCAACTCTTCTCGTCCATTTCAATACTGTTTCAACAAGCAGAAGTATTATGAGCATTAACCTCACATTTTTTTCATACATATCTTACGTTTTCAACTTTAAACACAGGATATTTTATTTTGTATTCTTGTATACTATATTTTGGTATAATTTGTGGTATTGATTTGGTATATCACACTCTACTTCAGGGTGATGTAGGAGTAAATTTAGGAGATAAATAAAAGAGGCTATTTTGTCTGGTTGCTAGCAATTAACACAAACAGAAAAAAGGCTGGTGTTAATTTTAGCAGGAAACTTTATTGGAGACAGTATTGATTTTTCCATAACTTGACTTACTCCTTCCAATACAGGTACCAAAACATTGATACTATGGTGAGGAGTCACACTATCTTACTGTATTCTGCTTATGTGACTTTTCTTAAATGAATTCTCTATTGCCTTCAAATTCAGAAACAACAAAACGTATATGCCTGTAGAAGCAGGTAATCCTCATGCTCAGCACTGCCAATGCAGTTGAAAGCATTAGTCAAAAATGCTTGGGCAGTTCATGGGGTTAGAAATAATGGCAGACTTTTTCCAGTTCTGAAAGTTTCATGGCAATAAAAAGCACAGAGTACAGACAAATGGACGGACTTGAAGATCCGGAGAGAGAAATGAGGTTTCTTACTTGTGTGTCTCTGTCATCTTTCAGTCACTCAGTGGCCTGTGTGGAATTAGTGGATAGTCTTGTCTCAGTGACTAGCTAAGCATTTGCCGGTGCCTTATTACAGAGGATGCTCATAAATGAAAGGTTTTATTCCAACTCATTTACAGTAGAATAATAATAACTGAAAATGCATTAAGTATAAAAATAATAACTGAAGAGAGAGATTACTTATGCACTTCTGTTCCTTATTGTGAGGGTCACGGTCAACAGAACAGTGATTAAAGTATAGAACAAGAAGCAGTAGAGCTTTTCCAAAGGAAAGACACATTCAATTCAGTTGGAGTTGGTGAGGTCAAAAAGAGAGACTTGACGCAGTGATGCCTTCTAGCGAAACAGCACAAGCAAAGGAAAATGTAGTTCAGCAATAACATTGTCTTTCAAAAAAATGCACATAGAACAATCCAAGCAGAACCGAAACCTTCAGGTCGCACGAGCCTGAACTGTCACCAAGACGTTGCTTGCCTTTGGGGGTGGGACAGCCTTGGAAGGTGGGAAGGGATTGTCTTATTCCCCATCCAATTTTCAACAGAGAAACCTGGAGAGAGGTCTTCATTTCTTTCTCTCTGACACCCTTTTGTCATTAGTAGGATGCTCTGCATTCCAGATGATCCCAAATAAATTCATTTCAAGAGGTTTTAATAATGGATTATGATCTTGTGCGTTAAGAGGGTGGATCATTTAATCCATTTATGATCACAAAGGATTAGAGAGTTTATTTGAAGCAGCTTTCAGTGCTACTCTTTAAATTGAGGACTAAACAACATGAACTTCTCCCTTCATTTGCATTTTCTTATACCCCCTTCTCTGCTAATTTATAAGTGCGTGCCAGGCCTATGGGCATCATGCACTAATTCAAACCAAATGCAGAACTGTAGACTGTAGCTTTCAACCAACACTGGCTGCTCTAAGTACCTCAGGCTTGTTTTGTACTCTCCAGAGTGCCTTCCTGATGCAGAAACCAGGGCACATCAAGAAAAATGACCAGTCAGAAGTTTTAAAAGAGGCAATCTCAAAAGTGATTTTTTTGTATTTAATTACTTCAGGACATAGTAAGTATCATAAATATGACTTGTTTAATAAGTAGATGGAACAGTTTTACATAATGGAAGTCTGCAAACCGTTACTAAGCACAACGATGCAGATTCAACTTTTAGCTCAGCAAGTCCCCAAGCAGTAAACTGCCAGAAGCAATAAGAGAGGGAGCAGTATGATGTGAAGTAACACCATTTACCTGTGCCACTCCTGAGCATTCAGCTGTGGACATTTTTCAGAAAGCTAGAGGACCCAGTAGCTACAGCTACTGGTAAATTTAGCATATCTTTGGTGTGACCCAATACAGACATTAAATTCCCACAGACTCTCCAGGAAAACACAGATACTTACTACTTCAAATGTTCAGCACATATCTTTAAGGTTTTGGGTGGGCTTGTTTCCCCTTATCTCAAGGACTGCTTTACACATCAAGATAATTGCCAATACAGCTATATCCCAAAATTATATCACTTCCTACACAGGTGTAAAACTCATCTGCAGGGAGAGAAAAATTCCTTCCAAGACTACAAGATGCGGTCCTGTACGCTCTGCTTACCTGCAATACAAGTTCCTTGAGCCTTGCTGCCATTAACATCAGACAGACGCTGTCTTGTGCACACTGAAATAATTAAAACCATACTAAAAAAAACCCTCCGTGTCTAAACTTCTCTTCCTGGGAGAGAGCTGAAAAGGCAAAGCAAACATAAAAGTCAGTCAGGGCACACAGCACACTGCTGGGAACCACTTTACTTACTGCTGCAATGGCCTGAACAGTGAACTTTGTTACGATCACGAGCGTGTTCCAAGTAGAGAAAAAGCCCTGGTTTGAGCAAGGCTTGTTGTCCTGCCTCCAAGCAGGGTACTAACCGAGGCTGGTCGGCAGCCGGAGTGAGGAAGGTTTATTCCTAAAGGAAGGGAGATTTGGTCTGGGAGAAGGTTTCAACAGACAGCACATACAACAGTTAATGGCACAAGGATCATGAACTTGTGGGGCAGGAGCAGATGTAGTGCAGTGTTCTACTAAAATGAGTATTGCTTTAAATATATGTCAGGCTAACCCAAGAACTGCCAGGGTGAGGGCCAGGCTATTGAATCTGGTGCCTTTTCAGTATGCCTCACTGCAAAGTTACCGCGAAATGTATGGAACTTGGTAGACAAAACTAAAATAAATCTGCTATGTTTTTTCAGTTTTAAAAACAGTCTTTCCAACAAAATTTTGCGCTGCTTTAGAATTAAAAGGAATCATAGCAACATTTTATCGTACGTACTTCCTTGCATGTAAAATTTAACGTGATCCACTGAGAGTAGCAGAATAATATCAAAACTTAATTTTCAGTTCTAGTCTGTGTTTTATGAGATGTTATCCTTTTTCTTCTTTAGTCAGCTGGCACCTCTGAATGACATTTTCCCACTGAACTATTTTTAGTTGAAGCAAAATCAATATTAGTTTGAAAGACTGGGAAAGGAAAAAAAGACTTCAGCATTTTCAGTTAGCAGATGTTGGAGAGATAGGGGGAAAGTTTCTTGCTAACAAAGTGTTTCTCAAGGATAAACAATGATTTAATAACAATTTGACCTAAAGCTTATTCTGCTGAGGAATTTACAGTATCTTTACCACAGCTATGCAAGTTACATGCGGCTGAGATGAGACACTGTGGCCAAGAAGTATTTGTGACTACCCTGAACAGGAGGAAGCTCGCTGTAGTCCTGCATTCAGTTTTCTACAGCTTTAGCCTGGTCCTGGATGGAGAGAAAGACTCAAAGCTCTCAACGGTGACTGAGTGGATGAAGGAGTGATGTAGGAGCATAGCTGATAACCTTGTCTTGAGCCGGAGGTGATCACACAGGCAGCTACTAGCAGAGCACAGTCCCATAGTATCTGAGCCCTAACAGCCTCTTAAATCTGATACATCATCTTCATCTCAAGTGGCTACCGCAGATTTAATTTCTTGCAATTGTTTTTCATGTGGGAAGAAGGGTATGACAACAGAATCCAAGGACTTCTGTTCACTTCCAAAGAGTACACAAAATCCCTTTTCCTTACAGGCAAGAGCCAAAAAGCAAAGCAAAGGTTTTTTGCAGAAAACTCTGTACCTCTTTGAGCCAGCACCTAAATGAAAAACTCCCTCTTCAAACTTTTCCTCTATCAGTCACGTACAGGGCTTGTTCCAGTTCTCTCTCCTGGCCTTCTAAGTTTAACTTCTCTCTGTCATGCACAAAATCCCATCAAACTACTATACAGTTATGCTGCCTATATCCACCTTGGTTTTTGAGTCAGAATTTCATGAACGGTTGATGGTTGGGACCCCTGGCTGGACTTTCATGTGGCCTGTGCCTTTAGTTGCTTTTTTTTAATTCAGCTCCCTCATTAATTAAGGAATATTGACTTTTTCTTGAATGACAGATGTACTGTTCACCTGCTTGAAGAGAAAGAGCTTCCTTCAGCCTCTGCTCTTCACCCTTACTTGATAGGAAAGCACAATTATGACTACCTTTCCAGATAGGAAGACAGAAAGAGGCAACAGAGGACGTTCTTTTCCGCACATGCCCCTGGAATTTCATTTTGCACGTGCAACCAGGTGTCCCGGGCTGGCACCCCAACCCTTGCACATCCCACCTCACACCCTGCCACCTCTGTAGCCCCTCTTTCATATGACAACTGCATCCTTCCCAGCCCCAAGCACAAGCCAAGCCCCATGGCAAGCCACAGCCAACACCGGGGCTGCCCCACTCCCTGGGCTACCGAAGCCTCCTTTCAGGCTGATGCATTGGTGCAGCGTTGCACCATTTAACCCTGCCTGCCTGCAGGCTATTTTAAGCCCACCGGTAATAAAATCTTAAATAAACAGGTACTTTAATGAGTTCCTTTTGTATGATTAATTTGTCAATATAAAAACATGTTTTAATTATGATATTTCAGTTGTTTGCACATTTGTAAAGAAGTATGGAAAGGAGTGCTGCAGTAGTCAGTCACTGATAAGTAATATTGCATTTGTCTAAATTAGAAATTTATAAACCAGCATTTCTGTATACTGAACCTAGACTGGAACAGCTCAAGATTTCTTACAGCCTGATGCAAAGGGAAAAAATCAACAAAACATTTTTAATTCATGTGAATTGCCCAAAACTTAGGAATGGTATATCAAGTCCATACAGATTTAATAAAAGGCCTCTACACTGGCCACATAATTAGTACTTATTTAACTATGCCTGATAAAATTAAATATTTTTAGCATGTAAAACATTGCAACATGTGAGACTTATCCTCCTTTCCTGATTTGCAGAGTGGTGTGTAGAAGCATGCAAGTAACCTCATGCATGTGAGTATAACAGGGCTATATTCCTCTGGTACTCACTTGCACGAACATTTGTGGTATTTGAGCTTTTCCTTGTAGATTTTGGCTCTTCGTGAAAATCCATAAACTAGGATTCCAATAATGCAAACACTTGCGTATCTGAGTTAACACTGTGCATGTGAATAATCTAATTGAACTCACATGGACAAAATTATTCACATATGTTTGCAGGATCATGGCCAAAAGAATATTGATTACTATGACATATATTTATTCATTTCACTTCATTTAAGTGAGCTTGAGCCACAAAGCGCTGGCCTAATGCTGCATCTTCTCAAAGTGTGGGGGTGTTCTGAACAAGATCTTGGTCCCAGTCCAGTTCTTGCTCAATTAATGTTTTATATATTTCATTTGATTGTCTGTTTGTATTTCATTCATCGAAACAAAATCTATGACTCCAATCACTGAACAATACCTGGATTATTCATCTCATCTCCCTATGGTTAAAGAAAACATGAATGTACATACCCCAGTATAATAGGAAGCTCAATTTAGTAACTTACTACCTTAATGTAATGACCTTTTTCCTCTGAGAACTAGCTTTGACTCCAACCCAAACTAAGGCAGAGGAAACTCATTTTGACTGTAATGGCTACAAGTATAATGAGATTAGGCTGACAGAGTCCTGTTCTTTCCTTGCAGGCCAAAGGTATTCAGTTCAAAACCTCCTCCTTCGCTCGGAGGGGGAAGGTGCTAACACTGGACCAGTCACTTACCAGCCTACTTAAAACACACTTGCATTTTCCTCCATCAAACTGACTTCTGTAAGGAAAAATACTGTTCAAAACATGATATCTAATGCTAAATCTGTAGATGAAGTTGTCTCCTTACCCAATAAACTCTGCTAAGCCCTCCAAGAAGCCACAAATAACATGTTGTTGTATGGTATATGAAATTAGGGCCATAATCTTTCATTTCCTGGCATTCATGTGTGCTTAATGAACTTATTAATTTGTTAGCTTCTGCCTACCCCAACTAGCATGAACATAAGAGCAAGAAGAAAAGATTTTCACTTCAAGGTTGGAGAGACTACCTGCCTTTCAAAGGAACCACCAGAAGCAGCATGTAAAATTTAAGCTTCTGCAAACCGTTTGAGGGAGCAGAGCTGCAGAGATGCTGGTAGGTAGCACAGCAGTCAGGCGTTCTGCTGCTACACAGGGTAAAACTCTCTTGCACTGCCCCTCCGTAATTTTCTGTCCAACATTTTAAGACAAGAAAGGCCCATTTTGGTAATTTAATTCTACTTCTTTCACCTAATTATTTTCGCACCAAAACCATCCTTCCTTCCAGTTTCAGTTGCAGCCTCACTTTGTGAAATACATCTCCTCCCTCAATTAAACCTCCCGTATCAATGAGTCAGGCATGCTTTGAGAGAGGTTGTTTCAATTCCTCCACTTTGAAAAATATGCTGACTCAGCTGTTAGAAATCATTGTGTGTTTTCTGTGGGATTAAATAACTATCTAGAGGAGAAATCTTTTTCACATCAATATGTGTAAATTGATGTTAAGTAACACCTGTGAAGATCTGTGACCCAATCAGTGCACGGTCACTTTTTCGTGGGACAAAGGCAGACTGTCACGCAGTTTCACTGGAAAAGACATTTCAACATCAAGATCAGCTATATGCCCTGATTGCCACCACATCCCTTTTGGTATTTAACCAGCCTTTTTTCAATGGTTTTACAGTATTTAAATAACGATTAGCAGAAAATCATGCAGTCTTTCTGCACAAAAATGGCTTTGTTGTTTTGGTGTAAAGCAGAACTCCGCTATGATCTTAAAACAATAACTACATATTTCCAGGAGGAAAAAATTTCAACAAATCAAAGTACTACAAGCTTCCATAATTTCTTCCAGGAAGAAACATGCACATTTGCCTAATAAGTCGGTCCCCGTGTGAAACAAATAGGACTATTGTTCCACGTAGATGTTCTCCAAGCACTAAATCCATCAGACTTAGAGCTTATTATTCACAGGTTCATATTTAACATGTCATGAATCTCCTTATACTTCCTAACATTCTTGTTTCTGATCTCCTGTGATCAGTGCTGCTTATTAACATGGCCTGCGGTGCACCACAGACACCATTACAAACCTGCTGTTAAATCAATCACTGGGTGGCACCCAAGAGCCAGCTAAGAGATGTATTGAATTGCAGACACTCTCTAATACACATATTTTAACAATTTCCTCCGTCTTCAGTGAAATTATGCTAATATTTTAGTTGAGTTTCCTTAAGTCTGGAACTCAAATTAGGTCTGTCTGTTTCGTTTTTATGACAGTGCTTGAAATCACTTGCAGACAAGGGGTTGTTGGACCATGAGATTTATAGTGGCAATGCCACAAAGGTGAAACACATCCTGAGGAAGAGGAAAGCAATCTGTAGACCCAGTGTTTGCACTGCAGTAAAGTTTATAGCAGTATTAAGGGAATAGTTACAAATCAGTTTGATGGTGTTGATTTCATTGAGAATAAGTATATTTACATTTGCGAACTTTCTCTTAATAATTTTCAGTATGTTTTTTACACAATGGGGTTGGTGAAGGCTGAATCCGAGCATATTTCGGGAGTGACAAAATCTGTTTTTCTTCTTCCCACCCATCTTTCTACTTTACTTCAGAAAAATGGTTTTATAACAGCTCCTAAGGGGCTGAGTCAAGGTTCAGCTATTTTGCTGAGGCTCACTGATGTTTCTGAAGATGCTGCAGAATCTTTCATGTTCAGATGCTTTTGGTTATGATGCAAACATGTGTGGGAAGTAAAATGCTCACAGTGTATGAGTACCAAAAGCCATTCACTTCCTCCGCTGGCTCCATACAACCAATTAATTACCTGGAATGCTGGGGTTAGAGTATGTGATTTCCAAATATAAAGCATTATAAACCATGCAGGTTGTAATAATTTTTTTTCCCTGCTGGCAATTGAACTGTTCACACCTCATCGTGCCTCAGTAGTATGTGAACTTGTTACCTGCAGAATATGTCAAAATTCAGCCTCTTTGGGGCAGGGGTGAACTCTTAAAACATACACATGTAACAAATACGTAAGTGTACTTGGAGACTATTATATTAGGTAATGACAATAAACCAGCTGTCTTCTTTAGATAATATTCCAGCTGAGAGATCATGTTTCTTGAAGGACCCTTGAGTCTGAAAACCCTTTCCAGAGTGAACGGGGGGCTAGCAGCAGCAAAACCACAACCAGAGAGAAAAAGAAGAAAAGAGAGATTCTTGAAGGGTTTTTAACGGCTATTTCCAGCAAAGGCAAGAGAAGGGCACATAATGGTGAGTTATGCAGCAGCAGCAGCTGCATCCAGCCCCAACGGGCAGCTGGAGTGTACCCATTACAGGGGCCAGGATGCTGGTCAGCAGGCAGAGAAATGGCAGCAGGGAAGGTCTAGCAGATACCTGTTTCAAAGGTATATTATCTAAAAATACAACTGACAGCGACAGCTTGTATGCCCTGAACCTTGGTGAACATAAGCCTTCTCTTCTCTCTCCTTCTCTTTTCAACTCTACCTGGAACTGTTTTGCAGCCAAGCATTTTACACTGTCAGCCTTCAAAAGCTTGGCTAAACGTTGTTGTTGTGTTGTCCTAGCACATCATGTTCAAAGTCTGCCCTCATCACAGCTCGGAACAGTGCAGACAGTACGCTCAGTGCTTCTCACTAACCTGCCTACCCCCACTGCCTTTCCCCTTTGCTTTTGCTTCTGCTTCCTTCACATACACCCAATTTTTGTGTCTTTCTAAGTAAAACAGTCTTGCAGTTAATGTTTGCCTTTAGGATGGTGCACCCTCCACAGTGTGGAGCAAGGCAGGGTCACAGACCTCACTTCCTTCCTTAAACTAAGTAAATGTAATTGTATGGGCCACACAAAGAGGACTGTCCTTGTTCCTCCCCACCTTTGTTCATCCATGCAAAAGACTCCTACTATCCAGCCCTAAAGTAGTGAGGCGAACCATAGTTATACAGCTAAAATTAAGACACATTTGTCTTTGACAGGCATGAGAGCTCTGCTTTAAGATATAGCCACCACGTGCTTAACTTCTGTCCCCAAACAATGTATAATAAAACGTTAACATGCCTGCTCATACATGCTCACTCTTTGGAGTATATGATATAGAGCATCAATAGCTTGAGAAATGAGAATTCTCTAGAGATAAAAAGGTTAAGTCTTTTCATATAACAAATTAAGCTCCTATATAATTCTTAAGCTTTTTTATTTCAAGGGGTAGGAAAATGGTCTAGTTTTGTCAATTAAAATACTTTATGTTATATCCTTGCAGTGATTTTCTTTGTAATGAAAGAAATATTTTACTTTTATAGAGAGCAATGAATAGTTATGATAGTTACTTTTTTCTCTCATTTTAAAGAACAATAGGTCTATTGAAGAAATGTGGTTTTGTTCTTTTTATGAAGTACTTCAAATTTTCTAGTTTCCAGTTTCCTTAGTATAACGTTTGCTCATTCCTTGGAGTAGGAAATTAATATAAATCACTTATCCTAATGCCACAATTTGGGGTATTTTTTTCCTCAGATAATCTTATAACAGCAGAGCAATCATAATATAATGTCTTTATATTGAAGAGGTTTCTTCCTGTCCCAGTCACAAAAATGTAATTCATAATAGTGTGAAATATAATGTCAGGGTCTGCAATTTCCATTCTTCTGTGCAATACACACCCAAGGCTGTTTTTCTGTTGGTACCACTGGACTGAAACAAGAAAAACCTGTGATAGTTCATTTCCAGAAAGCATGTTTATACTGGAAGGACATGAGTGTCAAGGTGTATGCCTGTCTGAGGCAAAGTAGCCTCGCTCTTAGCGGTTCAGAACTGTATATCACTGGGTTTAACTTATATGCTCATGAGTGAGACCAGAGCTGGTACAAGTTAGTGACTTCGGCAGTGAATTGGAATAGAGATAGCAGAGCCTGCTTATACCCTGTCGGTTCTCCATCATGCGTGTGCTGTGCGACAAGGTGTGGATGTGCTGGTGTGCAGCTCACCTTTTCCCTCCCACACAAATCATTAATGCATTCATGTCTGCGTATTGTGCCCAACTCAACAGCAGCCAACAGATCTCCTTCTTTCAGTGAAGTTGTTACTCAGCAGTCCACATGGCTACACAGAAAGTCCTCTTGCAGTTTTTCATATTGGCATGTTGCAAACAACTCCTTTTTTGATTAGTGATATTTCAGTGTAAAACTATAATTTGAGATTAATCTGATGGACTACACAGTCTTGGAGGCTAATTAACATTAGAGGTTCAGAAATGTGAGGACTTGTCCTTCAAGTGCTTAACTAGGGCAAGTAAATGCCACTTACGGAGGTGTGGTAATGACTTACTCATATGTGGACTCTGCAGATGTAAGTTAAATACAAATACATTTTTCTACATCATTAACTTCAAATCCAACACTAGTCTGAGTTCAGGAGTCTGAAGTGGGAATGTACCCCTAATTCAAGATCCCAATGTAACAGTTTTCTGTGACTGAGAAACTGTCCTATTTCCCTCAAATATACGCTTGCAAGGCGACAATGAGTGAGTGGTGAGTAACCTGTAGATGATATAAAAGGATGTTCCTAATCTTGTATTTTTTTAACTAAACTTTCATTAGCCATTGTCCAAATGTTACCATTAGTTTCTAAGTTCTTCACTTGAAATAGCTGCTGTGATAGCTTAAAGAGATGTCAAATGGACAATATGCAAGGATTATTTTCTTGAAAACACCAAGAACGTTAGAACCTGGCTTTAATGAAATATAAAAATTACTGAAAGCAGTAGGTTTTATATTTCTCTTGGACTACAAGCTTTTAAGCACAGGGCCTCAGTTTCTTCCTTTGCTCGCTGTTGAGGAGCCAGACGACCGAGGTGGGCTCTGTGTGGAGTCAGAGCACGCTGTGCCTGGATGAACAGCGGAACAGGAAATCAGTCTGGAGAGGGCTCTTTCCCGTAACACAACAGCTGCTTCTGTCCAATGCGCTAGCTCAGATTCAGTCAAGTCTAGTCATAGAAGAGATTGCATCTTACCATGATAACTAAGGTCCAATGACATATTCAAATTCCTCTTCAAAAACGATTTGATCTTGAGTAAAATCGCTCTTTATCTCTATATAACACATCCTCTTCAGCCTAATGACTTTCAGTCTACTCATTTTATTTCTCTACTGCTCCCCCTTTTTTCTTCTCCTTGTCCTCTTTCCTATCTTCTGCTAATATACCTGAAGAATCTCTTCATCCATCACTTTTCGCTGTCAATAACTGAGTCATTCCTTCAATGAAGAAAGAAAACTTGACCTATCCCTAACATTTACTTCTCTTGCTTGTCTTACAGATGTCCTGCAGTGCGAGCAGATTTCCCAATGACCAAAACAAACTGCAACCACATCCATAGTTCCAGCTGCCTTTTCACCACATTTAACTGAACTCTCACATCTCTTGTCTCCACTTCAGCTTCCATTCTGCACTAGATACAGAGTTAGCTTTGATCTTTTCCTCTTTTGAGTAGGTGGACATTTTTCTTAGCTCATTTCTGTCTAATTGAAGAGTCTGGCAGGGGCATAAGAGATTTTTCTCCTTTAAGAAGCCTAATTCATAAACTCACCAGCCATCTGCATGCTGAGAAGTCACATGCCCTACATCTTTAATCTAAACTGAAGCTGTAGTCTCTCTGCCATCTGCTAGCATATACATATCTAGCTCTGGGCCAGTTATATGGAGAAGCTCCAAGGCTACCACAATAGTTCAAATATCAGATTGCAAAATACCTTATTTCCTACTAAGCCAAAATCACAGACCAATAGCACCCAGTTACTAGCAACTGATGAAAACATTGGCCCTCTGCTGAGCAGTGTAGCACACCTGTGCAGCTCTGAAAGTCCACCTCTCACCTTAGAGTTGCTCTTAGCTCTTTAAACCTCTGCTCCCAGTCATAAGAATTAATTTTTGTTGATTCACATCACCTGCATGTACCTTAGAAAGTTAGGTTTTTCTGGGACTCTGAAAGGAACCACACGCTTCATTGATCTGCCAGTCAGGTTCAATAAAGTCAAGGGAAATAGTGCCATACCCTTTGATTGCTGTAGAGGCTACTGCTCCTTGACTCAAGTTGCAGTTTCTACTGGAGACTCCCTCTCAAGCTCATATCTAATCTTACTGGTTTATTTCTATGGAGGCTCTAACAGCCTTTCAAATTTAGCCAGACAGCCAAATAATCATTTGAGCTCTCTCTTTGGTTGCTATCATTTTCCTCTGTCTAGCCTTGATAAATAACATTTAGTATCATCATAACTTCTGGGGATACTTTGTTATGATAATCTGCTTAGTTTATCCTTTTGAGTGTATAAGTTCCTCTATTGAGTCACTCACTTCTGTTTTATGTATTGAATAATAATTACTTACTTTCACTTTCAAGGTGATCATACCCTACTTCCAGCCTTCTTACAGCTCTCCTTCACCACTAAACTGAGTCCCTGAGCAGCATGCAATTGCAATCTCATCTGTTGGGGACATTTTGAAACAAATAATTCTATGCTTTCTCACAGGAACGGCAAAGATTTCTCTCCTGCTGCAAGATATCTCAGAGTCTTTCGTCCAAGCCCACCTTTGCTGGGATGGCTTCAGGAGCAAGCTGTGTGGCTGGACCTCACTTTGTGTTGTCTCACTCTTGGTCTGTGAATTCTTTGGGGTGCACGCTGTACTTCAGGGTCAGGGAGCAAGGTGAGGAATCTTCACATAGTGCAGTCACAGTTAGTCATTGTTCCTAATTGCTTTGATAACACAAATAGCTATTCATAATAACAGCTGCAGTAGCAGTAAATAATTACAGCTGTCTAATTTATCTAACAGGTTAAAGACAAGGAATTTTCAGTAAGGCTTTTCCAGTCGTGGAATTTATCATGAGTCTCCACATCAGGAGTCTTTGGCTGGTCTGGCTGCACAACAAAACTGTTTGATTTGCTGGGTTTTAGAAAGCCGGATGTGTTGACAGAATAGCTTTATCCTCAGGTTGTTTGACAGGTTATGGAAAATCAGTCTCATTTACATATTTTAAATGTTTGGAACCTTGGCTAGATCAGTCATATTTCACTTCAAAGGAAAACAGAAATGAATGAAAAGGAAATGACATAGTGAGACTGAGTGCACCCTCAGCAAGTCTGCAGATGACACCAAGCTGAATGGTGCAGCTGACACAGCAGAAGGACGGGATGCCATGCAGAGGGACCTGGACAAGCTCAAGAAGTGGGCCCGTGTGAACCTCATGAGGTTCAACAAGGCAAAGTGCAAGGTCCTGCATCTGGGTCGGAGCAACCCCCCCTATCAGTACAGGCTGAGGGATGAAGGGATTGGGAGCAGCCCTGCTGAGAAGGACCTGAGGGTACTGGTGAATGAAAAGCTGGACATCATCCACCAATATGCACTCACAGCCCAGAAGGCCAGCTGTATCCTGGGCTGCATCAAAAGCAGCATGGCCAGCAGGTTGAGGGAGGGGATTCTGCCCCTCTGCTCTGCTCTGGTGAGACCTCACATAGAGTTCTGCATCCAGCTCTGGAGCCCCCAGCACAAGAAGGACGTGGACCTGTTGGAGAGGCTCCAGAGGAGGCCACAAAAATGATCCAAGGGCTGGAGCATCTCTCCTGTGAGGAAAGGCTGAGAGAATTGGGGCTGTTCAGCCTGGAGAAGAGAAGGCTGCGGGGAGACCTTATAGCAGCCTTTCAGTACCTGAAGGGGGCCTATAGGTAAGAAGAAGATCTTTTTAGCAAGGCCTGTTGTAATAGGACAAGGAGTAATGGCTTTAAACTAAGGGAGGGTAGATTTAGACTGGATAGAAGGCAGAAAATTTTTACTATGAGGGTGCTGAAACACTGGAACAGATTGCCTAGGGAGGTAGTGGAGGCCCCATCCCTGGAAATGTTCAAGGCCAGGCTGGACGAGGCTCTGAGCAACCTGGTCTAGTGAAAGATGTCCCTGCTTACTGCCGGGCGGTTGGGCTAGATGACCTCTAAAGGTCCCTTCCAACCCAAAGTGTTCTATGATTCTATGAAATAAAATCTTTTTTTTTTTCATTAAGATACAACGAATGCCATATATGATACCTCAAACATTTCAGGAAAACTCATATGAAAATCTTACAAAGTTTAAAAAATGTACACTGGAGAATAGATGTGCTAAATATAAAGTCACACCAGTTTTGGATGCTGGTATTCAATCTGTATTACTAGTTTTCCATTACTAGTATGGACATTTCCATAAGAAGTTTTGCACAAGAACGTGAAAAGGTTCTACATTGAAATACTATACTATCACATAATATAGAAATTTGAAGTTCACTTTGCGTCTCTTCTTACAGTGTGGACAGAATTTAATGTTTTTTCCCTATCACTGGAGATTTTCATTTTACATTAAAAAAAAAAACTAAGGATTTTTTTTTTTGCAATATTATTGAAATGTGGTGTTTGTGATGGGTCCTTAATGTTCGTATAACCTGCTGGGAAAAAAAAAGTCGGTGAAGTAGTACGGTGTCAGTGGCAACTTTGAGGGGGTTTGTAGCGCTCTCTTTCTGTTCTCTGACTGCTCACTCTTGAAGATTTTTCACCTCGTAAGAGAGCTCAGACCTATCCCCATAAGATCTTACCCCATGGTGGACACTGCAGATGAAGGTGGTGCTAAAGTTCCACATCTCTCTTGGAAGCCATCACCCCTCTCCCTCCCACAGGACCCAGATATTCTCACTGACTCTGCACATGAGAACAACTAGAAGCAATGATTCTCCACAATTTCATTTGTGGAACAAATTAAGAAAAGAAGAAATTCAAGCTGTGGGCTCAGATTTTTTTTAAAAAAGATGGAGTAAAAGCCACAGGCTGGGTACGTCTATAAGCTGTCACCTCAAGCACAAACCAGAATCCCTCCAAACCTACCACTCTTTCCAACTCCAAGGAAAGAGTATTGCTCTGTAAAAATGAGTTCTTCTTTGCTCAGAGCTAATGTATCACCTGCTCCATACATCCTCTCGGGACTTACCATGCAACAAGCGCAGGAAAGCAACAGTGACTGGTGTTCACACAGGCTAAGCAGACCAATTTAGGCCCCTCTCACAGTTGCATCTGTTGTTGTGGACAAGAGTATCTGTCACGGTCCATTTAGGTCTCTCAAATCTACAGGACAATGTGTTCTCTGAATGCAAGTACTGAATACACACATTGTGGGCAAATAGTTTCTTAGTGTTTAGGCAGAAGTCTGCTGTCTAACAGTACTTAGAGTCAGTAAGTTATATTTTATATTGCATTACTGCTCATTTTGGAGACTAAGCAGCAGTTTGAACAGTAACAATTAAAGCAACAACTTGACAAAAAATATTATCCACTTTAGATCTACTTAAACTTGTCACATTCAGTAAACATAGTATAGAAAGAACAGCTAGGAAATGTAAATGGCTCTGCAGTAAATTTGTATTAGTCCAAACAGCTATTTCAAAGGAGGTCAGTAGGGTGCATTTTCTATTTAAGAGAGTCATCCAGACTTAACAGAAGGCATTATACATGTATTGGATCCTTCAAAGAAGAACAAAACATAGTTGGCAGGCAATTTAAACAAATACTAGGTTGCTAGTTAATCCTTATAACTGCATAGCAGGTATTTATTTTAAACTAGGGATCATTCTAGTTCACATTGTTTATACCTTATTTGATATTAGTGTTTTTAATATCCAAGTAGCACTGGAACACAGACTGAAGGGTATGCATAGTACTTATCTACACAAGCATCTCTGTCAATTTTTGGACTAGGAAATAGGCCAGTATTTCAGTTCTGCTGTGAACAGTGGGTGGTCAAACAAAAGGCTTGGTGCTATTAATGTGTTTAAAATTAAACTGTGGCGAACAACCACTAACACACATGCAAAGTCAAGAAATTCACCCTTGCACTGGTGTAAATTTGGAATAGCTACACATGTTTAAGTGCATGGCTCAAATTTACATTAGTAGAAAGCAGAGTGTGGTCCTAGTCTTATCAGAAGTAAATGAAGAATCTGTTATGTGCCTTCTGTCTACCATAAATCAATCTCAAATGATACCTTCTGCACTCCTAAAATCTGAAAACTTAAGCTGTCTACTCTCGTCTCATAGCTGGACCATACTGTCCCACCGTCCCCTCCCCTATGGCTTCTGAGGTTTGCAGGCAGTGAAAATAACTTCACTGAACAATGCGAAGTGGAATAAAAAAATGGAGAAGCAGGCAGAGGTGATCACCTCCGATGTGGCAGGAAAGTAGAACAGGAGCCAAAGTAGATGTGCGGGAAGAAGAAATGCACTGTTTGGATGCGGGGACATGTGTTCATCCTCTCTGTCTAACCCCCATGCAGCATGTGTGTGGTGGAGGGACTAGTAAGGGTGAAGGGTGCTGCCGGGGCACAGGGCTGCAGAACAGGCTGGGAAACAGTGGGGCTATGTCCTGGGGCTGGATGCTGGAGTTTCCAACCTCTGGACACCCAAAGAACATCTCACAGTGCAAGAATTTAAAGGTAAGGAATTTCAGTGCGGACAGCTCAGTAGTTCAGGGAAGCACTCTCACAAGTTGTCCTCTGGGCCTCTGCAGATCTTTGCTCTGTGACAGCAGCTGCTAGCAAATTGCTGCCTCTTCTCTGTCTTTGTGCAGCCTCCACTGAGTGCCTTTATATTTGAAGAGTTGTCTAACCAGGTTTAATCCTGTCTTGCATTAAACAGAGGAGTGAAAATTGCTGTGAATTGTGTTTCCACAGGAATTCCCACAGTGAGGGAGTGATCATTGCTGCATGTCTGTCTTTTCATGCTTTGTTAACAGATATTTATATTCCATAAATACCATCTCATACTCTGCCCCTTTCCTACAATGCCACCACTTTACTGGGAAACCTAAAGCCCCATCGGTCCTTTAACTCCCTTTTTACTCTGAATCCAAAGTAAATAGCATTGCATTGAGAAAGATTGTTTGAAAGATTAGGTTACTCAATTAGAAGGATTTATTCTACCTTACCAACTTCCTTATAAACATTTTGATTTGAATTTTTGAGAGCAGGAGTCCATTCTCATAACAGGCATGGGCCAGGCTCCACATGCCATCTGACATTTCTTTATATGGCTTGTCTTAATCAAAACTGAAAGCTTCTTTTATCAAGTCAAGTGTTAGCATCAGCACGGACATAAGCCACCATAGAAAGCTCGGAAAACCTAGGTCTCTGTCAACACATTTAGACATCAGCTGGGGCTCCACTAGTGACATGCTCCACATAAATGGGAAAAGTAGATGCTGCTAATATGCAGCAAGGTAATAGATAAGTATTGCTACTCAGAGGCTAAGATAAAAATATCATCTGGAGAACAGTGACATGAACATCACAAGATCACTTACTAAATTTCTTCCTGGGAGATGGCCATCATGCCGTGGAAACATCAGTGTTCAAAGCTCAAGATAGCTCTGTCGTGCATGGAATTGCCCATCTAGAGCTCCCTACACTGGTTAAAACTCCTAATGGTGGTAGGGAGGGTTCCTTTGTAGGTCTCACAGATTTATGGCTTTCAAGGTCGAAAGGAATCACTGTGGTGCTATCATCCAACTTCCTGTGCAATGTGGCCTACCGGCCTCCCCTGAACTAATTAACTGCAGTAAGTGGCAGTAATGGAATCTCTGTTTGCACAGTTAGCACTCAATAAAATGCAATACCTACAGTAGATGATGAGGAGCGAGAGTCTTGTGACTGACGCAGGGGTGCAGGAGCCAGAAGACCCAGGCGCTATCTCACCCGCTGCTGCTGCAACCCTCCTACGTGCCCACCACGTGCAATTGGGACCTTTGTTTCTGTCTGCCACAAGTTGCCACAGTGCTTGCCCAGGACTCTTGCATACCTGCAAATTGCATTTCAGACTTCAGAAGGAAGATGCCAGGGAGGCACGGAGCACGCGTTTTTGGATAGTGTGCCTTTCGGCATAAACCAACCTCATTCAACAGGCTTCCTTCCAGTTGGAGATCTGAAACCTCAGTGAGAAACAATGTACCGTGATTTAAATGGTGACACGTTCTAGTCACTTGCATATTACTGCAACCTAGAGCTGCTAGTCATAGTAAAGGGTATTTTTCCCATTCGGATAGGGATTGTACATTCAGATTTGCTTTTAACTTTTTTTTTCCCCTGATTCCTTTACTTTAACCTTATAGCACTAAACCACTGACCTTTATTTTTGACAATGTACACCTTATCTAGCCAGCAGGCCATTGGAAAGGACTAAGCAATATTTTACAGATCAGTGCCAAAGAATTTGCAAAGGTGTCAGTGTGAGTCTTCAGTGTAAAATATGCTGTCCTTTGCCTAGTTTTCCACCCTCATAAGAATTAGCTACAGAATAGGCTTTATGAAAAATACAGGTATTCTATTATTGTGTGACAAAGGGAATGAATAGATCCAAGCAAGGAAATATCTTGAATAACCACATTTTTATGCAGTTCACTAGGAGAAGTGGCAAGAATCAACAGGAGCCCTGTGTCTCCTAGGGTCCTGCCTAATCCAGAGGTCTGAAACTGCATGGATTTGTTATGGTGCATCTGTGAAAGAAATGACAGAGAGAGACACAAAAGAGACAGGCAAGGAGAAATGGAAAATTAATTAAAAAATCCTTTTGCATTTCCAACCAGCTCAATAGGTAAGCAAATCTTGCCTTTGCATCCCCACAAAACCTCAACACTTTTTGTTTTGTCGATCAAGTAAATAACACTATTTGAGTTCACGCTTGGCTGGTGTTGATAAAGTACTACTGCTCCAGTATTAGCTATCCTGGAGCTGCTAATAAGAAATACTGTTGAGATTTTGGTCAGAAAGATTTGTACTAGATTTCTTAGCCATAGAAAGAGTGTTGCATAATGGCCATCTATGTGTGAGCTGCATCCACTTTACTCAACTTTTCGAAGGGAAACCAGTGGACATCGTATCAACATAGTGCAGAAAAAAGATACATGGCTCTCCAGGGAGCACTCACATGCTTAAAGGTAAGCATCTGTATAACATTTGCATAGTCAGAAGCTTACAGAGGGAAAACAAATATTTTAGAGTTAAGACAGGTCACCATTCAAGGTTAAGTTTACTTGTCACAGGGGAAAGCCAATTTTGCGTAGTATTTTTGGGATAGCAGAGTTCTCCATCATAGCATTTCCATTGTTGCTTATTCGCAAAACCTGCTTTTTAGAAATTGCCATTGGTTTTGCATTTTCTGTTCATGACCTGTTTCATCAGTTCATTCTTTTACCCCACCTCCCACTCAGAAACAGAAGGCTTTCTGTACTTTTTGTACCAAAAGTCTGCTTTGACCAGCATAAAGTCTTTAATGGTGTCAGGTGCAATACTGAAGAGTATACAATAGAAGTTACAGGAAGCAATCCATCCCTTAGGACATTTTTACAGTTTACAGGATTTGACACTTTAGGGGTTTTCTGAGTCTCTGGTTAAATACGAACAATTGTATTGATGGACCTATCCTCTAGGAACTTGTCTGGTCACTTTGGGATGTGGTTCAGGTGTCTGGCCTTCTCAACACCCTATCCCAATAAGTTCCATGGTTTAACTATGAGCTAGGTCAAAACATTCTTCCTCTGATTTGCTTTAAACCCAATGCCTAGTAATTGCATTGAGTGCATTGTTATTACAGAAAATAATCCTCCTCTGTTTACCTTCTCAACACCATTTGCTAATCCTACAGACCTCTATCAGACTCTCTTACCATATTTTATGGGAATTCAGAGACAACTTCTTTCCCAGAAGAAGAATCCTGCCCTACTTTGCCTCTCACTACGTGGCAGTTGGCGTATGCCTCTGACAACCCTTGTCTAGTTCAAAAGGGTGCCGTGATGCAGAGAGTATTCAAAAGATAGGAGCATCAAGATTTGGCATAACTATGGTTTCTGTTTCTAATTCTTTCTCCACAATTACTAAAGTAATACGGCATCAAGACCAGTCCTAGGCACTAAGCTGGCCAATTCATCTAGCATGCGGTGACTCCGAAACTCCTCTCTTGACTGGTCAAACCTAGTTTAGAGCTTTTGTATGAGCCATTTAGGTTGTCCATTTGGATACAGACAGCCTTTGCAATGTTGTTTTTATCAGCCTTGCTACTAGGCATAAGACCATGATTAAGTATTGAGGCCTTGTCCCTGTAGGAACTGGGACCACAACTCAGGGAGGGAAGAAAGGAGAAATCCTTTGACTCAGTAGAGAGGATATATGATAGTTACCTGTCTGATCTGCTATTTCTGAGATGTAAGATGAAATTGCATTTTGAAGACATTTTAAGACATCAGAATGGGTCTAAATGACACTTCTGTCCCAGTCACTCTGACACGCTGTGCTACTGGGACTTTTTTGCTGCAAGAACTGCATTCTCGGGCTTGCATAGTCAAAATCTGTTGATCTTAGGGACACACTGCAAGCCTGCTTTCTTCATTGGTCATTTGTGGTTTTCTGGGAAGCTGAGAGCAGTTTGAACAGTAGGAATGAGGAGTATCCATGGGTTGTCTGCTGTATTTTGTAATGTGGATCTTGGTTACTTCAACCTGGATTCTGGTTATTTTTTGCTCTTCATTGGGGGTGATATTTGAAAATGTCTAAATTACTTGAAACCTCACAGAAGCAAGTCTTTCAGGCTATAAGAGCAGGAATAAACAAATAAACAGAATCTAGCCTGCTGCTTCCCTCCCGTCTTTGACACCTGTGGCTGGAGCCAGTGGGCACCGTACCAGGTCCCTGGCTGTGCTGGCCACCCTGCCGCAACCAGAGCCAGCACATTGCTTCAGGACGTGTGCCAGCAGAATTGGCATCAGGCACCATTTACCATCTCTGCTCTGACACATCCCCGAGGAAGTCCAGAAGTACAGTACTTTGGAAATACATCGGCATGGCGATGAATGTAAAGTCTTTCTTCGCTTGAACACTTCATCTATTATCTAAAAGCTCCACGTTAAAAAGAAATATTTGTCTTGAAGGGAAAACATTTTACCATTCCTCATCTGTTTTTACAAATCCGCACTTACTCTGGCAAAGATATCCACTGTCATTTTAAATGAAAACTGACTGAATGTTACATCAGTTTAAAATTAACTCATACTGCAGTTAGAAATTATTGTAAGGCAGATGGTTTTTATTCCTATTTTTTGAAGAGAACATATGGATTATGACACAACCTATTAAATATCTCTGGAGTGTATCTGGGAAGCTGTGTTGCTTTACTCTGTGCTCCATCATTGAATTTCTGTCTGAACATCTTAGTCTCCTGTAGGCTCCCTTCAAGTTAGAAGAAGACAGAAACCAGAAAAGCCTTTTTTAAGCACGCTTGAAAATATAGCCGGGTGAATGGCAGAGTTTCCTTGCTAATTCTTTGTCTTACTTGCATGGGTGACATTTGAAATCAGTCCAGGCTGTTCTTTTTCTTGCCCTGGTTAATACAGATGAAATGTGTGCACTTGAATGTGTGAACTGGGGATCATCAGCTTTTCACCTCACCTCTGTGTTATCTGGTACAATGGATAACCTATTACACAGCAGTATCTTTTGTAGAGATTAATGGCCTGGCTTACAAAATGCTTTTATTAGATTACTTGCTATACCTAAAGTTTATGGCAAATATATTTCTGTCACTTTGTTCATTTTATTGTGTTATGGTAGCAGTGTTATCATATTCAGCAAAGCGAGAGAGCATTAAGACAGAACACAGCTGTCAGCCCGCTCCTGCAGTGTCCTGCAGCAGTTTCAGTACGAGGGTGAGTGAAAATAGCTTACTCAGTGGAAGCTGGATGGTGATTTCTAGGCAGGCTGAGTGCAATTACCTGGCTGGGAATTTGTGGAGGAAATGTGGTTAGTGCCCCTCCTCTCCTGAAAAGTGCATGGGATCTTTAGCAACCACAATGGTCAAGTTTTCAGGGTTTAGCTTAATTACTGGGAGATGCTTTGTGCCTTTAACACAGGGTGGAAAGGAGAAGTAGAGTTTGGTGTGGAGAGCATGTGTGTGTTTTAAATGCCATTTGATAGCCTCTAAAATTCTATGCTGGAGCAGCTCAGATGCTTTCTTGTTTAGAAAACTTATGAAGCAGAAATTCTGTTGAAAGAAACATTGCTGGAATACATTAAGATCTTTCATTTGTTGGCAGCTGACATTATGAATGTTACTGATCTTTACGAAGGAAAAAATGTAATATTTCATTTTATTAAATTGCAGAAATAGTCTTACATGTTGCACTGTTGCAAACTTTTCAAGTGTTTCACTCAGTTTTTTTTATAGTATACTTTGTGGTACCACCTGGTAATTAAGGTACTGATTCTGTAAACACTGTGCCTGTGAGTTGCTGCTGCGCTCCTTGCCTGTGCATTTTAAACACAATATCTACTGACACTAAAGGCAAATATTCATTATAATGAACAGTATCATTTATGACTTGTAACAATTTATAGAATCTTTAGTGTACGAAAGAAAAAAGTACAGTCGGATTGTTATGTTCAAAGTTATTTGCAAAACTGGCAGCAAAAAACATTTTCAGACTCAACAGCATGAGCATGTATGCTTAGTCTGTATGTTTCCGGCAACAAACACGCCATTTCTGAAGGAAAAAAACAGTCTTCTGGCAGTGGTGTTTAGGATGCCAATAGGAGAACAAATTGTCAATTCATCTTAAGAAAAGAGATGATTAGAGAAATATGAAGCAGTCAGAAGGAAATTAGAGGATCTGAGTATGTGAAGCTTCTCTGAAGGTGAGGCATTAGTGAAAGATTTCATCACACTGACCTATCAACCACCACTTTTAGCACTGATTACATGTCTGTGACTTGAACTGGAGACATGAATCAGACTACTGCTGACAAATCCAATTAATTTTGTGATCACAGAAAAGCATCATGCCTTTCTGGCACTATTTGCACTTGCAAACAGGAAGGCAGGGAACCAGCATGTATGAAAACTTACATTTGCAAATGTAGCAACATGCTCCTGAAGATCTACGAAGTGGAAATAATTTTTAACTTTGCAAGAAGAATAGCTGTAGAGAAAGCTTTTTGAGGAAAAAATAAAACCATTGCAGAAAAGCTAGTCTAGGAAACTGGTGTGTTAAAAAGGCATACTGGTCCACTGTGGTAACCTATAGTCAGTTAGAGGAACTTCACAGTAGGATGAAGTCTCTGAACTGCACTATTGACTTTTAAGGTAATACAGTTCAAAGTACTGTTCATATTGTTTCAATATTTAACGGTGGTGAAAATAATTTTTTTTGTTGTTGTGTCTGCATAGGAAGCTCATTTTCCACAGAGTGTCCAAAAGTCAGTTTTATCCTTTAAACATTTCCTACTGTGCATCTTTTTTCTCAGATGTCAGTGATCCAGCAGTTTGAATGAAGGCCTAATGGACCAAGTTTCACCAGGCATACAGCAGTTGGTGATCCCCTCCCCACATGATCAGGTGATGGAAAAGCATAAAAACATCAATAATTATAAATTTTATGGCCTCTTTGCAGAGGCAAGGGGACCACTGCATGCGACATGGAAGGATAAAGGGCGTGCTTCACTTTGCATTTGCCAGTGCTGAAAATACATTCTGCATTGTCCAGAGTAGAACGTCTGTTCTCCCACCACCTGCTTCAATACCAGACCACCTTCCTCTCAGCTTAGTCCAGCTGTAGTGGAAAAATGACATTCTTTGTATTCAAAAAAGTAACAGGTTTTTGGAGTTTTGTTTTTAATAAATCCAAAAGAGCTAAAATATTTTAGCAGAATATCATCAAGTAATCCAACCACCAAAGGCATCTCCAATCCAAGATGACTGGGCTTTTTGCAGTCACAGCTCCCCTTGTTCTCTCTTCCAGGAGCAGAGCATTTTCCATGGAGTGAGGGTGAAGGCAACTTCAGAAACACAGGGGAAAAAACATGTTGCTACTTTCTTGAGCTGTGCTTGGGTCAGTGAGAAATACGGGCTTTGTAAACCACCTTTGCTTCATCCAAAGTCACATATGACCAGTCATAGTCTTGACCATACTTTGCAACTTGGCTTCCATAAGTCTTTTTGTTTATAAGAATGTAAAGGCAGAAACAGAACAGGATTGGATGGAGGGATGCATAAGGATATGGGTGAAGGAGCATTTTCTTTCCTCAGTAAAAGTAAATTTATTCTTATTAAATTAGTCTTGAAATTGCTTTAACTCACCACATCAGGCTGCAGTTGGGGGACAGTTGGTATTGGTGTACAGACATATTTTAGTTTTTTTTGTTTGACAGCTATGAATGAGATGCAAACATGATTGTGCAAGGCACACAAGTCTGTATGTGAGACTATCAGTTTCTGAAGTAAACATTTTCTGAGAAAGATACTGCCTGAAATTCAGCCTTGGTGTGGCAACTGGAATTATATCCGTGCCAAAATGAGCAACTGGAATTGTGGATCTTCAACCCATTCTAGCTGTTCTCTGGGTGGTTTTCCATACCACGATGGACGAGCAAGTAACATAGTTAAAAAGGAATAACAAATCCTAGTCCCTCCTCACTAAGAGCATGAATTTCTGTTGTTCTCTCTGTGGGTCCCTACAGGTCTACTGAATTTGGTGGACCCTTCCCCATTGCAGCTTTAGAGCTATAGTCAAGTATTTTCCTAAATACTTGACTATAAAAAAACGGTGTGCTTACTAGATGCAGTCCACCTCCCAGACTGTCTTCCACACCAGTAGATTATTGTGGGTCTCAGGAATTGCTCTGAATAGTGGCTGTGGATGAGGAAAACAGACATTTTGCTTGCAGACCAAGTTACACAAATTCTTCTCTTTTCTAAGCACAGTGGATGTTTAAAAACTGTATCAATAGGTCTCTTAGGAGTTTTTGTCTCAATCCAATGTTAACCCTAGCTGTTGTACTTGCTAATTCTCAGGGCAAAATCTCATTTGTTCCACAAGACTCCTTTTCTTGGTTGACATGTGTTCTCCAGTGGGAATTCCATCACCCTTTGATTTAATTCTTCCAGATGTTTCATGCATCCTATTATGAGCCTCTTCAAAGAAAGAATAGTCGCTGGTCTAGAAAGCAGTTGCATTTTCATTGTTCCAGGGAAGGTAATAATTTTATGCTAGGAAACAGGAGCAAAAAAGTGTATGGGTAGTTGAACATATATGTGTCTATAAGTATATATATAAATCAGTAATAAAGAAGTCCCTAAAATCTTGTCAGTTAAACCCAATGGAAATATACTACATTTAAGCAGTAAATACATACATAAAAAATACATTCTATCTGAAGGTAACAGTATCCTTGGGAATGGAAGATTTAGGGCTTTTAACTTCTCCCCTTTCCACATAATGATTTGCTGTGTGTTTATAAAGGGGTGTTGTTACAAAGAGGGGTAGTTTATTGCACCTGAAAGCCATAATGCCTTCATGAAAGACTGTAACAAAATAGACATTTGTAGAACAGATTTCAGATTTCGACATTTAAAGCGTTGATACACTTCAAAGAAGAAAAGTCAAAAGTATGACTGAGTCTCTGTGCTCACTCAGAACTTAAAGGTTGCTCCTGTAGTAATTATTTTGTGAATGTTTCCATGTTGGCTATTTGTATCACTTACTGCCAGCAAATTCACTGCACATATCACTCCTCTTCTAGCACAATGCTTTTTCATCATTGCCGTAGAACTATTGTTTAGGAATCATTACCTTTTTCTAATTCATTCATAACCTCTAGGCTTGGGCGGAAGGGTTAATCAGCTACATTTTCAAAGAATTTTTGACATCATATTGTGCCTTTCCTGTTCCTTCAAATAGAAATGACAGCTTAATTTCTCCTCCTAAATATTTGTGAGTACATCCAGCTAAACCTCCCTTGTAATTCACTGGCCTACACAAGCTCAAATCATTGGGTTATTGATTAATTACTTTTCAAGAGCCTCTTCAGTTCAAGCTACTTTTCCTCTCGGGAATCCTGGAAAGGCACAAATGTTCTCAGCAAACATCAAAATTTCTACCCAAATTATATGTCATGACAAACAGTTTGAAAATAACCTTTTATCTTTTCTTTTGTCTTAAAAATATGCCAAGCAGTGTAGATATTCAATATCATAAGCTCTGTTACCAAGACCTGTACCTTTCCAGTTTCAGCACTTCTCTCCAATAACCCTGTCTTCAGACAATGATAAGGCAGATTTTGCTGTCCTGGAGTTTCACCAATAGATCAGGTGAAATTGTACTGGTTGCATGAGATTACAATTAGTCTTTGGTTCAGCATTCCTCATGACCTAACTACTCTAAAAGCAGAAAATGCTTCCTTCAATTGCACGCAGTACTGTGAGAGGGACCTAACTTGTAATGGCTGTTGAAAGGGTGTGCTGGAACAGCTGTGCTTAGCCTCCATGCTGCTGTCTACAGGCCACCTGGATCCTATCCTCTGAGGCACAAGGAGAACTCACCTTTCAATTTGCAATGTAAGAAGGGCAGAAGAGCTGAGAACCCCGAGTAAGAACATCCCACACTGGAAAAAACACCCTCGAACCCAAAACATAGGCAGAAGCACACTGATTAGGCCCACAAAACTTTGTCACTTTAGTGTCACAAATGTGTTGAAAATTGAACTAGATAGTTTTTGCTTGAAGTGGTTTAAATTCCATTTACCAACATTTCTGTGAGTTTCATGTTATGAATATTGATCTTTCTGAAATGTAGTATACATGCCAGGCATATATTTGTCCCTGTAGAAGTATAACAGAAAGAAACATTTGGATTGAACTAACTTGAAAGACCCTTCCAAAAACAGCAGCTGGATGCAGCAACTTCAGACAGCCACATCTAAAATAATGTGCCCAGGTTTCCACAGCAACTCCAGCAGCAACTGACCCTCCAAATATCAGCATTTTTTCACCTGTAAAGGTCTTAGTCACTGCAAGTAAGACCTGAAGTTTCTTTGCCCTTACAAACTCTTTTGTGGCAGATAAAAGTAGAAACCTTTTAGAAAACCTGAGCAAGCCCACACTGTGTCCCAGGAATAAGTTAAGGTTTTGGTTTGACAATCATTGACTTAGGTACAAGAGGAGACGACTGAAACCTTCCATGTGTAACTGGAGGTTAGGTTGTTATGGATTATTAGGCTCACAAAAACAACTAGATCAAAATCTGTAATTACTTACACGTGGCAACAGGGACCTCTTTGGTCTCCAAGACTAGAACATAGTGCAATCCAATGCCTACAGGTGGGACTAAAATTACTTTTTAAGTGTGTAATTACTCCCTAAAGCAAAATAATTCCTTATGGTCTTTGTCACTTGAAGCCCTTCAGCTGAACATCTTTATTCTTCAGTCACAAGTTACTGAGTCTGATAATGTTTACTAATTTGGGTGCTGATCTAATGACTGTCAATAAGGGTGATGCAAAGGAAAGCAGTTCTTTGACAGAAAAGAATGAAATCTTTTGGTCTGGAGGGAGCTGCCAATTAGGCTGAGTTAACACATTAGTCCCTCCTGAACATGAAATTTATAGATGCAACCCATATTCACATTGACTTATTTGAAATCAGGTTTGCCCCTGAGTCTTTTAAAATACATTTCACATTCAGTGTACATGTCTGTTTATACGGGTGAGTTTATATCCTCATGTTGAGAGCGGAGTAAGATGCTGCGTTAGAGCAAGTAATCTCACTGTTTAGTTCTGATGTTTTTATCTCTGTTCCAAAGTCCGGGTGTTGATATGCTACTGATCAGTCATGGTGTAATTATGATGATCCAAGTGTATTATTGGGGTACAATCTGTAATTAATTCTCCTCCCTAACCTTGCTTCATGTTCACCCTTCATATCTTGCTGCTAATGATACTGTTATTATTTAGCTCTTAGGAAATTAATGTGATGCACCTCGAAGTGATGTTTTTGTTTGATATTGAGCATCATGCATTTCTTCTTCTGGCAATATCTTCTTATTTTCTTTGTCCTGATTTCCCTTAGTTTTGAAGAAAGAAGAACTTTTCCCAGAACCCAAACTTCTCTGAATTATTTGAAATACTATTACTTACAGCTTAAGAGTACGATTACTTACAGCTTAGTAGCGTCCTGAGGGCCAAAACTCGTTGGGGTTCCATTTTACCAGAACAGAAATTTTTAAACGGGAGTGGCGTGTAACACACACTCGTAAGTAAGAGGGGAGGGAGAAACACCTGGGGGGAGAGTGTTCCTAGATGAAAAAGAAGTTGTATCTGTCACATGAGTGGAGGGTTTCTTTCCTGAGGAGGACCAGCAGATCAGCAGCAGTGGTGCCCAGTAGTCACCTGCCCCATGTGTACTCCAGCCGGTGACTCCTGCTTGCTCCTTCTGTGTTAGCAGAGGTTTTACTCTGGCTCAGAAAGAAGCAGGATGACCCAGTGTGAACTGAGTAGGGGGTAAAATGAGTGACAGAAGGATTCAGCAGTAATTCTGCATTTCCTTGATTTTGTCAGTTTAAAGTTGACCTCTTAACACGAGTGTAGATTTTGTCATTTATTTTTTATGCCTGGTGTACCTACCTTAATACAGGGACAACAGTTCATGCTGAGTGTTTTATACATAATTTATATCCAATACTAAAACCCTTTGTACTGCTTTAAAGGGTTATAAATTCACTGCAGCCTAGCAGATACGCTAATGCAAAACTCCTGGCCTGCACATTTTACTTGATGTAAATTGCCTATGATTTTCCACCCTAGACGTTTTGCCAGCAATATATGAAAAAAAGAGTTACAGAATGTATCCATGAGCAATAATAAAAGCTGCCTTCCTGGGAATATTCACATCTCTAATAATAGTTATCCACCAAAGTTTGGATCAGATATTCATTGTTCACATTATTTTATTATCCACGAAGCAGTGCTATTTCCAAGACTTGTACAACATCCAAAGTTGTGGTTGTAGAGAAGTGCAACAACACTATATCCAATTTTATTGCACTCCGTCATATCAAGTTAACAACATACTGAGAGTTCTGTTATATTTTGTCTTGTTTGTTTACACTTTGGCTAAGATGAGATAAACCTGCTATTATGATACATAAAAGTCCTCCTAAGGATATTCCATTGTGTTCTGTGTAACTAATACTATAAAATACATCCAATTCATCTTCACTGCCCTATTTATTATTGGCCTTCCTATCTTTGCACAATGGCATTAGTGGTTAAGATGCTTTCTAGATGTGACAAACATAGTCCTATCCCACAAGAACTTGCACTTTTGGGGTGCTATTCTACAGACTGTGCCCTTTATATACTTTGGTTTTCAGCAGCTTGCAGGACTAAACATTAATTATGATGTGACGTAATGAAATAGAAAAAGAAAACAAGAAAAAAGCATGTGCAGAGCCAAGACTGAGTAGTGTGTGCTATCTGAAGGAGTTGTATTTGCATCTTTAGAGTTCTACAGTGGATGTTGGCACACATCAAGGTGCATGTATTGAAAATATCATTTCTGTCATGGGATCAATATTAAAAAGAAGAGATGATAGGGCTGGATGTTTGTTTGGAATCCATTGTTATTGCACTACTTTATATGTGTGTCATCGTGGTCCCTTCATCACCTAGATGGTGCTTTCTTTTCGCACAGTCTCCGTTCTTTGGGTCTCTACAACAGAGCCCTTAACGGAGAACTTTCCAGGTGGAGCCACAGTCACATTGCAGACCTGGCACGGAAGCAGACAGGTAAAGTGGTGGATCTCAAACATCAGCTGGGGCAGGAGCAATGAAAGATGTGGGAAACGAAGCTGGGTTGCATGTTGCCGCTTTGGTTGTGTTAAGACTCGCCTGTTGTAGCAGGAGCTGGAGGAGACCTCCTGCTGCGCTAGCTCCTGCTGTGGCTAGACAGATGAGGATCAGAGTGCTGTTATTAAATCTCTGAGTCTACCAGTTTCCCCTTCCACCAAGAGCTGCTTAATACTGCGTAGGATCACGGCCTCTCTGGGTCACCAGGGATGGCTTGCTCCCCACCAAAAACCCAGGGGTATCCATTCTGTACCACAGAGCCAGCTTTTGTCTCCTGGAGAGGGAAAAATAATGAAACCAAGAAAACTGCAAGGGAAATTCAGGAAGCCAGATCATCATTATTGATGTTATAGTTTCTTATGAAAGGCTGCAAGGGATCTTTAAGGTTTAAAAGAAGCTTTCAGAGCTTTGGTTTTACGTTCAAATAAAATAAAACAAAAATGAAATGAAAAAGGGATTTCCTTATGGACACAGCTTCTCCTGAAACCACATGGGAGCTTTGATCAAACACAGAGCCTTGAGAAATTGTACTGCGTTATGTACAACATTTGTAACAGATCCCGAACTTCCCTTGGCAGCCTCTCATCCAGGTGCTTACCAAACCAAATACACCTTTATTTCATTCAGTCTTGTAGGCTCTCAGTCCATCGTGTTGAGGGTACAAGCCCCTAAGAAATATATAAATCTACTCTGGAAGTGGTACGGAAATGTGTCCAATGTGCTATGTACTGTTTCTCACAGTAATAAGTACACAGAAAAGCTGTCATCCCATGTATTGTTAAAATAATACTGCCTTGTTTGCCAGGGAAGTTGTTTGTTTGTTTCTCTGAAGGGCAGCACAATGGTTCAGGCTGTTGTAAACTGAGTCAAAAGATATTTCAGCAAAGAGTTACACTTCATTGAATTATTTGTGATGGCTTTGATTAATTGCAGATGTGCTAATCAGATTTTTTCAATTTCTTATTAACTATAGTACCTTTTTTTTCAGGACCTGATTTTTCTTCTTCGCTGGCGATAATGTAAACCTGACCCAAAGGCTGGCTTCAGTCCAGCCCTGGCAGCTTGCCGTCACTGCGTAAAGAACAGGTAGCCTCTGGCTCTTTGTTTGTTTTAAAGTTTCTGCGATGATTGCAATCTGGCAGTAAGAAGACAGATAAAGGTCTTGTTTTATACAATTGTTATAACACAGGGAAATTTTGTAAAATCCCTTGAAGTCAGTGATGAAATAGGATGATATTCTTCTGTCATTACACCCCACCAAATGCCAAAGAAGATCAGAATCTGTCCTGCATGTTTAGGAAGAACTCCCCCTGAAAATTAATTAAGACCTAGGGTTTTAAAATGTCATCAAAATATATATATTTAAGAGATAAAAGGAAAAAATGACTTTGAGGTTACAGTCAACACTTAAGCTAATTTAAGTCAATTCTGTTTATTTTACTTGCAGGCAGTGAGAGGCATCAGATTTCAACACATCACACACCTGCATCTTCAGGGTTTGTTTGCTTTCCATCCCACCACTGCATTCGGTAGACAATAGTAACAGTCAGTAAAAGCACAATATTTTCTAAGCTAAAATGAATGAAAATCTACATCTCAGTTTCTAGAGTTTAAGTAAACATTAGAGATCATGAGGGAAATTTGGGATATTGCAAACAGCCCGTAGTTATGCCCTCAGGTTGCACAGAAACCGCATTAGTTAACGCCGAGGCACGATCAGTAAGTGCTGATGTTCGACATTGGGCTGCTGCTGCTGAAAGTCAAGCTGTCACCTTTAGGTTTGCGTACTCCTACTTTAACATGCAATCAATGGAGAATTCAAAATTTTTTTCAGGGCACAAAAAAATGTCAGCAAGTACTAATAGGTTTTTGTTTCTCTTTCCTCAAACTGCTTATGTAGTAGGCTTTACCTCCTGAAGTCAGTAAAAGGACTTTGTTTTTATGAAGCTTCAAATCTGGCCACAGAGTGCACAAGGGCCTTTGAAGAGGAGAGCAGAACACAAAGGCTTACACTTGAGGACATCTCCACAACCCTGCGAGTGCGTGTGTGTGTGTGTACACTCAGGCAGCTGTGGGAGAGCACGCAGAAATGTTCTTGGCTTTTGTTTTCATTTTTTCTTCAAGGATAGGGAGCTCCACACTTCATTCTGAATGTAATTATTTAGTTCAGCTTTAAGAAATGTAACATAAAGGATAATGAAGTTGGGATAAAAACCATAAGGTTTGCAATGAGTCTTCTGACTATTTGTAAGTAGTTGAGGTCTATTGGGAGGAGACTTCCCTCTATTTATCTCTCCTTTTTAACTTGAGGTTAAGGACCTAATAAATCTCTCCAAGTAGTCCCCCTTCACCTCAGAGACATCTTGAGCAGTACCACTGATGTTCTGTGGCATGCAACTAGTATCTACCACCCATTACAGCTGCTTAATAAAATTTCCTGAATGCTTTCTGCTTTTACTGTTTTCCCTTATATTAGTTGAAAAACATAAAAAAACAGCTGAAAGTGGAAAGAGAAGGTGCTGTAAATATGCTGACTATAAGACTGTAAGGAGCTCCCTGGGTGCTGGAAAGAGTTTCCAGAAAGATACATAGGAAGCTTCCCCTGCTGGGATTTTTTTTTTATTATTTCTTTAAGCTGGGGATTTTATGAGTGTCTCCTTAGAAGGAAAAGGTTTGTTTTCTTGGCAGGAAGGGCAGGAGAGCAAGTCCTCTAACACCCATGAAGTTCAGGGATCAGCAGGGCAAAGCAGCTTGAAACTTCCCCTGGCCTCCAAATGAAAAGCTGCCTGACTCCGGACTCCCCTGACTGTTGGTGTCACGGTTTTCCTCAGAGACATGCTGCCACCAGCAGCTAATGGTTTGGAATAGGAGCTGATATTCCCATCAATTGTCTGAGAGATGCCGTTGGAATTGCCTGCTACTCCTGCTCTAAAATATTCCCTCTTCTCCGTACCTCAGGCTCTTTTTCTTTGTGGAGCTGCTAAGAGCGTCTTGGAAGAGGGTGCATGTTCAAGAGCAATCTTTCCCACATCTCTTCCTGTGATGGCCATTCAGAGCTTTCCTTTTCCTTCAACTATCATGTATTCATCAGTTCAAGACTATAAGGCCCAAAGAGAGAATACAATTACACAGAAGCGAACTTCAGAAGCGGAATTGTTAAACTATTTTTTTTCCTGTATGAACTTGCCGTGGCTTGTATGCAAGATATTTTCATTTCCCAAAAATGGAGAACAGAGGAGACAAGAGGAATGGCTGCAGTGGAAATATGCGGTTAATTTTCTTATGTTTCAGTTTAAAAACAGACCAGAAAGGAAGTAGTTACCTTGGATACAGTAATTTATCAATCTTCTCACCATAACCAGAGAGTATCGCATTGGTATGAAATTTGGCACAGGGTTTGGTTTGTTTCCAAAGAGCGAGTGGCGATTTTCAGATTTGAAGATTTTAGGTTCATTAGAAAGACAAACAGAGCTGTGACTACCTATGTCTGACTTTCTGTAAGACTGAAATATTTGAGGGACTGATGTTCTCTGTCTCTCTTTTCCTCTCTCTCTCTTTGATTCTGTTTGTCTAAGTTTATTTTATTTTTTGCAATTTCATGGCTGGAGTTTAGCATTTCTTTTCCACACAATCTTTCCTCTATCCAATAGCAAGCATACTTCCCCCCCCAAACACACTTTAACATGATGAAACATCTTCTGTGAGCTCAGACCTGGCTCTTTATTGCTAACACCAGTTGTTTCTACCAAGAAAACTGGGGAGTTTCCAGGTGAGACATGGCAGATTTCAGCATCTAGAACAAGACTTCAGAATCTAGAACAAGATTTAGACCCTGATATTTTGTTGAAGATGCTCAAAATGCAAGGTTGAAGAGGACAATTTATCTAAACAAGAAATAATTACAACATTCAAATGCAGGATTTTATTTTAGTTGTCCACACTTGAAAGCTTTGAGTTTTATGTTGGTAATAAAAAGAATCTGGTCTTTCTTTTATCACTCTTCTTTAAGATTTTACCTATGGCAGAAGAGAGAAATAAACATTCTGAACTTTTTGTCACCTATTCCACACTTATTTCAGTTTCCCATGTTGGAAGTTAACTGAGTGGTTATATGGGAAGAAGTAAAAAAATAAGAATAACCTGGATGACGGAAGATGCTAAAAATATTCAGATGCATACAGAAAGGCAATTGTTCTTGTTGCCTCTAAAACAGCTTGATTACCACTTTATTATTAATCTTTTATTTTTGTTCCTGGATAACCTGAATGTTTTAGTACCATCAATGATGGATGATATTTTTCTGCATCTCTTTTACTTCTGCTATGCGTTGAAGTTCAGCCACTCTGTACAAAGGTTATACCCAGTTAAAACAACCTGTTAATTATTTATGAGACAGCAAGAAGACCAATGGGACTTTCACTTGTCCTTCTGGAGAAATAATGAGACCATTACAGTCTATTTAGTGCAATGAAAAACAATATCCACAGATGACCTTTCACAATCATTGCTAAGTTGGATTTATGGCCATCATGTACTCTCATCAAGCAAAAATATCAAAGAAAGGCTGCAAGTTAAATCGGCACTTCAAATGGCAACAGTGTCCTGAGGTTTGATAATAATAAAATCTCTTCATTTTTCTTTATTATATTTAAGTCAGTGAATGTCTCTCACAGACCAGATCTGATAGTTAGAGTTGTTTTTTTGTAAGTTCTGGGAGCCTACTGAATACTTCGGGTATGTGCTGTTATATGACATAAAGATAATGGCTGAGATATTGCCATGTCTGTTAAAATGGTCATAACATCTGTACTTGGAGAAAACTTCAGCTCTCCATTCCTTCAGCCACACAGTCCCTGGAACCAGCACTGTATATTGTAAGACTGAAAGCTGTTTCAGTAGTGCTTAGTCTACCAGTATAAAAGAATGGAATACCACCGCCACCACCACCTCCCAGAGGTGAGAATTAACTTAAAATTAAAAATACATAAAACTTTGGTTTTAATTAGTAAATAATTCCAAGGAAAACATATTGTTTCCTTGTTCTTTATGGTAGCATATTGTACTGTGGCAGATACAATTTCAATCCTGATCCCTAGGTGGGTTTGAAAAGACATGTACATCTATCAGAATGGTGACCATAGGAAGAAATAATAACTTAATCTAAATGCTGTCACTGAACAAAACAGCAGCATGTAGGACACATGCAGCTGTGAAACTGCAGATGGAATAACAGGGAAACAGAAGTTAACTGCACATCTTGAAACAGATGTGAAGCAGAAGGGGTATGTTCCAAGCAATGGGAAAAGAAAAGAAAAGAAGAAAAGAAAAGAAAAGAAAAGAAAAGAAAAGAAAAGAAAAGAAAAGAAAAGAAAAGAAAAGAAAAGAAAAGAAAAGAAAAGAAAAGAAAAGAAAAGAA
>Ga0065711_1001903_pt1 | contig 50110 bp, 41 predicted proteins | sample Hoacrofraction12_FD_59098 | JGI IMG/M metagenome (GOLD analysis project Ga0065711, IMG submission 59098) | Hoatzin crop microbial communities from Cojedes, Venezuela - Epithelial fraction 12 v2 (version 2) | ecosystem: Host-associated > Birds > Digestive system > Esophagus > Crop | place... | reverse complement strand
ATCATATATGTAATATGGTACATTATATAACCCCCCCCCCCTCCTGGCCATCTGTAAGCCTTTTAAAGGTCTCATTAGCCCTAATGTAAAGTCAATGGACACTTAGTTTCAAGTTAGGTAGGACCTGCTGTGGGCCTCTGGAGCCAAGATGGCACAGGATTAAAGTCTCTTCTTTGAGATCCACACGACAATTTTGCTGAAAGCTGTTGTGGTTTCATGTTTAGAGGTGTTAAAAATCCCAGTGGTTACAGAGAGGGTGGCAAGTGCTCAACACCTCTGGACGTCAGACCAGGCGTGTCCTCACTGGCCACCTGTCTTCAGCCGTCTCCAGACAACTCCCCAATTTATTGCCATTAAAGGCTTCAGTCCTGTCTCAGAAGCTCTCCATTAATGGCGTAATGAACTGATACAGCGCTAAGTCAAAGGATTCAGAGTTAGTGTGCAGTAAACATAAACATATGTTTAGTGTTGGGTTATAAACTACTGTAGCCAAAGTGGGCAAGTGTTATAAACTTCAAACACAAAACAGATGCAAGTTAATTAGAGGCATGAAAGTGATGACAATAGAAGTGAGCTGCAGCAAGGAAATGAAATGTTAGTTTAGGCAGAAGTTGTTGCAGCTCTGCCTTACACTGAAAATGCCTTCAGTCTCTGCTGAAGATGGGAAGGCATAGACATATTTTATCGGGACGGCCAGGAACGTTGCCCATATGCCGGAAATGTAAGTCACTGCTGCGAGTGAATGCTCAAAGCAAACTCAATCTGTCAGGCTTTTGCAAGCTGGGAATTAGCTCGCCATGAGGTTGGCTGTGGCTGAAGCTGGACTACAACACGTGTGGAGGTCCTGTGCCCTGCATCAGTGCATACAGCAGCTAGTGTGGCCACGGGGAAGCAGATGTCTCACTGGCATGGGCATCCCCTGGGAGAGGGGGACTGGGCTCCCTGGGCAGCACTGTGGGGCTGCATCCCTGCTGCCCCTCAAGCGCTCACATCTGCCCTTTCCCTCCAACTTCCCAGCCCTTGCTTCCAGCCAGGAGAGACCTCCGGCCCCGGTCAGGGCTTTTAGGTGCCCAGCTGGTGGCATGAGCCCCGGTAAGGAGGCAGAGGTGCTGCACTAAGACTAGGCAGCCCCTGAGGCTTCAGGGCTGTCCGCAGTCGGTCCCTGCCTTGCTCTTGCCTTTCCTCCTCCCTGTTGCTGTACACAGCAGATTTAGTGACGCTCTCCTTGCCGGTAACTCTTCTCCCTAGAAGCTTATACTCTGCCCATCTGTCAGACAGCTGAGTAGCCCTAAAAGCCGTGGTTTGGAGCAGTCAGTGCTGTTTTATTAGGGTCTGGTGAGCTGGTGTCCCCCAGGTCCAAGTAGCTTTCTGTGGTTTGCATTGGGATTGTGCAAGAAGAAGGATGTCTGGTGCTGGAGGAAAAAGTAGAATCCCAAATAAAAACCTAAACAACTGGAGCTCCGAGGTAGCTACAGAAGCCTTGGATGTGTTTGTACCCTTAGTCTCAGATGAGCGAGTGTTAGTGTGCCTCTTAGTCTTGTGCAGGGCTGTGCTCCGGCACAGACAGACCGTCTTTGTCCTCCCGGAGTGCCGCTCTGATGTTCTGCCCTCCAACGTTTTCTACACCTCTGCCTCAGACAGGCTTGGGAGCCAAAAGGGCTACCCACAAAGAAGATGGTTTAAAATAGCTCCCCTGTAAAAAAGGGCATTGCTGTTCAGCCTCTCCCCCTTTCCGCAGCCCTCACCCATTGGCACCAGTGCTGCTGGATGTCGAGCCGCTGTGCCTGCGGCTCCCAGGTTAGCAGGCTGCTTGGACCTTTTCTGCCAGGGCACTGCAGCCCCCGCGCCGGCCGCTCAGCCCACCGCCATCGCCGCAGCCCTCCGGCGCCGCGCCTGCCATCGCACAGCGATGGAGCAGGGAACCTCACCCTGGCGTCTGCCAACCCTGCCCGGTCCAGCCCTGTGCCCTGGCACTCCCCGTGCAAGCCTCAGCCGTGCTGAGGGATTAGCAGCAGTAAATGTCCTCCTCTAAATGAGAATTTCAGGTTGGGGCCTGAAACTGCAGCAGTTTGGAAAGCACCCAGTGACTGTGCTGTCAGGGAGTGCTCACAAGCAGTGAAATAAAACCGTTGGCTAATTACAGTTTCACCAAGGGGCACTGTAATGCTGTGATATTAACTCCTTGCACATAAACAGCGATGGGCAGGGGCTTGCCAGCAGTACTTGCACCTCCAGGAGATAAACAGGTAACGGTATCACGGTGCCACCGTCCCGACGGTAGGCAGCTGCATGGCAATGAAGGTGAAATTACAGGCACATTTACTCGTTCTGTACCAAATCACATGTGACTGGGGCACGAATTACACCCAGGTGTTATCCAGCCCTCCCTTCACTGGGGGAAAATAATCTGTGATTGGGAGCGAACACACCACAGCAGAGCAAGGCAGAAACAAAAAAGGGGCTTCCCACCTTTTCTGGAAACTGAAATTAAAACAAACAGAGAAAAGCGCAGCAGCCCAGGGAAGGTTGTAATTACTTTACAATCAGCTCTTCATTTAACGAAATCACACACTGACACAGTCCTAACAGGGGCGTATCGGGTGGCGGAGGGGTACAGATTAAAGTGGGGAAGCTCAGATGTTGTTGGTATTTTTATTTGGGGAATGCTTTTCCCCTTTATTTATTTTAGACAAGATGGGTAAAAAAAAAAAAGACAACCAGGTTGTCGAAAATGACTGCATCTAGGGGGAAGGGTGGGGAGGTGCTGGTGGGGGTTCCTGCCCATGCCGGGGCTGGACATCGGGTCCCCGTGCTGCCCTGGCAGGCGGCGGGCAGGGGTGTGCCGCAGTGCCGAGGTTTGCTTGGTGGCATGGGCACGGACCGGCTGGGGTGATGCCTTTGTCCCCCTCCATTGCTTCCTCTGGGAGGACACGCCGTGGGTGAGCGGGGAGAGAGAGCAGAGGCTTGTCTCAGAGCTCAGACTTGCAAGAAATTCTGATGCCCCGAGTGAAAGCTATAGGTTGGTTACATCCTTCAAGTCTTGGGGAAAATATAAGTAGTTTTGTTAGAGCTCCCAGGTCTGTGTGTGTTAAGTAAAAGACTGCAGCGATGTCACCTGTGATGAAGCACTGGCATGCAGGTAACTGTTAAATGGGGCTCCTTACGCAAGGAAGGGTTCTTCACATGGGCAAGGGAAAGGACTGGAAATATTCTGCCACAACTGTGCAAGGTCATATTTCATTTCTGTAGTGTTTTCTCTCCCCAGGAGGCAGCTGGCAACCAAAGAAAAGCTCCAGTCTCTGAAGAATTCCCTTATTAAAGATTACCCAGCTCCCTTGCTGCTCCAAGATGTCTCTTAGGAACTGCTCAGTTCATGCAGAAGGTATTTTCCTTTGTGTGTATGAGGGGGTATTTTTGAATTGTTGGGATTTCTTTAGTTTAAAAATATCTTTCCCCTTCCTACCATCCCTCCAGGTCAGGACAGACGTTCTTTGACATAAAAAGGGGTTTTTGGCATGTTGAATTAAAACTTCCTGACTTTGACAAAAAGCGACTGCAGGGCCAAGATTATGAATGGGGCTGATTTGGTGATTTACCTCTCTAGTTCAGTCTCAGCAGCAGTGCCTGCTACAGAGCTTTGGTAACTGCAGCTGGACACCCCACAAAGTAGGAGAGATTGCCCATCTTTCAGGACCTTTTTCTATCAACCATACATTATTATTTGTTCTTCATTCTTTCTCGTGTGGTGTTCCAGCTGAGGAGAGCTACTAGGCCATTTTCTATTAAAATGTTGAAATTTCTCCTTGATCACAACTGAAGCATGCAGCCCTTCAATGTCCCTGCAAGCAGGAGCCGATGGCCCTGACCCTGCAGACGAATACTGTGCTGCCCTGTCCTGCAGTGGTGGTCTATGATATGTGCATTATTTCCCCTACAATCCGAGAGAGAAAGGTGTGTGAACAACAGCTCTTCATTTTGACATGAGCAGCACTGGGACCTGGAAAGACAGTCTGAGGAGGTCAACATGAATGTCAATGGAGATACTGCTTTTTGGTTTGTATCCTCCTTGGCATTGTTCAGCTGACACTCAGGCTCTTCAGTAAGCTCAGGATTTGGCTATCCTGGGTTTCTCTTTTATCTTCATGGGAGAAGCAAGCAGGGCCATGTGCTGCCCGTCTCTCCCAGCGCTGGCATTAGCAGGCTGCAGGCTCAAGGCAGGCCAAGGAGGTAGGTCTCCATGAGTTAAGTAGTCAAGTTGCAGAGCTTCTTGCTGTGGGGACAGTAGCGATTGCATGTGCTCAAGTGGTGATTAGACTTGCTGGTGGAAGAGAAATCCCTTGAGATAAAGGGACACTGTCTCCAGCTCAGGACATGTGCGAGTGGCAGATAGCTGGTGGCTGGGAGCCTGTCCTGGAGCAGGAGCTCTGTGTGGTCCACTCCTTCCCACATCCCCCCTGGTGATGGCAGGGGATGACAACCATGCTAGCTGGAACTATGGTCTAACCCTGCAGGGCCCATCCCTTACCTACAGCCCTTGCAGAGAGTCCCTGTTGCCTGTTTAACCCCTGGGAGAGGACAGGTTGGATCATATACAGCTTTTGTACATAACCAAACCAAGAGCAGGTTGAGCAGAGCTCTGCTCCTGCTCCAGTTGCGCTTGCCTTTCATCTGCCTTTTCTGCCTGTGAATGTGGGTCTGAGGCCAGGGCTCGACCAGCTAAGCAGGCTGGGCTCAGATTTAACATGACACAACAAAGAAGCCCAACACATTTCAAAACCAGATTCAAAATCAGATTGCCATGTGGGGTGGAAGGGGGCTCTGGCACAAGCAGAGCTGCACTGTGACAGCTTGCTCCTTGCCCCTAGGTCTCTGGCAGTGGCTGAGGCTCTTCCACTGAGCAAAAGAGCAAACCTGTTCCTGCAGAAAGCCAAGGATGGGATGAGAGGGCAGCACAAGCCCTGGCACTGCCTGTGGGGCTTCCATGGGGTGAGGAGCCTCAGGGCTACCTTGGTTTCATCCTCCGTGGTGAACAAAAGCTGTCCTGGTCTCACAGTGCACAGTGTGGGGGCAGAGTCTGTTGCCTTCCTAGGGTGGCACGACAGATTCTGACTTGGTTAGCCCAGCTGCTTTTGGACAAATGCAGTGATACCGTTTCCGGTTCAGGTTTATCAGGCTTAATGCCACTTGTAGATGCAACACGAAAGCCTTTCAACACAAGATAAAGAGTTTAGGATGGAATATGAATTTTGCAGCCCTCTTGTTAGCTTTTGCCAGTTTAAAGATAGTTTTTACCTTATTTTGATTCAATTTTCTCTGTGCTCTAATGCTTGTTTTTAAATGTGGTAGAAAAAAAAACAGTAGCTGCCAGGTTTTACACATCATTCTTAGTCCTTCTGTGCTGTTAGCCCACAGTCAATGGATGTGAGCTGTATGGACCTAAAGCACAACCATCTTATGAAAAAAAGCTGATATAAAAATACCCAGACTGCAGTGTTACGTCCCTCTTATCTGCAGTTTGATAGGTGCTGTTGCTGTGGAAAAATCTGCAGACTTCCTAACAGATCTGAATTTGGTCTATAAAAAGCATAGAAACTTATGATTTTTGCAAAGTCCATCAACAGGGAAAAAAGGACAGGTCCACAGAGAGTCTGCCCATACTCATAGAGGGCAGCTGTGCCCATGGAGGATGCTGTGGGATTGAGCTGAAGACAGTGTATTGGGAAAGACAATAACGTTACCTCTCGATTTAGACGGTAATATTACCTGGCCTTGCTATGAGTAAATTTCCTATAACGGTGACTAAGTGGTATGTTTTGAAAAAGACAGAACTTTTTTTCACTTGGAGAAATATGAAAAGAGCAATTTTAGATTGCTTCCATTTCTTTGTATGACAAACTGAAAACATAAACAGCCAAACTCACTGTGACTGGATTTAGGAGCAGCCTTATCTCCAGCTCGTTCTTAAGAGTGCCCGTGGCAGCGGAACTCTGCTGCACAGCCTCTCCCTCCATGGGCATCCCTGGAGCCCCCACCACCTCCTGCCAGGTGCTTGAGGGCAGACCTGGATGCTTAGGGGTCTTTCCCACTCTAGTTAATTTTCTACATGCAGGGGCTAGACTCAGCAATGGGGTTAGGTGACACACTGTTTAACTTCTAGTCACTTGTTCAGAGTAAAAAGAACTTAAAAAACGTTCTTATTAGTATGAACCGCTGCTGAAGGAAGTTCTGCGCCGGTTGCCTTTTACATCCTGCATCTCACCAGGAGGCCGGCCTTTGGAGCCCGTTTCTAAGTAGTGCTTGCCTCCAAGAGCTCTGTTTCTGCAGAGAAAGAACAACACAGACTTGGGTGGCCTCACCACTTTCTTGCTGGTGGGTTTCAGTGCTTGCCTGGAAGGAGCTGCCTCCAGGGCTGAAGGACTCAGATGATCACACAGTTTGTGTTCCCCACTCATCCCTTCTCCCCTTGGAGTGGCAGCAAGGGAGTCAGCTGTGTCATGGCTTTTGTCGCTTGGCTGCTTGCCCTTCAGGCATCACACCTTTCCACAGCTACTTCTAGGTTGTCATCAAATGGGTCACAGTCACTTCTGAGCCAGACTGGCCTTATACAGCTAATGCAGAGGCTCCCCAGCTCAGTGGCATTTCTACCCAGGGGTAGACCTGCACCAAATCTGGCCTAACATGAATGCCAAGAGCTGAATCTGGATCTGCTGGCCAAGGCTTTGATGTAGTGTTTACTGTGCAATAAAGCTTCTCTGATATAAGCTGAGTGAAAGTATCCTGCCTGGCTGAGTATATATATTCTCTGCACAAGCTGTGTTAAGCTTTGACTTAGAGTCGAACAGCTCTTAATGTCTCTCCTAAACTTTCCTGTTGAAAGTTTGCATCATTCTGGGAGAACATTACAGATTATTTAATTTAAATAATTTTGAGATATTTGAAGGCTTCAAAGATCAGCTGACTTTTACAGGGAAAAGAGTATTCAAAGCAAAGGTTACTCTGAAGGTTCATTCTTTATTTGAAGACAGCTTAGGAATGATTTAACAGGGTTAACTTAGAAAGAAAAATCCTGAAGTCCTCTAGGAGACATATTCTTGCAAGACTGCCAGCTAGTTTATAACTGAGATTCCTCATGCTCCGTGGGGGTAATTACTGCAGCTGGGTTGGAAAGGCTTTGGTATTAAAACAGCAGTCAATGAGCTACTGAACACAGGCTCAAATCCACCAGGAGATTCTCGAAGCCTGGGATGATTAGAGCAGAATAAATCTTGGACTGGTTTGCCTGTCCCTGCCTTAATGTCTCGCACTAAGGGGGATACGGTACGAAATGGGGTAGGCTGGCGTGAGTGGGTCATGCATTTTATCTGAGAAATGAGCTTTCCTTTTTCTGGGAGGTTGCCTGGAAGAGTCACTTAAAGAGAAAGCCAGAGTAAGGAATTCAGCACTGCATTGTGCAATATCTAGTAGCAACATAAAAAAAAAGAAAGAAAAAAAGAAAATCCTTTCTTTCTTGGCCAGCCATGAATATGTTTAAGCAGATATAACGTCCTCAGAGCTGCAGGAGCCAAGTGACATCTTTCTAGTATTGCTTCTTGGGTGGTTGCTTACCTCCAGAAAACCTAAAACAAAACCCACATGCTCTAAGACCTGTCAGTGCTCCTGTTGTCTGAGAGGGTGCATGGAAAGGTGCTTTAGCTTGCACTCCTCTGTGGAGTGTTGCCCAGCCCCATTCTTCCTACCCTGCGGGATGAGGGTCCGGGGGGGCTCTCAGGCTCCCGGGCTGCGGGGCTGGCCACGTGCCTCCAGAGGGGCTTCGCAAGGGGCTGCTGCAACGCTCTGCTCCTGCTCGCTGTTGAATCCTCCTGCTGTGACTTCCCCAGCCCTTCATCTCCCTTGCCAACAGCAGGGCCTTGTGTCCCTGCCATGGGCACAGTGGTATTTTCTCCCTCCTTTTGATTCAGAGGAGCTGCAGGGCGTGAAAAGGAAAGGGAGAAGCTACGGCAGGAGCAAATGCTGACATCCCTGCTGGGCTCAAGGGCCGCCTCTGATTCACAGGCTGGCTCCAGCTCAAACATCATTTGGGTCACCTTCATGCTGCCTCTGCCACCGCAAGCGGGGAGGACCCCGCGCCTCGTGCCGCTCAGCTACGTGGCTCTGCACCACAGGCAGCCCTGAGGTGAGCGGGTCGATACAGCAGCGCTTCACCAGCTGTGGCCTCCTGGGTGGTTCCGCGGCTCTCAACATATTTTGTCTTGCGCATGACAGAAAGAATGATCTCTTGGGGATGTACAAAGCCCCATCGCTGTGGCAACCAAACACTTCACCAGGATCTTGAACTTCTTTATCCTCGTAGAACTGTCTTAAAGAGAGAAGTGCTATTGTCCCTCCTTTGAGGAGTGGAATTTGGGGACAACGCAGCAGAGCCAGGAGTTGAGCTGCAGGTTTTGGGGATTCTGTGTGTAGCTGGGTGAGTGCGGTGACACTGTTTTAGTAAATGTTAGAGCTAGCACCCATGAGTGGTTGCATTGCTTGTTGGGATTTGAGCTCAGAACAGCCCAAACACAGAGATGTGAGTCACAACTTTTTTCCAGCCCTGCTGCAGTGCTGGGTGCTGGTGCATGTGCAATTCAATAACACCTGCTTAGAGAAATCAGAAAGGACATAGTTAGCACTCGTGGCCTTTTTTCCCCACTTCAGTCTTGCTCCAGTGCATTGATTAGCCTGAATGTGTTTGGTTTATCTGGCACAGAAACCACAAAAGGGTATTTTTACAGCTAACTGGCACATATTTTTTACCAATCATGTTCCGAAGGAAACAGTTAAAAGAATCAAATTTCATTTATTTGTTTAAGTTTAGAGACAACTGGGAAATGATCATTAGGGAGGAAAGATTAAATGCCATCAATCTGGAGATACATGAATGCAGTTTGTCTGGATGTGGGTAAGGTCTTTCTGAAGCCCGCTTGAGGATTTTTTCTTGGGACTGTTGGTGAGTTCTGCCATTTCCAGCTCTCCCTGGGCCAAAAAATGGCATCAAGCTGTGACTACAGGGCATGTGCTCTGCCAAGGAGTCCTTTCATTAGGGACCTTCTGCACTTTAAAAACATTGTTCCTCAAACAATAAGAAACAGAAGCGAAAGGGGTGAAGCAATAAACGTTTCTGACAGAAGCAGCGTGGTGACCTGTCGGGAGTTCGGAGGGTGCATGTCCGTGCTCATCCCACTGTGGGCGTGGGGAAGCAGGAAGGATTTACAGCCCGATGTGTCCCTAGAGCCCGTTATAGGATCCTCACTCCTACTTCCCAGCCCTGGCCCAAAGGAACGGCGCTTTCCAGGTTTGAAGGTGTTGGCTACACTCTCAGCAAAGCCCTGCAGACCCTGGCCACATGGAGCCAGACCAGCAGGTAGCACCAACAACAGGGCTCTAATGGTGTTAAGAGACTTCCTCGACTTTCTGGCTATTGAATAGCTCATTGCCTTGCTCTTACTGTGGGACTGGGAAGCAAGACGTAACAAACACATGTGTTTTAACAACCGCGCATTTTCAAAAGCTGGAGCGATTACGATGACTTGAACTTGTTGGCTAGTGGATCCCAGGGCAATCCTTGTAAAAAGAAAAGGGTTTTTCCCTCCTAAGCTTTCGGAAAAGCTGAGAGTGCAGTGCCTGCCAGGATAGCTGCCATTTTTGTTCTTCAGTTGTAAGGTCTGGCAAGACTCTGCATTGTTAGGTCAGATTTGGGACCTTACAGCTGAAGTGAGAGTCCGGTCCTTCCCTTGAACCGCAGTCAGAGCTGGGTGGGGAGCATTTGGACAGAGGGCTTTTTTATTTCATATATCAGAAGCTTTTGGATGACAGCGTGCCAATTTTGACTAAATTCTACTTGGGGAAATATCTCAGATCCAGCTTGGATAGAAGTCGTTCTGCAGAAACGTGGCTGATGGGGTGGGTCTGATTGCTGCCTGGTGGGATGGGGCTGCAGCCCCAGTCCTTCATGCTGGGGCTGCTGAAGGTGCCTCTCTACGGCTCTGCTGTTGATGCTGTTCCTCCCTCGATGAGCAATAAAAGTCTCAGAGAAGGAAACTTGCCCATATCAGGTGTCAGGACTTATCATGACTTTAGTGAAATGTTTCCGTCACAGGAGCCCTCGTTGCACTGCTCCAACTTCTACAAGCACTCTATTACAGGCACATGTAGAGGTTTGGGGGTTTTAATCTTTTTCTTTCAAAAAAAAATTTCCCAAGGTCTCAGCTATGCTCTGATGCTGCATGAGAACATTTTTGAACTCTTAAAATTGTTTACTGAACAGGAAAACAGTTTCTTACCCAATTCCAACTCCGCCTGGAGCTCTGTGGAGGCATTGCCCATGTCTCCCAGAGCAGCTTCATGTTCTGGAAACAGTGCCTATGAAACCCTCTCTGTCATTTTTTTTTCTTTTCTTTTTTCTTTTTCTTTAACCTTTAGCCTTGTCATCCTGCCTTGCAAGCTGCAAGCATGATGTTTCCTATCATTTTAAAGGAGACTGTTCATTGAAAGATATAAAAGCGTAAACAAAAATTTCATGTTTGTTGGCACAGTTTTTAAATGCAGACATCTGGGTTAGAGATGTGAGAAAATTGTAAAGAATTTGGGAAGGTTCAAAGGCTCACGTTATTAAAGTTTTAATAATCTCCTTTTCTGCCCAGCCCCAGCCCCCTGCTAGTCTTTGAATCTTGAAGGAAAATGCCGTCTGAACAAGATTACAGTTAATTAGGGTAGGATCTTCTCTTTGAAAGCCTGTAGGAAGCTGTCCTGCCTTTTTATTTTTCAGACTAGAATGAGCCGTGTGTAGGAGGAGATACATGGCAAAAAGCACTTGAGTGCAATGTTTTAATTTAAAGACTCCAGGGGCTCTGTTAAGTTTCTATAACACAGACGATGGTATTTTCACAATCACTTTGTTATATAATCCCCGAAGAAATAATTCACCTGAGGTGAAATTCACACCTCATAGAGGGGTTGGGGAGGGCTGGCAATAAACACGCATGCCTATACAGACGAGTGCCTATAGACTCACGCACCTATAGGCACACGAGCCTGTAGACACACACGCACAAAGCCCATTGCACAGCTCCTGCGGGAAGGCTGGGGCGAGCGGGTGGGACCGGATGAGTCCTGATCCCTGCTGTCCTCCTGGTGCCTGGTGATGAGGAGGAGAGGGAGAGGAGGAAACCTTTGCTTTGGCGGCCATGCATGGCTTGCCCCAGGACTTGGTCCCTCAGGGTGAAAGACCCCGGCTTGAGGGGTGCAGCGGGCAAAGGGGTTTGGTGGCTCCGACCACTGCCCCACAGAGCCACGGTGCTGAGAATTTCTTGTGGCATGAGCCAATCTGTCACCTCCGAAGTTTTACCTGTCCTGCCTGGCGTCTCCCCAGCAGTGCCAGCGGAAAGCCCACGGCATGTGCTTGTGGCTGATGTACTGTCACAGCCACTGTGCAGGCAGCTTGGAAGCATGGCACATCTGCACCCACCTCACCCACCTCCTGTGCTGCCAGCTCTGGAGGCTCTGCTAGCTCTTGTGGCCCTTTCTCCAAAGAGCTTAAACCTCTTCTTCTGCAACTGCACATGCAGATGCTGCTGCGGCCCCAGCTCCTTCATCTGCAAGAAGCTGACGAGTCTTAGGAGCACAAAAATAGCAGGCTGGACCCTGCATCATGTCATTCCACTTGCAAAAACTACAGGTGAGAGTGTACAGACAGCCTAATGTTGGCCCTAAGTCTGTAAGGTCTCAGCTGGTGAGCGTTCCCGGTTAACCCAACCAAGCCCAGATGCTGTAAGTGGTTCTTCATGGCCTCAGCCTCAGCCGTCACCAAGTGGCAGGAGGGTTGGGGCCGATGATTTGTTTTATAAAAGGAAAAGTACCTTTTTTTCTGAGTTTGCTGTAAAAAATGAAGCCAGTTATATTTCTGGTGTATTTTGTTTTCAGTGCCTGCAAAATGTCCTGAGGGAGCTATTTTTTTAGAAAAATAGGGCGTTAAGAACCGTAATTTCCCTAACATAACAATTCTATATTTATTTCACTTTCTTTTTCTTTACACTCACTGGCTTATAATAGCAGTGCTTTTCCCCATCTCCTCCTGTCTCTCTAGTCTGCTAACAACCCAATTAGTGAGTGCCCAGAGCATGAAGCATTCCTGGCCTTGCTGCCGTTCCAGCCAGTCATTAACTAGGTGGAGAAGGTCTAACAAACACTGGAAAAAGAAGTGAATTTGTTTTTTAGAAGTTAGTTGAGTTTTACAGCATCGAAATAGAAAAGGTAGTAAAAGAGGGGAAGGGGGGAGTAAACACATTGCTGAAATACTAAGTCAATTAGCTTAGTTGAAGGGCCAGGATTTTCTGATGTAGCCTGGAGTCTGGAATTGCTCTCACCAGTAAAACACTTCCAGAAGGTCCAAAGAGTGGCTAGGCTGGTTTCCCCCCCCCAGGGATTTTGGTATTCAGGCTTAAAACCCCGATCTTAACAAAGATATCCTTTTGTCTTTCTTGATACCACTGTATCTTGGATGCTTTATGCTCCATTATTGGGAATTTGTGCCATGCCCTGTTTGCTCAAAAATGCATTACTGACTCTGAAGACAAAGTTCCTCAGCCTAAAGAGCATGAAATCAAAGGCTCAAGAGTCTTACAACCAAGATCCCTGGTCAGTCTTCTAAGCTTTTATTCGGGTGCCCAAATAGAGTTCTTTGATGTGAGGCCACCAACAGCACTCGAACCCTGCAGCACAGACACACCATTCAGTAGGAAACAGAGCCAGATAACTGGCAATGAAGTGGCAGGAGCAAGCAGTCCACTACTCTGGACACCAGTAGACAATGCCGTCCCTGGAGAGACACGAGCATGTAGTGCTGCTGGGAGCACGGTGGCTGATCTGTGCAGCACCTAGTTCACTGAACACGGACAAGGGAGGCTGTGTTTTGGAACATATGTTGTGGAAACACCAATCAAGCAGGTCAGGACCCCATTGCACTGGGCCTTTACAAGCTCAGAAGCAGAAGTGGACCATCATCCAGTTTTCACCTCATTATCACACTGGCAAGCTCTCATTGAGAGAGGTCACAGGGAAAACTTCTGAAGAAATTCAGGGCTGGAGCCAGTCATTACTTAACATACAGTACCACAAAGAATCCAGGTTTGCTAAATTCACGCTTTTCAAATGAGAGTTTGGATGACTCTTCCTAAGCATAAGCCCTCCCACCCCCGAGGTATATTCCCACCTCAACCTCCCAAAGCAACAAAGCTCTGCCTTCAGCTATCCAACCTCTGAATGAGCGGATGGCATGGAGCCCAGAAGTAGAAAGACCTGTTTGCACAGATTATCCTAGGTGTCATTAGCAGGATTCTTTACAAACAGTTCCCTCCTTTGAAGGGCAGACATCCCCTTGCCTGTGGAAAATGACTGCAAGCACTGCCTACCAGATTTATCCTTGCTTTATAATGACCTCTCCAGCACGTGGTACCTCTTCCAGCTGACTGCTCTCGGACAACAAAGCTGAATTTTCTGCTGGTGTGTCAAACTGTCCCACTGTCCTCTGTGCAGTGCATCTTTGTTTTCCACTGGTTTCAATGAGATGGTCTGTGAAATAAAACTGGAAAAAATCCATTGTCAGAAGGATTCTGTGACCCAAAGGTGCTAAGCACCTTCTAAGTCAATGCCCGAAGCCAGATGAAGTAGCTATTGGGCAAGTCTTTAACTGAAATACGTATTTGAATATTCTGATAGGAAGAAACTGAAGAAATGCAATGGTGAAAAGTGCATTTGTCAGGCAGCCCCCTCTTCAAAAGTGGTAGTGCACACGATTGCTGTTTGGAGAAAGAGAGGTGGGTGTGATGTTCTACAGCCTTCAGCTTTGCCCTTGGCATGGGATTATCCCCTGGGAAGGATATAGCATGCCATTAAGTTCCTCTTTGTAAAGGTAACGAGGAACAGTGTCTCTTGAAGTCTTGCTGAAGAGGCTACAGACTATATGGACATCCTTTTTTTTTTCCTCTCTCATTACCTCCTGACTTCAGTGATAAATAAAACTCCTGCAGAAGAAAGCCTAATGTTAGCACACAGAGAGGAAGCCGTAACAAGACAAAGAGCAGCAAGTAAACATAGGCACATCATTCTTGATAACTTAGAGCAGAATCTAGATTTATTTCCAAATACTGGAACACTCATCCCAATTTTTCCTTTTCTGTGTAACTTTTGCACTATAATAGGTTGACAAGTGTATCTTCTTTTCCCATTGTGTACTGTACATTGGTCAGTGGGTAGGAGATTGGCCTGTTATTCCCATGATGTAGAGCAACACTGGTGTCAAAAGTTGTGTAGCAGCGATCACTTGGGTCAGATCTACACATGTTTCTGCATTAGTTCAAGTGTGCCGTGTGTGTCTCTGGGACTCATATAACAGCAGTTATAAAAATGTGCTCTGCACTACTAAAATCTTCCCTACAGCTTGGAAAACAGGCTCTGTTGGTTTAAGCACGTTAGTGTAACACACTTTATCTATCTAAAATGGAACAAAGCCTTAGGCATAACTTTGCAAAAGAAGTACACCATCTCAGTAGTTATCAGTATTATTCTATTAAACTAAGGAATGTGCTGTTGCCCTGTATCACACAGAGGTAACTTAAGACAGGATTTGGTTCTTTCTTTGTAATATTTGGAGCTTAAGTAGAGAAAAACTGTATATGGTAAAGAATTTTTGAAATAGTTATCTTTTTTTTGGAGGGGCAGTGGTAAATACAGGTTAATTTTTAACGGTACTTGATATGTAAAAGAATGAGATCATGAAGTATGGACCAAATAACACATTTAAATTTTGCACAATTCATAGCAGTTGTTTCTTTAATGTGACTATCCCACTTGCTTCAGTCATATGACAGGAAACTCAATCCAGTAACCTGCTAACTTGTAGGTGACAAACATATAACCAAGGAAATTTACCTTCATCAAATGCATTAAAAGCAGGACAAAAAGACAGAAATGTTCTTACAGTGGTCATTAAAAATTGCTAGATGATGAAACTTTGCAGAAGAAACGTATGCAACAGAGTTTCATAATTCAATAATACAGACTTTTCAACATTATTTCTCACAGGAAATGAAAACGTGGATGATGCTGAGTTGTGTTCGAGAGCTAGTCTACACTTTGAAGGCAGACTGTGTTAAAGAAAGGAAATAATTAACCACGAAAGGCACCAAGTGGTTTAATAATTGTTGTTCCAAGAAGGAAATCATCAGTACAAATGGGACTGGAAGGGAAAGTTGGATAAATGTAACTGGGGTATATATTGTGTAATGAGCTGATCGGGATACACACTGGAAAGATCCATTCATTATTCGATTTGCTAGGTAAAAGGGAGTTTATGTCCCCAAAAGATTTAAGTAAACCATCAGTAAACAGGAATCTGGGGTGAAATGTTCCCCTTACAGCATTTTTTGAATGTATAGTGCTTGTTCCTCTCCGCCAGCTGTCCCCAGCCAACAAGTTGTTGTGGGTGCCCGAGCCCTGCACTCACTTCAACTCGGTTCCCCGAGCTGTGGCACAAGCTGCCTGGACCGGTGATCTTGGTCCGTGATGCCTCCGAAGTCTGCTGAAGCTTGGTGACTGGAGAGTGCCCCTTTACAACTTAGGTTTACAGCTGCTGTGACAGGCAGTCAGGAAAAAGGTAATTGAACTCCATGGATATATAATATACCTCTGAGAAAGCAACTAGGGGGGGAAGGGGGGGAGGAATATGGGAGTAGTCACTTCACAAAGCATTATGATGAGTGCATTTTCTAAACATGGGTAGAATATGAAAGAAGAACAGGTGGGCTTTCAGATTTCCTGCTTGTAAATGAAATGAAAGAATGAGGACAAGAGAAAAAGGTGAGTAGACTGAATTTGTGGAGAAGACTATCTGAGAACCCTCCTTAGTTCACTCCCATTTTGCTTCTTTGCATTAGACCAATGGCGTTCAATTAAACTAAAGGGCAACAGTCATCAAATAAACGAGGGAAACACTTTGGTACAATTCTCACTCACCTTTATGGAGCTCTTTGCTCTAAGGCATTGTTGAGGTGTTGAGCTAGCAGGGTACGTGAGAGGATTAGATTTCCCAGGGGATGCTGAGAATATCCTGGATGGAAATTTTTGGATCTGGACAGTCAGGGTGGAAATTTATAAGGAATACAAGCAGCCGTGTATGAGAGGTGAAGGAATTGACTTGCTATTGCCCGGCAGCAAGGTCTCCTGCTGCTTCGCGCTGGCTACCCCTACCCAGGCATCCTGCATTCACCCTGGGGGGCACCTGCTCCATGTCTTGCTGGGACAGGATCTGGCATTATCTGTGCTTTTGGTTTCTCCAGCAGGAAATGTCATCTTTTCATCTGAGAATACAAAATGTGAGCAGGAAGAACAAACATCTGTAAGTGGAGAGATGCTTTATTTGAACCATCTCCTTCCAAATCTGTAGCTGTTTCTTCAAACCAGGTTGCATAACCAGCGGGGGTGGGGGAGCCTCAGACTCTTCCGGTGCAGCATGGAGCTGCTTCCTTGCAAAGCACATTACCTCTTTAATTCTTACAGTCTCTGTTTATCTACATTTTTGGTATTTCACGTCAGCTTTGAATTAATTCCAAGACTCAGCTGAAACTGGCTAGTCCTGGGTGCAGGCAAGTGCTACTCTAGGGAAGGAAATGATTTTCTTCAAAGGGGAAGCAAAATTCAGCATAGCTTGCAACAAAGTTAGATAAATTTCTAACTAAATTCAGAAATTTGATTTTACTGCCTGGAAACTGGCTGGGAATGAACAGATTTCTTTCTGAGATATCTGGTAATTAACCAGCATTTTTAAGGAGGCTTTTCTGCTTCTGAATCCGGCTAAAAGGGCAGTGCAGGGCTGTATGATATTTTAGAAAAGAACAAGAAGCAGATGGAACTTTTTCAAACCTCTGCAACATTTCTTCCTATTCTATTGAATTTTTAGTTCCATTTTTCTAAATGTCTTGTTTTATCTGAAGAATCTCTCATCATGGTGCTGGGCTTTCCAATAGGTCCTGAAACTGTATGAGAGATGAGCTAAATGCCGGGACTTTAGAAAAGACTCCAGGATCCTGGCTTTGTGTAACTGAATGGTGCACAAACTCCCTCACTGTCTTGAGCTAGCGTGACTGAGCAGTTGCTCTTCATCCTGCGTGTCACCTCAGGCACCCCAAAGAGCCTATGTTCACGAGCTGAGACGGGTCAGGGGTAAGGCTTTGCCGAAGAGCAAAGGAGTTTAGTGATAGAGCTTTATGTCATAGGATTTTCTTTAGTATCATTTGTGGGTTGTTTTCAGAGAGTGGTTCCAGGCTCTCCGATGTCCACAGGCTTCTCCTTTCCCCTTGTTCAGCTCCCTCCACTTTCCCTGTTTTACTTTTTGCTGCTCCTTTTTGTTGTTGTTAGTAAGGAACTGGTCTCTTGGTTTCAGGTTTAGGATTGTTTGAACGGTATGTTGATCGGCTGCCTGTTGGTAAAATTCTAGTCCAGGTTTCAGCTGCACAAAAGAGCGTGCTCTCTGTTGACTTCAGTGGCGTTACTCTGATTTCAGCAGCTGAGGACCTCCCTCCAATTCTATTGAACAAAACCTAACACATGCAAAGTTGTTTTTTTTTTAAAAAAAACCCCAAATCCCTTGCTGGCAAAGTGCATCTGTTCTGACCAGCATTGGAAAAATGCAGTTATTGTGGACTTGGTCTCATAGTAACAGCAACAATAAGGCTGTGGTAAGAGCTTCGGGTTCACTGGCGAAGCTGGAAACACAGGGAGCACATCCCGTGCTCAAGCCAGCGCTCTGCCTCCATTAGCACCCAGGTCCAGCAGCATCACTAGTGAGGACTCACTGCTCTCTGTAGAGGTGGCTGGTGGAGCTACAGGGTGCAGATGTGTATGGCAGGCTGGGGTGAGGGTGAGGAGCTCTGGCCTGAGAGCAGATGGAGATAGCACCAGGCAATGGGACAGGCAGCGGTGGCTGCTCCTCGCAGAGGCTCTCACAATGCAGCCGCACCGCCTCAGCGCGGCACATTGATCTCCTTTGGTCAAGGTCCCTATTCAATTAGCAAGCAAGAATCCCTTCCCCTGCTCTGTTGCCGGCTCGATGCTATCACGCTGGTCTTCGGGTAACCACAGTGGTTTGACACAACGCAGCTCCGGGTGCGAGCTGTGCTGCACATTTATGTGGGCTTGCTTGGAAAGGGCCTGTGGACATCTGGTCTGAATCTCCCTCTCATTCACATCCACATCCCCTGTCACTTCCCAAGGGTCTATAAATAAATCCTGGGGTTAATGCTGCATGCAAGGCTAGACCTTGGGGACTGGCTTGTCCCCTCTCTCATGTGACTGGTGGGGAGGGCAGCAAGCGTGCTCCTCCAGCGAGGCATGGGCAATGGAGGGCAGCCAGGGGAGCGCATTGTTCTTCTCTGCGGGGTTTTGCTAGATGTCTCTTCTTCCTTTCCACCCTGGTGGCAGGAGGAACCAGCCTGTAAGTTCTCGTGCAGATACGTAGTGTCAGACTTGGGGACCGCCATTGCTGCCTCAGGCCCGGTTTGCCCAGCAGGATCCTGATTGATGTCTGTGGAAGCTAATGCTTCTCCATACAAGTTTCAGCACAGAAGAGGCTCTGTGGGACTTCGATAGACTGGACAGATACAGGGCTTGGCTTTCTTGAACCAATTCATTACTTTTAATTGCCTCTCAGTCAGTGATGCGTTGTCACATTCATTAAAGGAAAACTAGAGGAGGTTAATGTGTTAAATCTTCTTCCTCTACCCTTTGTGGTTTTGTGGGAAGACTGAAGGAAAGTTAGGTCATAGAAACACATTGTCTAACATTTGTATTAGGATGCGTGGCTTCTGTTGCGATGTTGTCAGCCCTGTGGCTCGAGGATATCGCTTCTCCTGGATGTGAAACTGCATCTGAACTGCATTACAAAACCTGGCTTGTTGCCTTTTCCCTTTTCCTCCTGCCCCCTGTCCTATGGGTCACAGTAAAAACTGATGAGAAAGACACAGCATGAACTGGGAGCCCTTCTAACAAAGGAGAAAGAGGCCACTAAAGCCAGGTGCAGGCAGTGTTCTGGTGCCAGCAAAACCTCTGCCAACGAGAAGAAATACGCTGGATGCTGGTGAGGGAGGAGGACAGGAGCCAGTGGGAAGGTAGGGGAAAGAGCAGAGCACTGCCTCTGATCTTGTGCTTCTCCTCCAGCAGAGAGGATTTGGTGTACCTGACAACAGGACTGAACAAGAACAAGAAGGGCTACTGAAAATCATCAGATTTGTGGCCCTTTCTCCCTTCCAAAGGTGGTTTCAGCCCTGTTGAGACTTCATCCTGAGTTCTCACTGTTCAAAGCTGTTGCTCTTCTCCATCACACAGACTACTCATGAGGTCTCCTATGGACAATGTTTTTCTGATGTTAGGGCTCTTCTATCTGCTTCACTTGTTTCTGTTAGTAAAACAATGCTTTCTTCTTCCACAATTAACATTGTGAGGTGCAGATACAAAATCCACTGGTCTTGAGGGGGACCTCCCAGCCTATCAAGGTTTTCGGTCAGGCTCACGGAGCACTAGAAGTCATTCTTACAGAGCGCTGGAGGTTGCAGCTTCAGGGATTCCCTCACCCCCCCGTTCCCAACCAGCTTCTCTGTGGCTGGAGAACAAGGAAATATTTGGTAAACTTAGAGGAAATATTCAGATATTTCTGTGCAGAGAAATGGAGGCTCAGGGCTTTATGGTGAATAAAGTCCAATTCATCTGAGCTCCAGTTCTGGCTAAGGAGAAACTGTGCTGTCGTGAAGAGTGTGGTCAGGCCAGGCCAGATTAATCTCATTCAAAAGCAGCGTGGAGATGCTATACCCTCAGTGTCTGGCATGTGGATAAATGGTGTCACCAGTTTAATCTTCATAATAAGTACACCTTTGTTCTCAAAAAAGATCAGTGGCTGGCTGGTGGCATGGCAACAGCCCATGACACTGCCATATAGGAGACTTGGGTTTGGGGGAGGTGAAGGGGAATGTTGCCTCTAGGAAATTAAAAATTATAACTACAGCCTACATAGCAAATGTCTGACTACGCCCTTGTAACTGCACCACACTGCATCACAGGGGAAGAGTTCTTTCTTAAATGTCAAATAGCAACTTTTTTCCCTGATGGGTTTTATAGGTGAATGGAAAAAGTCTGGCAGCTAGAGGATTTTTTTTTGTTGAATCCTTTTTGTGGTTGTTGTTAAAACTTTGTTTTAATGGGAATATACTGTGTTCAGTGACAGTTCTGGAAAAGCAGAAGGTGTTTCAGCTCCAGGATGGATTTATTTATGTAGTTTCATGCCACAGAAGAAATCTGAAGAAAGAGGACACAAGGATAGGTGGAAGAAGGATGAGGAGCTACACCTGGGCTTTCCTCAGTCTCTGTGGCTGCTCTGAGATGTAGGTGTTCCTCTGCGTATGCCTGGCTGACCAAGCAGTGTGCTCCGGACTCCTCCTCTCCCCTGACCGAAATCATGAGAGTTTTGTTTTTCTGTGGGACTGCAACAATGCTGAGACTTAAAACATGCCACCAGGTACGAGAAGAGCTCGCTGCCCAGCTCTCCGTGTGGTCCTTGACCACGGCATTCCTGTCAGGGTGATTATGTAGCCCTTATACTTTTCCATATATTTTCATACGTGGAATGGTTGAGTATCACTTGGAAGCCCAGAGTCATTTTGCTAGCTTAGCAGGGGATGATCTACAAATTTCAGCCCAGAAGAGGCTTACAGCTACTTTAAATTATGATACGGGAATAACTAATGGTTATGACCTCTAGAAATGTAAGGAAAGACTCAGCTTAGCTGATGAGTAGATTATGCATCTGTATCTACACATAAGTGAAAGAAGACAAAGCTGGAATTAATGTGTGAGCCATTAGGTACAGCTTCCCCCACTCCTGTTTATCTTTGTCTGGTTTTAGACTTACCATTGAGAGATTCATAAAAAATGTGTGCTATGCTTCCTGAAGACGATAAGCTTCCCTAGGCCCCCCTTCTATTTAATTGGTCTTTAGTGAAATCGGACTAGCTGAACAAAGTCAAAAATGCACAATTAAAGCTTTTGTGGATCTCCTTGTTAAGACTTTTTTTCTAGTATTTCTGCTTTCAATGATCTGTGTTTAGGTAACGAAGTGGCACGGCATGGGTACAAGGGTGCCAACTCAGAAGTGGGCAGAATGAATATGTATTTGTTTACCTTCATTCATCTCAGCAATCTCCAAGAGACCTAGCAGGGTTTCTAACTGGTGATGTGTTTTGTGCACGTATGAAAATTAGAGGAAGGCAATGAGAGTTCAAACCACAGAGCAGGGCAAGACTGTAATGTATCATGACACAGCATGCATCACATTTATATTCTCTTGGATTCCTGTGGATATCTGCCACAGAAAACTTTACAAGTTCCTTCTTAAAATGAAAATCTGTCTGCTCTGGAAGGCTGCTCCAGTACTCTGCTCTGCTGGATGAAAGGATAAGCTTGTTATGCCTCTCTTAATCTACTCATGGCAAGTGTTGTCTTTTAGTTTAAATATTTCTTCCCTAGTTTTTGTTTATTCCAGTCATCTACTTTCTCAGTCTCTGTGCTGCTAGATGATACAAGTGCTTCTCATCTCCTTTTGTAAGATGCTCTCCAGTTTTCCGCTGAACTTAGTAGTCTTTCTCTTCAGCATGCATTAATCCAGCACAAATCCTGGGCACACTGAAGCGGGTCCACCCCAGAAGACTTAACAGAGCAAGGCATTAGGCCAAAGACACCTGTACATGATTTACTGTCCTCATGGGTTTTGCCTATACTAATTAGCACTCTCCCAGGCAATACCTGGGCTTGGTTTTGAAGCTAGCAAAGGCCAGGGACCATTCCTAAATGGTAGTTTAAGCTTGACTCTTTTGAGAAGGTGGGAGGGTCTTGGGGTTTAGACAAGTTTTGTGCCATGTTGCTTGGCCTCCAAGCCAGAGAGCAGTCCCCAGCATGTTTTCCTTTAGAAGCACAGATGTAGCCTTGGTGACTAAAATTGGGCATGGTCTTCTTGATGAGGTCTTGCCAGCTCCTGGCGTTTATTGATTTCAGTAATACTTTCCTTCCTGTAGTGGAAATACTTTGCTTCATTCTAGGTGACATTTACCTTTTCCAGTGGTGAGGCCACATTGCTGGCTTGTCGTCACGTAGATGGCAAGTACATGCTCCTACTCATGATTTCTAAAGTGCACACAATTTTACCTTATACAGCAATATTTCCCTTCATGTCTATTGTTCCTGAAGACTATTTGGCTCTACTTAGGTAAAATTCTGCTTCTTGTCAATATGGACAAGGCACCCCAACCTCAGTCATCAGAAAGTTTCATTAGACACTCATTTGTGCCAAAATTGTTCAAGAAATAAATAGGGTTGATACTGATTCTTGCAAAACTCTGCTAGTTATTTTCTTCCTTTCAGCTCAACCCATTGTCACCTCCCCTTTAGCCAATTCCTTAATTACTTTGCAATTCTTATCTTAATCCCCACTTTCTCTACTTGAACTAATAGTTTCCATCTGGCAGGGTATCAAATGCTTTATTCTAGTCCAGATAAATGACATCTTCCCATACTTCCTTTGTCTGCAAAATCAGATAAGGGTATTCTGCTAGACAGGAAGAAACTGCCTTTGTTAGGGTTATGTTGCATTTTGTTCCATTTTTAGTTTGTTTCTATGTTTCTAGTTGTTCCTTCCCTCAAAATGCTTCCAAACCTGGAATTTACTCCATGGAGCCTGGAAGATATTCATAGCTCACACAAGCTCTTCTGTATCTTGCAAGAGGACAGCTTCCAATCCAGGTTATCCCAAATTAAGGGAATGAAAATCTGCTGCCCAAGTCCCACCCCAGCACTGCTAAGGCCTTGCGGTTATTTCCATACACTTGAAACATAGCACGTTGCTTCTGTTCAGCCTGCAAGCTCATTGCAGAATGAATTTGGTATGTGTTTCTAGCTTGACATTTCTTCTGAAGGGCACAGGCCTGTTGTCCTGTGGGTGAACATCAAGAGCTAGTGATGCGAGGCCCAGAATCACTGATCACTTCCACACCTCATTATACTTTCTAAATCAGGTAGTGCAAATTAGACTGTTATACTTGTATTTTCTCTTGGACTGTCCGTGGAGCAGACTTTAGCTAATGCAAAGACTGGGAGACAGGGAGGCACACGCATGGGCCAGCAAACCACCAACACAGCCTGACACTGGTGAATTTGTAGAGCCTGTGCTGGCTTTTCTGCTGCCACATCTTTCACTTGACCAGTATAAATAAGCATGAATTGGCTTCTAATTTACTTCCTTGGATCAAGCTCAGTGTAATGAGAAAGCACAGTGAGTATACGGGTTTGGCGCTGGCTAGGATATATCTGCCTGCACTACCATCCAAGCTTCAGGTACAATGTATGTATCTGCTTTTGGCAGACAGGATGTAAAAATTATTGTGGTTCTAAATACATGATCTAACAAATGTCACTGCAAATTAAAGCAACCACAGTGGCAAAGATACAAATCTATTCCATGATTATTACATGCCTCTAACAGTTGTCTCCAGCAGTGAAGATTCCCTGTGAGTAGAAGTTTGCACTCAGGAGTTAAGAATAGTCATTAGAACTCTGTAAGTACACTCATTAATTTTCAGCTTCTGAGATGAGGTGACATGCACTGCCAGTAACAACTAAACTAATACTACTTCAGTTACCTCTCTGTTTCCTCTCCTGCAAACAGGTCAGGGTACAAAAGACAAGCAAAGCCAGCCTTGCTTGTACTATTTATTTTCCTTTTTGCTGTTTTGCTTCTTTTAGTGTTTAATTATGAAAGTAGGACTCCTTCCAGCCAAGGGTCTGCGCACCCAGGGAGAGAGCGGGGATGCCTGTGGGCCCCTCTGCTTGGTCTGCAAAAGGGAACAAAGGAAAACAAGTTTGCGGGTGTTATACAGCGATGTCTCTGTGTGAAATTTCTGAAAGGGTCCACTCACCTTCTGAAACCTTCTAGGGACTCTCAGGCTGAAAAGTGACCGCGAACCCAAGCTCAAGAGTAAGGCTTTGTTCATAGTGCTCTCAGCTCCTTTTTTTGTGTGCTTATTTATTTATACAATCTCTCTTATCTTTTCTTGTGTGCCTTGCCATTTCCTTAAGCTCACATCTCTGCTGCTTGACCTATTCAACTTCTTTCATGACGTCAGTGCGTTTTCACATTCTCCTTCATTCTGCCCCAGAATAAAGCCCAAGTTTTCTCCTGCAGGCTTTCTGGGTGATTTGAGGGTGTGTGTGTTGTGTTTTGGTTTCAAGAAGAAAACAAGATCCGTGACATGGATGGTTTTGATAGTTTGTGCTGCTGCACTAGGGAGCAGGGCTGGGAACCCCCATCAAAGGACCTGCGCCCCAAAGGAGCCCCCTGCTCTGGCTAGCCCTGGGCAGCCCCAGTCCTGCTGCTGCGAGTGTTATGTGGATATCCCCGATGTGGATATATATGTAGTTGTATGCATGGGAGCACGTGCCCTACGTACTTAGTCTCAGACGTGGGGCAGGAGTTGCTCTGAGCCAGCCCCTCACCTTGCAGCACCTGCACGGCAGGCGTCTGCTGGGCAGCAGTGCCCTGCTCTGGGCTGGGACAGGGGGCTGGGAGGGATGCTGTGGTCCCACGCTGCATCTGGAGTGTCAGAAAGCGCTGAGGCTTGTGTCTGGTATGCAACCACAGATGCACATGTAGCTCATACATGACCCTGCCAGGCTGTTTGCCCACTCCCAGGCACACAGGCTGATGCATGGAGGCTGATGCTCTCAAGTAAGGCTTTGTTCGTAAGGCTGATGCTCTCAAGTAAGGCTTTGTTCGTAAGGCGTTCAGTGCACCCAGGACAACTACAGGGCATTTTATATACATGTTTTATTGTTACTCAAATCTAGAAGACATACATACATCTTGATTTTCATTATTTAAATCCATCTTGAGACAGTAGGATTTTGACTTCTTACCTCATACCATGTGCTTCATAGTGTGTGGCAAATTCTTGTCTGTCCTTCCAGATGGCATGTAACTCCCATCCCCAAATAAAGTACAGCAGAATTAATATTTTAGTACTTAATTTTTCTTTTAGAAATATAGGTCTGCCATACAAACTGCTTGCTTTTATCACTCAGAAAAAAAATACTGATAAAATAAATGAAAGGAAAAGTCTTGACTTCAGTTTAAAAACAACTTCCTTCTCATTAGGCTTTCCACGGGAACCATGTATCATATTTATTTAAGCGTCGAAGAAAATATTTAGCCTATCCACAAAGGTTAAGTAATCAGCTGATAAGATTTGTAGTGAAAGTATGTTTAAATGTGCTCATTAAACATGGTATGTGTTAGGTAATTTTTCAAAAGCTCTGCTTCTACATGTAAACCATTGGGAAGTGGAAAGGAAAAAGTCAAAAGGAACCAAAGCATTCCTTGTGAACAAATACAGTTGTGTGTTGTATAGACTGCAGCTAGCGAGAGTCAAAAAGTCAGAATAACAAGACCCAGAAGAAGGCTATAATGATACAATTTATTCTTCAGCAGAAACCAAGAGAACTAACCCCAACATATTTCTCTAAAAAAAGGACTACATATTTTAGCTCACCTTGTAATTTATGTCTAGAATAATTGGAGTGGGATGGTTGAATGTAACTTATAAAAGGCTCAAAGCCTGTGGAAACAAACTTTTCTTGGTGAACTGAATTCATTTTCCAGCTCTGGCAGTAGGTGTTGTTTTGGCTTACTGGTTTTACTGGTACAAAGAATGACTCCATCCTAGGTTTGGATAAAAGTAGAAAGTTACTTTTGTTTAATAAATAAAAAGAGGACCTTTTAGAAACAGATTGTTTGGAGTTTGTTTTCTATTATCTTTTTTCCTTGATTTGAAGTTCCACATTAAGCTGAAGCCAAAAATGTCAATCACTTGATCTGAAGGCATCAGACAAAAAAAGATTTCTTTTTGCTTAAACGAACCTTTTCCTTTGAAGACTCCCAGCCTGATCTTTGTGATGATGTGAATGACACCTCTGGGCAAACAGATCAGTGAAAAGATGTCTTTTTTACACAGCCTACAAACCTGAGAGTTGAGCTCATGATAGGGAGCAGATGCCATCTGGGGGACCTGTATTAAAGATTAGATTCTGCTGCTTTTATTCACAAATTGTCATCTTGTTTGGGTAATCCCACTCATTCCTTTGGTACTATGCCTGATGGTGGACAGTAATTTGCAATGGGACCAGTGAAGGGTTAGCTGCCGCTCAGCAGCTGAGTGGCAGAATCTGGTGACAGAGCATTGTAGCAAGAGCTAAGGGATCAATGCTGTATAAGAGAAACATATAAGTTTGTATAAGTCCTGATGTGCTGTTTGTGCTCCACTTTGGGAGTTATTGTAGAGTAGTTTATTTCTCTATTTTGGGGTATAGGTATGAGAGAGGAACAGCCAAGCAGGGCTTTGTCTTTTGGAAGTACTTGAGACTTATGAGAGAGCCTTTTTTCCTTCTTCCTCCTTTTCTTGGTCATGAGAACAGCTGTATTTATTGTGTCACCAAAACCCAAATGCCCATAATCACGTGGCAGTGCACTTCTGGTCTTACGATGAGAACAGCATGTGCAACAGGTCACATGTGTCAGGTCTTACTGCTGGACACACTATGTCTATCCACGTGATGACACACGGAAGAAAATTCCTCTCTCTCATCTGTGTTGAGTGCTGGAAGATACCTACTTTTTTGTTGTTGTTGTTTTATGGATGCATGTCTGTTACAAGCTCAGGGGCTTTTGGAAGAAAGAATGGTACGGAGTAGGTTGTGGGCTTGGTGCAGAGTAAATGGACAGTCCCAGGCTTCAGGCACTTGGGCACCACTGGCACAAGGCTCTGGCAATAATATCTAGAAGGGATTGATTCATATGTCCTGAAAAACTTAGAACTCTATCCAGAGTGGGAAGGGACATGCAGGCAGCATGAGGTGATCATCGCTGGACCTCTGCAATGCCCTCTGACTGTTTTGTTCACTGCAGGAGGGAGGAGGTAGTCATGGATCACCTTTGTCCATGATCCTGGTAAGATAGCATCTTCTGGCGAAGCATGGTTTGATGACCTCTTTTATTGCATGGCTGTGGAGGTACATGTGGACTTTTTTTCAAGAGCAAAAGTCTTTCTTCAGCTCCTGGGTTTTGTTTGCTTTTGAAAATCATTATCTGTCAGCCTTGGTGACCTTTTTTCAACATTGCAGTAGTGTTGTGACGTTAGTCAGAAAACCATTTGGGAAAGCTGGAGGGACAAGTGCTGCCTGTGCCTGTGTTCTGGCACAGCTGCTCCTCATGACTTTCACCACCTCTTGTGGGCCCTGTACGGAGAAAAAGAGTTAATGGGGAGGTTTCATAATATATTACAGCACAACAATCAATCATGGTAAACTGGCTGTCACGTGAACCGCTTCCTCACCCAGCCTTTAATGACCTTCAGACCCACTCTGAATCACAGATCATAAATGCTTTAGTACCCTGGCAGCTCTTGGGCATGTGGAGGGCCCTCAACATACCCAAGGTAGAGTAATGGGGAAATGTATATACACAGTATGCATACATACAGATAAATAAATAGCATTTTAAATACCAAGCATAGATCACAGGTTTGCAAAACTGTGGTTAAAACCGGGTTGGTTGATGTGAAAGGGGCTATGCCTTTCTAATATTAATCTGTTTTCTGTGTGTTGTCCAAGGAAATGTGTTCAGCTCAATAGAAGAATGGCTAGGATTTGGTGCTGCACAAAATTTTGTCTTTCTGTCAGAAGATTTGAAGTTTTTTGAAGCATAAACTATACACTTTTCAGTGCAGCCAAGTTATTAGATTTTCAGGGGTTCAGATTTTCATCAAAAGCTCAAGCATCTCAGTAGAAAGCAGAAACATGGCAAAAAGTCGAATTTTGTTGAAGACAATTTTTCACTACTACAAAGCTTAGACAAAAATCTCCATACAACCTTAAACTCTGTATAGACTATGATACGGTGTAAGACATTTAAACGTTAACTCACTGATGAAATTCCACTGATTGCTGTTTCATGGACGCCTACCACAGAGAAAGAAAACTATTTAAGATTATTTTCTGTCCAAGCTCTTTGGGCAGACCTAGCAAGACACCTGAACACATGCTTAACATCTTGTGTAGTAGCTGTGCCATGGACTTTAGTGGTGTGGCTCATGTGCTTAGGCTTAAGCGTGTGCTGGAAAACAGAGATTAGAGTGACTGAGTTCAGAACTGCAGTGAAAAGACCCCTGTATTTGCAGTCAAAACTGAAGTGGAGCACAGGGGTTAAAACAATACTACTCGAAAGAATTTTTATTTTAGTGTTTGTTTTTTTTTTTACCTGGCTTTTGAGGTGACACGGCTGCCATCACTAGCCTGCATAACAAAGGCAACCTCCTAAATCTACAAATTCCACTATGCATTTCAGAGATAGCGAAGTGTTAAACTAGAAATTACACTGAAGATCCGCCCCCCCTTTCCCCCACTTTCTCCTCTGTTCCTTTTGACATCTGAGAGGAGCGACCACAACTGCATACCATTTATAGATTTGCCTGATTAAAAACAGTTTTCCCTATAGGTCACATCATGTAGAAGACACAAGGTTTTTGTCAAGAGACCCGCTACTGGCAGAAACTGTTTTGCTGCTATTGCTAGTAAGAAATTAGTAACTAGATCCATGTCCTGTTTTATGCCAGCTTTGTAATTATACTATTTCAGTGGTAAGCCAGACATTTGGGCCAAGGGTAATTTAGAAATTCTAGATCTCTATTCAGTTTTGCTTTTTATGTTCATCTTTACTGCAGCTATGTCTTCTTGCAACATATAATCTTCCTGCATTTTCCTCCCTTACTATGGCTTCTGTGACCCACTGTCATAATACAACAAATGCATTTTATTCAGCACAGCTCTGTGAAACCATCGGAAACAATTACTAGCTTTAAGGAGCATTATTTTCTTGTTCTTTATGTTTCTGTCCTCAGATAATTATGTATAGCTCTTACTGTGTTGTGTGACTGGTGGGGCAGGATTTGGCCCTTCAGTTCAGAAATGCTTTCCCTTTCCTGTCATTTTTGTCATTTCAAGAGCTCTGTGGAGCCTAATTGACTTTCTTGAATGCAGTTTTTTATAACCTACGAGACTGTGGTTGGCTGGGTTATCCTTTTGGTGTGGTAATGGTCTCTGCAGTCTTTACCCAGACTGTGATTACACAAAGTATATATTTGTCTTTTTCAGCTTATATATGCTGTGAACGTCCTGAGCTAATGGTATCTCTGAGATGTGGTTTTTGGAGCACGAGTGTGTCCATTATGTAGTGTTTGCTTTCTACAATGAAACATACAGCAAAAATAAAACTTACCCATTTCCTTCTGTGCAAGCTTTCCATTCAAAGCTCTTTATCATGTTCTTCTTGTTCCTTTGCCTACTCTGCATGATTTCTTTTGCTTTTATGCTCTTTGGACCTTTGGAAAATAGACTCTGAGAAGCCGCAGTTTCAGCTAAGGGCCTTGAAACCTTATGGATTTTAGCTGAACCGTTTCTCCTGCTGCCTATGATAAACTGAAGATTCATTCATTGCTGACCGGATTTCTTTGCAGCCTACCTGGGAGCCCCAGTCCCCCTAGCTCTGATGTGTCACTGCAGCCAAGCACCAAACCCACTTTCCCTTGCTGAATAATGATTTTGTTGATGGGACTCCCGAATAACTACTTTGTGCCTTCGAATTTTCTGCCATCTTTCTGTTTCTGTTGGGCATGTGTAGTCCTGGTGGAGTATGTACAGCCCTTGTACATACAGTCATGCATGTACAGTATTCCAGGGCAACAAGGAAGAGAAAATACAAAGTCAAGTGAGGTGCTTCGTGCCCCCAGCCCTCCGCAGAGAGCCAGGGCTCGAGCACGCACCTCCCGCAGCACTGCTCACCACCAGTGCCTCCTCCGCAGACAGATGTTCCCTAACTCAGGATTCTCAGCACTGTGGCTCTGTTGATTACCTTTTCACCTCCAGATTTTGCTTTAGTTTCAGATAAAGCATAATTACCCATTTTCCTAAGTTATGCAGTGCCACTGACAGGATGTGTCTGTGTGTGGGGGTGAGTGTGCCCATGCAAGTGCAAGGGTGTGTAACTGTGGGGCTTGTATCAGGAGTGTGCTTGGCACACGGGCATGGAATAAATCTTGAAGTAATTTTCACCACAGAAACTGATGAATGAATTACTTCCTTTTGTTTGTGGCTAAGCGTATACGCAGAACATATTTGACAAACCGGTCTTGAAATACACCTTCTAGTAAACACGTCAGCTTTTCTGGCTGCCTCTTCTTCCTCCTGTCATGCAAATGGTCTTAGGATTTCCACACCTCACAACATGGGGACACACAAAGCAGAGACTCCTGGAAATAAAATCATCAGCAGTTTTCTGTTGCACCCTCTCCATCACAGGCACCAGCCACTGCAGGTTAGCGCTGCCTGTCTTCTTTCAAGCTAAGAGTTAAGAGTTGCCTGTCCTTTCTGCAGATTGATCTGTTTTCTGAGACTCGGTAGCTTTTCCCTGTCTTCCATATTCACCTGAGCTACCAGATAATCACATGGTGAATCATCTCCCCACAAGGTGGGGTCTATGGAGAGCTGAGCATCAGCCCCTGGACTGCACTCGCCGTGGAAGGAGATGCATGTAGTCACCCAGGAGAGCTCTCCTTCACAGGGCTGCTGCAGGGCCCAGTCCAGGAGGGCCTGTGTTTACTAGAGATGTTTGCTTGGGAGATATTACCACCCCAGCTCCAGGGAAGCTTTTTCGTATAACCTGGGAATTTGTCTCCAGCTTGAACATTCGTGGTGTTGCTGATCACCAGGTTATTGCTTCTATTCGTACATTTCATTCTCCTGGCCCCTAGCTGATAAACAGTAAAGTCTACTGTGCGCTATCTGCTGCCTACAGGTTTCCATTTGCAGCATTCTCCTTTCGTTCCTAAGCACCTGGTGTCAGCATTTTGGCATGTATCCCTTCCCGAGGGGTGGGCTTACGGAGGGGAACCAAACCACTGTTTTTTCAGCTATACACTTCTCAGTTTACAGGCCCTGCCTTCATATCAGCCTCAAATTATTTATTCAGGCCTCAGCTTAGATTCTTGATGGCTGATTTCTTTTTCCAGAATAACTCCAGTGTTTTAGATAATAGCAAGACACGACGTACAGAAAAGCTCTTTCTCTTTCATACAGTCCGGATGGTTTGATCATGGACAATTTGTTTTACTTTTGCTTATATATATCTATGGAGAGCTGTTAACACGATGGGGGTTCTGCCAAAGAAATGTGGTGTAAGCCCGAGGGGAATCCATCCCCTTGATTCTATGACATTTTAGGATAAGTTCAGTTTCCTAGGGGAAAAACCATAATATGAGTGCTCCATATGCACTGAGTCAATGGGGAGGCAGGAACGAGTAAAGATCTGACTCCTCCTTTACAGCCTGAAATTCTTTCCTCACAGAAGAATTTCTGTCAGAGACTGAAGTAAAGAATATCTATCTGAACATTTGTTTGTTTTTAGTGCCATTTAAGCTGTTATCATTTGGACTAGTTTTATCCCCTCCAGGGTTGAAGTTCTGTTCTAGCATCAGCAAAATATAACAGATTGTAAAATGTAAAAGTTGTGTTGTGTGTGTTGGCTGAAAATCTGAGGGTATAGTGTGTTCCAGTGAAACACTTAACTTCTAAGTTTTTTGCCACTTCTAGGGAATTTGATGAGGCTGAGTTGGGAAACTGGCTGAGCCATTAACTGACATCCAAACTCAGATGATATGTAACAGGGAGGTTGATGCTTTCAATATGCAATTTCTCATTAGTCTTTTTTTTTTCATTGTTCTTCCTTATCATCCTAATTTTTACTGAGCTTCCCCACCCATCACAAAAGGCAAGCAGAGTTAAGCATCGGATTTGACCTGAGCAGCTCTACTCTGCCTTTTCAACTCATGACTGATCAAACCAAATCTGCAATCTCTGGCACAGGACCTCAAAGGCTGGCTGGGGTCTGAGGAGCTGCAGGAACTACTGTCAAGTGTTCGCCCGACCTCTGTGATTTTACCCCTCCCCTTCTCCTAAGGACGTGTACCCTGAGATCAAAGACCCTGCAGCATTTTTATGGGAAGTCAGCTGGAGGCATGGAGGCAGATTTGGAATACTGAGAAAGCTCCAGATGCTTTGTGAGGAACTGGTCAGCTGCCTCCGCAAAAATGTGTCTGTCTGCGCTGATGAGTTCTTCTCCCCCCCTTCGATGTTTTCCAGGATCCCCACTTAATATAGGGCTGTGTTTCAACAAAACTGTGATAAGGTTCCTCCAGTAGTGTCATCAGGCTGCAGTATGGAAAGAGCCAAACTAGCAGAAGGGATAAGAAAGCACATCACTGCTATAAGGCACAGCTGTGTCCTCCTTGCTCACCCTCTCTGTGACATTTTGCAAAAGGGACCAGTGGTGCCTCTGCTTGCCTTGGTGAGTGCAACCTACTGCCCTGGAAGTAGCTTTGCTCCCATGTGTTACCATGCTGCTGGCAGCGTTCTGCGGAGGCGATCGTAGGGTTTGGAGGCTGGTACCCAGCCCCGCTCCTTCCATACCTGCTTCCCTCTGCATTGGGGCTGGTGTGGGAACAGGTGTCTCCATCCGACACAGACTTTAACTGGGATGATGAGAAAAATAAAAAGGGATTGGGAAATGCTGAGGTAGGCTCGATCAAGGGGAGGGAAAGGTAAAGCAGACCATAGCCTGTCCTAGTACGGAGTTGGGCTGCTGAGCCACGACATTGGTGTCGCTCAACCTCAGAGATGGTTTCGGTATCTGCTTCAGGTGAGCTGCAGCAGTTACAGATGGAGCCATAAATCAAGGCTGCTCCTAGCACAGCTACCACACACAGTATTCCTCCAATAATTCTCCCAGATGTCTTTCTTACCCCAGGAAACTCAATGAAAGATTTTATTACTATTACTCTCAGTCGTTTCACTATACAGGAAAAAAAATTCCCACCCTCAAACCAAACTTACATCTAGGATGGCTGGTTTTATAGGCACCACCGTATGGGGCTGAACTGCATTTTGCCTCACTGTTTTTGTAGTTGGGAGTGAGCAGCATTGTTTTTTCTTATCTTTTTTTGCTCTACGAAGGTAGCAAGAATGAACTGCAGTGTAAATTGCCTTCTTGGCTGCTCAGGGGACCAGCAAAAAGTTGATTGCTTCACAGAGGTCATTTTCTTGCAGGGGTAGAGTAGAGCTGCAGCTAGTAAATTTGAGGATACCCTAGGGGTGGTCGTTTAAGCCAGGTAGGGACGTAACATGGTGGACTCTCACACAAGTTTCACTGTGTTCCTACAGCTGAATAAAATCAACCCAAGCTGTGGTAACCAAGCTGCTCTGCTGACCTGTTTGCGCAAACACAACCTTCAGAGGTGCTGCCATGGGGAACTGCTGCCCTCGGACTGCGGCTGGGCTGTCTCTGCAGAGCAGCAAGTGATGGCTGTCTGGTGAAATGTGTGGTTTGGGCCCTGAAGTTTGAAGTGTGACAAGTAGAGGCACCACAGGTCAGAGAAGACATCTGTACTAGCACACATCTTCTTCAACTCAGATGGATTTTAGGGGCTCGTTGCAGAGAGCATGGAAGGGTGCTGCCAGTCCCTGCAGTTGGTGCTGCTGATCAGTGCGTGCGGCCATGGGGTTGCCAGTAGCCTTAAACCCTGGCTGCTCTGGTTCGTCTTCTCTTTGTCCCCTCCCTGATCTTTCCTCCTGTCCCCTTGCTGCCCTGGTGACCTTTTGTTTAGATCAGCTATCAGCTGCCATTTTGGAAAAAAAAGCAGCTCCCAGAGCTTTTTGCTGATAATGCAGTGTGGGCTGCAATGAAGTAATTTCCTCCTGTATTTATTTTTATTTTTTGTCTGAATTATTTTTAATGCTTGCTGCTTGGTCCATGCAATAACCTCTACATGACTTTTCAAGCCCATCCTTTTAACCCTTCCTTTGCATCCTAGCTCTGCATGTTCATTTTCTGCAGTGCATTTCAATACCATTGGCTTTGTATTAAACACCCACATGCTCCTGCTGAGAGGATTCTGCAGAGCCTTTCCTCTCCGCTCCAAAGCACGGCTAGAAATACAGTTGGCCCTGCTCTTTGTGGAAAGCACAGCCTGCTACACAGCCCTCAGCAGCAGAAATTAAACTAGATATTCCACCCCAAACATAACAGGTTATTTATTGACCACAAAGAAGGGGTTATTTTCTGGGGCTCCAGATAAGGTTGGGGCCAGGAAACAGCCTGCAGTTCTCTCTTCAAATTCATCTCATCTTCACCATAGTGTTTCATTATTTCCTCCCTCATTATCTTCAGAGCAGAGGCTGTCAGGAAGGGGCAGGCTGGTGAGGGCAGCTTAGCCTCCCTGAAATGGTCTTTTCCCACATCCTCACGACCTTGCCGAGGACAGCAAGCTGGGCTCCCGGTGCCCCTGTGTCCCCTCTCTGGCAGCACATGAAGAAAGTCATCCTTTTCTCCCCACTCAGCCGAAAGGGCTCTAAGAGCTTTCTAATCAGCTCACTGTCAGCCTGTTTCCCCTCATCATTTAAAATGAGCCTGTGATAGGTTTACAGCTGCCAAAGCTTTTGCTTGGATTCAAAACACGGGAGGGTTTGAGAGGCAGGTTGTAACTGCCAGGGCAGATTACTAAAGAGGCAGAAGCCCGGGGAAGATGGGCCTTTTCCTTTTGTCAAAAATACTCTGAGTGTATGAGAAATCATCACCCTGGCTAGCAAGTTTTACTTGCAATTGTTCTCTTTGAAAATTGGCCGCTTATTTTGTTGCCTGTTGTCAGATGTGTATCTTTGTAAGTGAGATGACCCAAATGTTTGTGTAAATATGTGAAATTCCCACGGAGGTGAGCGGTGTAGGGCTTCCGGTTTTCTTCGTGAATCTGTAGGAGACTGCAGGTTTGCCCTGATGATGTTTTTAGTAATCTCACTGGAGTATCAGTGCTCAATGCACACGCTTTGTCAGCCTGTTTCTGCTGTTCTGAACATGAGTATTGGCAGGGCTGAATGATGCTAAGACACATCCTGGCTACAAAGAGGCAGTTCCAGCTTTTTTCACAGGTGCCCAGGATGCCTGTGAGGATTATGAAAGCCAGGACAAAGTTTTTGGAAAAAGGGCCACTATTTTTGGTGTCAGCCTGACTTTTCAGAGAGGCTGTACCTCTCTTCTTCAACGCAGGTCTCCAAAGCAACGGTGTTTTGTGTACAGCAAGTAACAGTAGCGACATGCAAAATTACGAGCTGCATTTGAAAACCTTGGCATAAGTTATTAATCACTAATGCAAACACATACTCACTACATTCAGAAAATTTGTCATCTATGACAGACTTCTTTCTTACTTAGACATGTTACTGAGTGGATACCAACTTGTGGTATTCAACAGGGAGCTTTCTTCTACCTCCTCTTGATTCTTCATCTACACACACAGTGAAGGTGGCCTGCATTGGTACAAAGCAAGGGCAGGTAGCATGTTTGTGCAGCCCTCTGCCAAGAGTTAGTGCCAGGAGTGGATGAGAAGGGGATGGCAGACAATGGCCTTTCTCATACATTCGAGAAGTTGTAGGTAGCTGTGCCTGGATACCAGGATCAGTCTGAAGGACAAGCTGGAGCCAAATGTGATCTACACTTCTAAAAGGTTTAAAAAGTTGCATCCATCCAACAATGGATGTACAAGACGTGGTGTTTGACTTGCCCTGCAGTTCCTTACACACCCTTGGTGTGGGAAGGAGACAAAGTGCAGGAGGAGGGTGAAGTGCACAAGAGGGGCCCTGGGGGACGTGGAATAAAAGAGTGGTGGAGGTCATGGTGGCACAGGGTTGGGATTTGGGGCAGGATGATATGGAATAATGTCTCCTGGATGTAGGCTGAATGGGCTGGAGGGGGAAGGAGGGCAAGGCTTGGGTCCCAGGTTCATAAGTAGATGGGAATGGCACATTTACATATTTTGGAACCACTTACAATCTCCCTACAAGCCCTGCTGGGAGTTGTGCACCCTCTAAACTGAACCCTACCACTTAGTACATGTTTTTAGGGAAGTGTTGTGGGGTTACAGCCCTAAAATAAAACCCAAGTGCCCCAAAGATGGTACCTGTACAGATTGCACAGCAAAGCATGGAAATGGGGAGGGGGGCCCCTTGTATTGCCCACTTTCAGCATTTGTTAGAAGAGAATTGCTCTTGAGAAAAGGGCTTGTTGTTTTGGGCAATGACATAATTCCCAATACATTCCGTTCATACCATATTCATGTGGAAAAAAATTCCTTTCTGCTGGTATGTCATTGACATTTAGCATCAGTTATTGAGCATATTTAATCTTTTATGTTCTGAATTTAATGAAAATCAAAGTGGATACGTTAGCCTTCTTGAAAGTGTTGGACAGCTTCAAACACAGAAGTTGAGCTATGTGCTGCAACCTGGGGTTTGCACAAGAAAATGCTGTAGCTGAAAATACACCGACATAAACCTGTCTGGTTTTTATGGAGCTCCCCTTTTGCCCTGCTTTGGTTGTCTGAAAAATATAGTGTCTGTAGTAACCTGAATTTTAAAGTGATGATACCAACATTAATAGAACAAATTATGATGCAATATTTAGGTTTCATTAGTTTCTTTAAAGCACTTCTTTCACATTACAAAATTTCATTTAGGAAAACTGGTTCTGTTTTTTGATGTGGGTTAATTCCCCTCCACCTATGATTACTGAGTTTACCATGTAAAAAGAAACAACTCTTCTTTCTGACAGCAGACTACCTGCAGGATCAGCAAATTGGTTTAATTTCTCTTGGTGCTAGAAATATATAAGCTTTAATCATGAATCAGATACACACCCTCTGAAATACCTTTACTCATCAAAGCAAAGAGCCCACTAGCCTTTAAAGAGAAGTCTTCATTATACATGCTATATAATACCTGATATTTATGTTATATAGTTTGGTTTTAGTAACGTAGCTTGATGTGTGTATACTTGTGTTTGATGTCTGTATATGTATATGCACTGGTTTCAGTCCAGGTGTAATGCTGACCTACAGGAGGTCGAGCTGGGCCATCTGACATTCCCTTTTAGGCTTCTCTAGAAACACGGAGAAGTAATGTGGATGCTTTGCTTATAACAATTCTTCATGGATTTTATATTTTCTCTGTCTCAGTAATGGCTTGAGCTTATTCAGGTTCGTTTTTGACAGTGACTATTCCACAGAGTGGAGAAAATATTCTTTGCTGTACCTGCCCTTTGCTATGTTACATAGGTAGCATATGGAGGGTGAAAACAAGGACGAGTAACCTCACAGGAATACAGATACATTGTCCAAGCATCCAGGGGTGAAGTTGGAAAAGCCAGTCCCACATGAATCTGTCCAAATTGAATCTGGCTGGGGTTGTCAAAGACAACAAGAAGGGCTTCTGTAAGCACATAGGAGACAGAAGGAAGGCTAGGAAAAGTGTGGGCCCATTGCTGAAGGAGACGGAGGACCTGATTGCACAGGATGCGAAAAAGGCTGAAGTACTGAATGCCTTCTTTGCCTCCATCCTTACTAGCAAGACTGGGCTTCAAGAATCCTAGGTCACAGAGATCAGGGGCAAAGGTTGGAGCGAGGAAGACAAACCCTTAGTGGAGGAGGATCAGGTCGGAGAATACTTAAGCAAAATGGACATACATAAATGCATAGGCCCTGATGAGATGCACCAAAAGTGCTGAGGGAGCTGGCAGATGTCATTGCAGTGCCACTCTTGATAATCTTTGCTCATGGCAACTGGGAGAAGTGCCTGAGGACTGGAGGAAAGTAAACGGCATTCCTGTCTTCAAGATGGGAAAGAAGGAGGACACAGAGCACTACAGGCCAGTCAGCCTCATCTTGATCCCTGGGAAGGTGATAAAACAGCTAATCCTAGAAACCATTTCTAGGCATGTTAAGGAGAAGGAAATAATCAGGAGTAGTCAACATGCTTTCACCAAGAGGAAGTCATGCTTGACCAACTTGATAAACTTCTACAATGAAATGATTGGCTTGATAAAACATAGAGGAGAGCAGTCAGTGTTTTCTACCTGAACTTCAGTAGGGCCTTTGTCCCGTAAGATCCTCATAGACAAGCTGTTGATGTGTGGGCTGAATGAGCAGACAGTGAGTTGGACTGAAAACTGACAGAATGACTGGGCCTGAGGGTGATGATCAGTGGCAAGAAGTCTAGTTGGAGGCCAATAACTAGTGATGTACCCCAGGAGTCAATACTGGATCCAGTCCTGTTTAACATCTTTGTTCATGATCCACATGATGGAGCAGAGTCTACCCTCAGCAAATCTGCTGATGATGCAAAACTGTGAGGAGTGGCTGATATGCCAGAAGGTTGTGTTGCCATCCAGAAAGACCTCCACAGCCTGGAGAAATGTGCTGGCAGGAACCTCATGAAATTCAGCAAGGGGAAGTGCCAAGTCCTTCACCTGGGAAGAAACAACCCCAGGCACGAGTATATGCTGAGGGCCACCAAGCAGGAGACAAACTTGGCAGAAAAGGACCTAGAGGTCCAGGTGAAAACCAAGTTGACCATGAGCCAGCAATGTACCCTTGCAGCAAAGGCGGCCAGTGGTGTCCTGGGATACATTAGACAAAGGTATTTCCAGCAGGTCAAGGAAGGTGATCCTGGCCCTCTACTCAGCACTGGTGGGGCCACACCTGGAGTGCTGTGTCCAGTTCTGGGTTCCTCAGTACAAGAAAGACATGGACATGCTGGACACAGTCAAATGAAGTGCCACAAAGATGATCAAGGGACAGGAGCATCTCTCCTGTAAGGAAAGGCTGAGGGAGCTGGGACTAATTAGCCTGGAGAAGAGAAGGCTCACAGTGGATCTTATCAATGTATATAAATGTCTGAAGGGATGGTGCAAAAAGGGCAGAGCCAGGCTCTTTTCAGTGGTGCCCAGTGGCAGGAGCAGAGGCAATGGGCACCAGTTGAAACACAGGAGGTTCCATCTGAACATCAGCAAACACATTTTCAGTGTGAGGGTGAACGAGCACAGGTGCAGGTTTCCTATGGAGGTGGTGAAGTCTCCATGCTTGGAGATACACAAAAGCCATCTGGACACAGTCCTGGGCAACTGGCTGCAGATGGCACTGCTTCAGCAAGGGCTTGGACCAGATGACCTCCAGAGGCCCCATCCAAAATCAACCCTTTTGTGATTCTGTGATTCTGTGGTTATATTAGTTTTTAAGTCTTCGCTCATGTTCGACTTTTCTGTCATTACTGTGTCAAGAAAACCATTTACTCAGTTGAATCTGAAAAAAGTACTGTGAAACATTGTCCATCTTGTCCCACTTTGTGCACAGAGGAGAGCAGGGTTTACTTGTGCAATGGATGTATTTTCTATTTTTAAAAAATCTAGCCCATTGTTTTACTTCTGCAGCAAATCATCAGAGAGTCTGAGTCCATCTGCTTTTAAGAATCCTTATTGTTCCTCAGGGAACAATAAACAGCATGCTACCAAGAGCGCATGAAACTGGATTGTAGTTTTTGTGTATTTCTGTTACCAAACAGACAAGTAATCTGCTTGCGTGCAGTAGAAGCGTTGCTTGGGGGTTTGCCTCGAGGTGTTGGGTGTCTCTGGGCTTCCTGTTACTGTCAGGACATTGGGGTCCTAATGCAACCTTGTACCTGTCAGAGGGAGCTCCTCCCCACATCCCAGGGTTTCACATTAGTAACTGCCCTGCTGGCCCTGTTAGGATGGCAAGAAACTCACTCTGACCTCTGGGGGTTCAGAACTCTGCTCCTGGGGCAGGTCCTCCCTGCTCCGTTTGGCTTTGCCATCTCCTGACAATTGCCCCATCTTTGACAGCCTCACTTGGATGACCTCCAACACCAGACAAAGCTAACATAGAATCATAGAATAAAAGAATAGTTTGGGTTTGAAGGGATGATTAAAGGTCATCTAGTCCAAACCCCTGAAATGAGCAGGAACTTCTTCAACCAGGCCATGTTGCTCAGAGCCCCATCCAGCCTGATGGTGAACTTTTCCAGGGACAGGGCATCTACCACCCCTCTGGGGTACCTGTGCCAGTGTTTCACCACCCTCATTATAAAAAATTTCTTCCTTAAATCCTGTCTAAATCTACACTTCCTTAGTTTAAAACCGTTGCCCCTTGTCCTATCACTACAGGCCTTACTAAAAAGTCTGTCCCCATCTTTCTTATAAGCCCTCTCTAGTATTGAAAGGCCACAATAAGGTGTCCCCATAACCTTCGCTTATCCAACCCCAACTCTCTCAGCCTGTCCTCATTAGAGAGGTGTTACAGCCCTCTGATCATCTTTGTGGCCCACCTCTGGACCCACTCCAACAGCTCCACGTCTTTCCTGTGCTGGGGGATCCTGAGCTGGATGCAGGACTCCAGGTGAGGTCTCACCAGAGCGGAGCAGAGGGCCAGAATCACCTCCCTCAACCTGCTGGCCACGCTGCTTTTGATGCAGCCCAGGATACAGTTGGCTTTTTGGGCTATGGGCACGCATTGTAGTCTCAGGTCCAGCTTTTCATCCACCAGTACCCCCAAGTCCTTCTCGGCAGGGCTGCTCTCAAGCCCTTCATGCCCCAGCCTGTATTGATACTGAAGATTGCCCCGACCCAGGTGCAGGACATGAGGTGAATGTTTATTTCACCAAGTGGGGTTTCTTATCACAAACTCAGAAGCAAAGGATCAGAACCCAAAAAATGTGAATACAATCCTAGTCAAGGCTTCACCCCTGGGCTGCATAGTGCTACTCGCCTGTGGTTTCTGAGACTCATCCCAGTCCCTCAGACCAATGGAAAGTGGGTTCAAGGGGCTCCTTTCTCCCTATGCCCTGCTAGCTATTGAATGAATGAAATGAGCTACATGATCCAAGGGACTGACAGCTGTTGAAGTGATGTGTTTTTTTTTTAATAACAGCACACTGTTTAACCTCAGTGACTGATGGAAGTGTGGAATAGATGGGACTGCTGCTGAAGGTCAACACCCTCAGGCCCTCAATTAGGGCATCTGAAGTTGCAATAAATTTTTCCAGGCAAGTAAAAGGAGAGACAAGTAGTTCCCAGGTGAAGATCCAAACAAATCAAATGCACCTTATCAGCTACATCACAGCTCTGCTTTATGCATCACAAGGAAGCAGAAACAGCTCAAACCCATGAAATAGTTTGTGCAATTACCTGGGGGTCTTTGACTTGACTCAGTCATGAACGCCAAGAAATTGTGTTTGTAACATTGCCAGCCACTAACATGGGAGCAACTCTGTGGGCACAAATTGAAATGTGACCTAATCAGAGAGCTGCGGGAGCAGCAAGCTGATTAACAGTGAGGCACGTTGGGTCTGACGGAGATCAGTGCTGACAGGAAAGGAAAAGATCAGTAGCCTCTTCAAACTTTCTTAAAATCAGTCGTATCCAGTCAGGAAGGTTGGCGTGAATGCAGCAGTGAATTCTGAAATGTGATGAACAGTTTATGCCAAACTAATGCAACAGATTCCAGCCCCAAGTAAATGTACAAACCCAGGTTCTGCACTGTGCCCGAGGCCCCAGTCCTGCAGACGATTACATGCATGAAAAAGCCCAGTGAATGCAGGTCTATTCATGCATGCATAAACACTCACAGGACTGGGGTTTTATTGTGCATCCCCTGCAATCTGCTGGATGGGATAGACATCAGCCTGAACTGTGGCCCGTGTTTTCTCAGGGAGAGTTAGAAAACTAAACAAAACACGTAACAAACCTGAGGCACATTTCACATCTGAGTCATTGAAAGTTTGTACAGTAAACACATGTATACAAAACTGGACAAGTTTATTTTCCATGAAGCAAGTTGCTTTTGTAATTTTTTTTTTAACTTCTAAGGAAATGGAGGAAATTCCTCCTCCCCTCTTCCCTGCCCATACATTTCCCTTGTTTGTGAGTCTTTAGAAGGCTATGAAGCTGCACCAGAAGCAAACAAGGACTTTCTTTAATGAATAAATATTTACCGCAGCCAACTTGGATACCTAAGGCTGAGGCTGATTTCTCTGAAACATGCACCAGAAACTGTTAGGGCTTGATCCTGCCTGGACTGAAACATGCTTCTTGGAGCAGCAGCTGATCCTCATAACACACATCTGAAATTCTGAGCAGGACCGCAGAGCTCTCTGATGGAACTGGGTTCGTCAGTTTGCACTGGATAATTCAAACCTTTCTACATGTGCCGTCAGAACGAATCAGTTTCACTTTACTTGGTGTCCCTGATGTAATTCTGTACGTCAAGCCCCTCATTTGTTTGTCCGGTGCTTTTCTGGGGCCAAAAAGCTGACCTTTGAAGCATGAGCTTGGTGTTCGTCAGTGCCAACGAAGGTGAATCTTTTCCCATGGGGCTGATCTTATGCTGCAGTGTTAGTGGTACTTCAGCTGGGCACCTGAGGGAAAATGACAGGGTATGTCAGGGCTTTTCCTGATGCCCTTGGTCAGTGCTGATTCCTGGGTGGTAAAAGCATTGGGATCAAGGGGCAAAATGAGGTAGAACAAAAGTTGCACAAATTAAGAACTTCAAATATGAGTCTGATATAAGGCTGCTGGTAATAAATAGAACAGAATATAATTTGGCAAGTCCAAAACTGTAATGTAATACATTCCCAAATGAAGCATACTTGTAAGCCTACTGGAATGCCATTATCTGTGGAGCCCTCCTTTTTATTTATGATCTTGACTCTCCACAGCGTATAATTTAAGGTCTCATCGAGTTGTGTACAGGGCACAGGATCAGCATTCACAAGACATGAGATAACTTCTCAGCTCTTTCAGTGAATGACCTTGTCAGCCAGCCGCTGTCACTTTGCTCTGTCCACCCTCCACTCCTTGAGGAGGAGGGTGAGTGCTGGGTCTGGGCTGGTGGGTTACCCTGTTTGCGTAGAGCTTCATTTCCGTTCCCAGTGCTAGATACAGTGGCAAACCACTCAAAAACTTACTATATGTTTTCTGTGGGTGAGTTTCTAGCATCCACAGATTCTCTAGATTTCAAGCCTGGGATCAGATCTGGGGAGATAATGCATAAAACCTCCTGCGTATCAGGACCAGAGAGGATAAGGTGAGAGGGTTACCTGTCTATGTTGGAGAAAGTCCTCTGCCCTCTCCAGAGGGCTAATTGCACCAGTTTGAAGTCACTTGTTTCATCATTTTTTCTATTTGTTTTTCTGCTCAGTAGAAGTTCAGTTCCTTGATAGTTTAAGCAACAAAGATTTATGGAGAAAATAGATAGTCCCAATTCCTTATGAGAGAAAATATCATCCCAAGTTTGTTTCCACCTTTACTTTCTAGATGCCTCTCCTTCTCTGTGCACTCAGATGCTTTGGCCATGGCTCGGAAGCCCAGCCCTGCTGCCACATGAAACCTCAGGGAGCCAGGAAGGATCTCATAACGCTGAGAAACTGAACTCGTAGCAGAACTGGAAAAGCCTCTTGGTTCTGACTCAGAACATTTCTGGAATGGGTTTCAGGGCTCATGCTAGAAGTACTTTGCTGCAGTCAAGCTGTGCAAGGTGCCGCCAGACGCCTGCTTGTCCACCTCCTCAGTGCCAGCTCATGGGTGCCAGTGCCACGATCACACGCATCTCCATTTCACTGCTGCTCGTTCTCTCCTCAGTTTGTGACTGAGCATTTGGTTAGCATAAGGCAAGGTGCCACATCTGTCCCTTATCAGTGCCCTTACATTCCCCCTCCCCACCCACTCTGGCAGCCGGTGCCTCCCTCCTCACGTCAATTATGCAGGATGAAAATAGTGCTGAAAAGACCAGTGCCCCCCAAGTCATCATTGTGAATGTGCCTGGATCCCTTCCCCTGAGATGAGCTTAGGTCTCTTCAGTGCTCTCCACTCCCACCCCTGCCAGGTCCTCCTTGGGTGTGCAATCCCTGATAGCAATGGCCAGCAAGGTCCCTCTGTGGCAGAGGCACGTTCATGCTGCAGCACAGTCCCCTGCCCCATGTCAGGGCCATGCCCCCCCGTGCCTTCCCAGTGCACCCACCAGTTACGCCTTTATGATTGGGCTGTGGATTCCCACAGGCATCTGCTGGAAAGGTGGCTGGAACATTGAACCTGCCCAGCTCCTATGGCAGACAGAGCTCCAGTGGCAGTATGTGGTTATGTGCACAGGGATAACATCCTCGATGGAGGTTAGCGTGTTTGTGCTTTGTGGGTAACAATTTTGAACATTAAGTCCTCCCCACTTTGATTTCAGAGGTGCAGGTACCAGCTCCCAGTTGTTGGCTCTGCCTCCCCTCTACCCTGCCCAGCCTGTGCCTGCTGAGCTTTGCACTGAGGCTGATGTTTGGCTTAAACTCTCAGCAGAGAAACACTGAGAGACAACTTATTTCTCCAATAGTTAAAGGAACACAGTAAAACAGTTTGTTAACTGAAAAATCAGTCCAAATTTTAGAGCATGATAATTTAGTGCAGATGTACCCCTTGGATACCAAACACTGCTTCCCTCCCACAACGCAACATACTTGCTGCCACATTTGTCACTGAAAAGTTTTCTTTAAAAAGGGGAGAAAACAGCTAGGTCAGTCCAAAATTTGTAGTTAGTTCTCCTTTAACTCTGAAATGGCAGCTAACCAACAGAGCTACTTTAAGAACTAGAGGAAAGCACTGTAAATCCCCTTCTCACTCAGCAGGTTGTTACTATGGAGTGATACAACTGCAGGACACAAAATCAAAATAAGAAAAGAAAAAAAGCCAGAAGATAGTAGTGTGAGCCAGCTTGTTCTGTGTATTAGTCTGTGTCCTGCTGTAACATCCTCTTCCTGACATTTTCAAGCAGAAAAAAAAATGCAGTACAATTAGATTATTCAAAGTTTCTAATTATTCCAAGCGGGGTCATTTTGCTCCCAGCATGAGCTTCACCAAGGAAATTCTCCTTGCCCCTAACTCTGCTCATCCGTGGGGAAGTGTACTTGAGCGGGATGCACAGAGAGTGCCTTGTTCTGTGGTTTTCAAAGAATTTTTTTGTTATGCATGTGCTGCGTGTGCTGGGAGAAGAGCTGAAGTGGGAGAAAAGGACATTTCATCTGGGGGTAGCACACCAGCCCTGTCCAGGTGGAGGTGGTCCATGGGCAGGAGTCGCACAGCCTTGGTGCATCTCCTGTGGCCCACTGCGTTTTGGAGAAGAGCTCACACTGCCTCAGTGCTCCTGGCTTGCTTGATTTCTTACTCACCTGTGCAACTCAGATGATTGCTAAGAGGGAAAGTGGGTAGTAGCATTTGTTTAAAACACAAATCAAAATCCAAAATGCTCCCTGACCAAATGGCTCTTCCCTCTTTTAAGATAAGACATGTCAGAGTGAAATGTGTGGTTAAGCTTTCTTTTTCTCAGCCGAAGTGCACACTTGCCTGTTGTCTGCCTGTCGACCACGTCCAGCGTAAAAAATAAACCAGCTGTGCTGCCACTCTGATAGGTAGCAGTCCAGGTTTGCCTCTGGGGCAGATATTTACTGCTACATCTGGCTTTGCTTTGCCACGTTGTTAACCTCCCTTTTCCTTTCTACATTTGTTTTGTTTTTATTAAATTTCCCGTCTGAATCCTCTAGTCTGTATTTCTAATGTCAACAATTGCTTTTATCACAGATAATAACTTCCTTTTACAAAAGTTGTACCATCCTACATGCATTTCAAATTACATTTTATGGGCAAACATTGAAGTACAGTATTTGGCAGTGCATGCAATTGTATGTATTTATAGTAATCTAATACTAAGTTATGAGAGCCAAGAAGTAAGTTGGTTGCCATTTTCTTAATCATGTACTTAGTTGACAATATAGCTACTTTTACTAAAACTTAATGAAGTTTGCATTGTGATACGGAGATGTTTATGAAGTAAATTATGTGGTATGCTTAAGCATGCTATAAAAACAGTTATAAAAATGCAAACTATTCCTTTAACTTGCAACAATATGTAAAATCTGAGATCACTAGAGAGGATAAACATCTATTGATATATAGATTGGAGAAGGAATCTGGACATCTCCAAATAAAGAAGCAAGATGACTGCATTTTTATTAAGTAAGACTCAGAAAACGTGTCTTGTTTCCTTCACCAATACTGCCACAGGCTTTATGCAATTCATTTATTCTTTTGGGGCTTCATTTCCCACATATACGATACATCATAGAGGGGCTGTGAGATGGAGCAGTGCTTGTAAGAAATATTGAGATCTTTTAGCAGGTACCAGAAATGCCCTATTTATGTGTTTGGTTCATTTTGGTTGGGAACCTAAGGTAACGTAGCAATTTCTGGCAATCCTCCTGTGGGTGCTCTTCCTCTGGAATAAAACTACCATTAGAAATGACTGGATCCACTCCGCTAACTTATGTTTTTCTCTCTGGCATATACTATAGTGAAGAAAGGTGGAATATCCATAATCCTCTGTTTAGATGTAGCATCCATTAGCATGGACAGCTCATGAGAGCAAGGAGCATTGCCTGAGGCGAGCATTTAATTTTCTTTCCAGTTAAACATCCGTGCCTCCTTTGCTGCAGAAGAACAATTTCCTTGCATCACTCACATGGGCCTGACTTGGCCCGTACTTTTTTGGCATCTGCAGTAAGGTTTATTGTCTTCCCTAATTCCACTGCTCAGTATAAAATTTTCTCAGTGATAGCTCTTTTCAGAGATATTTTAATCACTAACTGGCTTCCTCCTACCCTTTGCAAAGTATTATTCACTACTGCTAATGCAGTCTCCATCCCTTTAAACAAAAGCCCACCTAGCACTGAGGCTCTGTCTGAGGTTCCCAGCAGAGCTTGGGGATATGCTCCTCGGCCTCCTTTGCCTCACAGACGCTTTCTGCAGCATCTCATCCTCAGCAGTCACACGAGCAGTCCCACTCCGTTTTGTCTGTGAGCTGACAGGACTCTGTCTCTCAGATTGTCACGTTTAGGAGGCAATTCGGCAGGCGGCTGTTGGACGCTTGAGGGAGTGTGTCTGCAGCCAGCACATCTCCTCTTAGTTCATATGTAGTTTGCTAAGTTGAACCTTGAAGCTCAAAAAATCATCTTGCCCTTGTCTTTTCTCCCCTCAATACTGTTACAAACTGTGCCCTGTCTCGTGTGCTTTTTTTTCATGCGACATTTTTCACATGCTTTCTCGGATCACCTCTGGAAACCTTCTTCACCTTCTTATCTGCTTTGCTCTGTATCAAGTTTTCTGGGAACACCATGGTTTGTGAAATAGCTTAACATGAATAATGGTCCCACTGGCTTTCAGGCTGAATCCTTTTGTTGACAGTATCTGGAGTATCCGTTGCTCTGATAACTAATTCCTTGTTACTCTTCTAACACTGTACTCAGTGTCAGATCACTGCCCAAACATTAGACCCATTTGCTGCTGTGTGACATTCTCTGTGGATCTTGATCTTGATCTTGACACAGTTTTATGCTTTTGGTCCCTTTTCTAGTTATTGCCTGGTAAAGTTGCATTGCAGAAAAAAAGACTAAAAGTAATTTCCATGCTCTGGGCAGTCTCCTCCTCAGAGCCTCTTGTCCTCGATTTGATCCCATTCTGCTCTCCAAAATGATACATGGCTCCACTCTACCAGGGTGCATCTAGAAGGCCTCCTGGGAGCACAGGCGCTGAGGGCACTCCGGTGTCATCATTGAAAGCCCTGCTAAAGAGCGGGTGAAGGAGGTACCACAGTTTATGAGCTCCTGGGACATTTTCACACTTGCTAGATTCGTCATCCCACTTGTGGCACATCAAGCCCAGCCACACAATGGGGAGCTCCCTTGTAATGCCAATGTCCTTGTACTTAGCGTACACCAGCCATGTTGTAGAGATTGTTTGGTTTCACTGTAACCAATGCCAGGCGGAAATGCTGCTCTACAGCATTTCTGCCTCTTCCCCCCATCCTTTACACTCATTCCAGCCCTATGCATCTCCCCGTCTGTGCAGGCTCAGCACTTTGGAGGCTGTGCTGTAAAGCCGTTTGAGAGGAAATCCAGCCTCCGAAAGCCAGAAAAAGGAATTTTTCTTACATATTTAAAGCTGGATTGGCTCCTTAATTTGCATTAGAGCTTGCCACGTGAGTGCTGGTGTTGGCACAAAGTTAGGAGCAGTGCAATATGGCATCAGAATGGAAATGAGAAGTGGGAATGGACACCACATTCGGGAAAATACCCAAAGATAATTTTGCTGTATGCATTACATAGCAAACCCACTGCCTGTGCCAAGCTGATCTGTGCTTTGTCTTCCAAGGTGAAGAAAAATTTCTGTCCTCTTAGGAGGTTCCAGCATTCCTGGCCGTGCCACACAGGAGGACCTGAGGGCTTTTTGACACCGCTGGGAAAAAATGAATCCTCCCTTCTGAAAGTGCTTTTTGCGTTTCTGTTTCTGTGTTCCCTGAGGTCACTGGTCCAGATACTGAGGTGTAAGTATCACGCTGGCAGCAAGTGAGGAGTTTACAAGAGGAGCAAACTCTCCGTTTCGCTGATGATCTCAGGGAAATGGGAGCGGACAGCAGGCTACTGTTCTTTGTCAGAGACCTCATGGGTCCCTCCCTGGGGTGAGCTGTGGAGGGGAACAGCCTCTGTGTGTTTAGTTTTTGCTTAGAATAGATGCGTAATAGATGTTTCATGAGAAAACACTTGTTAATTAGAGATGAAGCCAGAGATGGTCAGAATGGGAAAGGTCAGAGCTCTGGAAAATGTTTGTCAATTTGAATCTGTCTAAAATTGGGCAAAATAAGTGTGCGTGTGGGGCTAACTGGATGGTTTGTTTATGGAGGTAAGGCTTCCAGGGCTTTCAAACGCGGTGCGACTGGGAGGTGCCCCTTTCAGGACACCACTAGTGCTTTCCTGACCTACACATGGCGCTGTGCAGTGCCAGGACTTTGGCCACAACACTGTCTGGGGTTTTCCAGCCCATTATTCTCGAAAACTCAGGTCAGAGCCTCTGCTTTACAGCCCAAGCAGTGACAAGGCCTTTTCTGTTATATGTGTTTGAATAACAGTACATTCATTTGGTTTACCTTACATGCTGTCCTGACTCTTAGTTTGTGCTGTGTTTGCTGATACAGTCGATTCCCTTATCCAGTTCCCAGACCAGCTGAAAGATGTTCCTGAGGTTTGCAAGCAGCTGCCAGGGAAAGATAACTATTTAGAGAGAAGTAGAGTAGCGACTCAATAGGATTAAAGAGTTTTAGCAAATGTTTAAAATTTGCTTTTCACACATCTAGTTTTTGTATCCTCAGAAACTGTTAGGCAGTTATGAGATATATTGGCTGGATGTAAAGTTTAAATTGCGCTTGGTCATTTCAGAGACATATTAGAAAACCTTCTCTCTCAGCCTTTTTTTGCACAATTTGAAGAGACCTATCCTGTCTCATTTAATTGCCTCTGGCTAAAGAGCCTAGAAACGCTGTCTCCAGGCACCTCCAGGAGTCTCTCATTTCTTACAAAATCTATCCTGCTTGGGAAGATTGAAGTGCATGAGTTTGAAATCAGGTTTCCACAATTGTGTGGCAGAGGGAGGTCAGAGGAGTTCGTAAAGAGCCAAGAACATGGCTGAAGCGGTATCACTACGAATGCAGAGGGAATACTCACGATGTTTGCTCGGTTTTAGATTGGAACCAGTCTGACACAGCTTGTCTGTCAGTTGTGATACAAGTTTAAGTTTTGTTTTAAAACCAGTTAATTTATTCTACAGGTTGAAAATGCTTCAGCAAAGTTGTCTTCATCATGGAAGCAAATTCTTGATGCATTCTAGCTGATGATGGCAAAGAGACAAACCCTTTTCTGTTTTGCTTTGTTTTGCTTTGGCACAAGAATGTTTCAGAAATTAAACTTGTGTTCCTAATGAGGAACTAGTTTTCAAACATATTTCACAGAATCACAGAATAGTAGGGGTTGGAAGGGACCTCTGTGGGTCATCTAGTCCAACCCTCCTGCCGAAGCAGGGTCACCTACAGCAGGCTGCACAGGACCTTGTCCAGGCGGGTCTTGAATA
>Ga0065711_1027388_pt1 | contig 50116 bp, 39 predicted proteins | sample Hoacrofraction12_FD_59098 | JGI IMG/M metagenome (GOLD analysis project Ga0065711, IMG submission 59098) | Hoatzin crop microbial communities from Cojedes, Venezuela - Epithelial fraction 12 v2 (version 2) | ecosystem: Host-associated > Birds > Digestive system > Esophagus > Crop | place... | reverse complement strand
CCGCGGCCCCCCTGGGGGGGGGGGGAACCAGGCCTCGGTGCCGGGCGCACGCTGCTGGGCGATGGCGGGTCCCAGCCGCAGCCCCCGCCCGCCGTGAGGAGAATGAGTTTCGTCCCCGCCGGGGCCGGTCCCGAGCGGTGCCGGGGCGGCGGGGAGTGGGCCGCGGAGCCGTGCAGGTGAAGGAGGGCGGTGGTGCCGCTGCCGTGTGATGGCGTGCGTTCGGTAACAAAAACCAGGCGTTCCCCGGAGTCGCGGCCTGGAAATGCGCGGCGGTCTGGGAGCAGAGTGGGCCTTGGCTTGGACAGCCGAGGAGAGTTTGCAAGAACCCTGCGAGTGCTGTGAACGCTGCCGTGAGCAGGAGTGCTCTCCTCCTTCCGAAGAGTTACTCGGGAACGGGAGGGCTTTGGTGGAAAATTAACTGCCGCTTCTGGAAAGGTGAAGAAAACCTGTCTACAGTTCTTGGGGGGGGAGAGGAAAGTTTTTCACGGCGAAACAGAGAGACTGCAAAAGGCAGTATCGGGTTTCCAGGAGGGGAGCAGAAGATGATCTGAGTTTAGGCGAGCGGGCAGAGGAGTGATGGGAGGGAAACAGTTTGGAAATTTGCTGTGCCTCGCCAGGGCACGGGGTGGAGATAGCGACCCAGACCTGGGTCCATCAAGGCAAAGGGTTCCCATGGTACAGCCTCCATAAAACGCAAAACTGACCTCATCAAGTTTCAGGCTTTGTGGTGTTTCTGGATTCCTGTGGCGCTTCGTCCTTGCCTGTCAGCATTCGTCAGCTGACTGCGCCTCAGCACTTACCTGCCTTAGAGTTTCTTACCTGTTTGAAAATTACATTGTTTTGAAAGAAGTGTTTGGTGTTGCAGATTGTGTTTTACTAAACGTTTAAACGAGTGCAAGTTGCAGCGAGTGTGTGCAAAAAGTTTACATTAAGAATCCCTGCTGGGAATTGTGCTTATGGAGCAGACCTCTTGTGATCTCGGGGAACACAGCTGGCACCCAAGACTATTATGTTTAAAACCTACCCAGTGGACATCCCAGAATGAGCTGGGGTAAGATGCATAGGAGGGATAGGATAGGATAGGATAATGAGCTGTAGAGTCCCTATTTTGGAGGGCAAAGAAGTGTTGTTTGATTGCAGCGGGTAATCCAGAGTACTAACGAATCGATACAGAATCATAAAATAATTTAGATTGGAGGAAGCCTCCGGAGTTCAGTCAGTTCAAAGCAGGGCCAACCTCAGAGTTACAGTCGGTTGCTCGGGGACAGCGTCTTGGACTCTCCTGGAGTGTTTGCTGAGAAGACCTTTGGTAATATCTCCTCCCAAATCGTCTCATCCTGCTTTTGCTTTGTCAGCTTGCTACAAGGGATTCCACCGCTGTGCAGTGCACTCAACAACGGGAACTTAGCCGAATCATTGTGGCTAATGTATTGCACTGTAGTGGCTTTGTCACACCAGAACTGAGGTTGTATCAGTGTGTTTGACAATGCCGTTTTACCAAGTGTCTTCATGGACACAGGTGTCCCTGGGTAATCTTAACTTTTGCATAACACTTTTTTGTCACTGAGTAATTTGCAAAAATTTCCAAACCACTTAATCTTCATTGCAGAAATTCTTGTTTTCAGACTGCTCTGTTGTAAATGAGGTTTTATATTATATGCATGATGGGACTAAATATTTCAAAAAGCATCCTGGGATGCTGTAGCAAAAAGCTGTTAATTTTGTAGAAACATTAATTTGCTGTTTCTTCATCAGCTGGTTTTCAGTTCCCCTGACAAACCCAGATGCTGCTAAGGTTCATAGTTGAAAAAAATGATTACCTTATGGTAATTCTTTAACATACCGTTTTCACCCGTAGTTTCTTGAGAGTCAGTAGTGTTTACTGTCAAAGTTCATGTGTTTGGAGAATCAGCTAGATCTCTTTTCCATTTTTTTTTATGGAACAGTATAGGAAAGAAATCTTCAGTGGGTGGCTGTCCTAGCCCTGCAGACAGCAAATGCTGGTTTTTTCAGTCTGAAATATAATTCTACTGATACAACATGCAGCTTTCTTGTTTCTCTGGTAGTCCTTTGGTTCTTTCTGCTGCTTTCTCCTGTGTTACAGAAAGATGTAAAAATTGGAAAGAATCGTAAACTGATTTGGCTTCCTGCAAAAGAAAAGCTAGTGCCTCACACAAGAGAGCGGAGTTAGTAATTGGTGCATCGTGATATGCACACTGCTGCAGTGTGGCATTTTGCTTCAAATCGAGAATACCCCAAATCTAAACTACGCAGTTGTCGGTCACTGGTAGTACTTTGTGCAGGGACACACCCTAGGAAGGCATCAATTGTCACTTACTTTGGTTTTCCAGGATCTAAAAGTCTGATATTTAAAAGTAATTAAATAGGCTGTGAGAGGGAGTGAACACTGCATAAAATCCTGTTTATCACTCCAGCTGTGTATGCGTCTGGGGAGAGTGGTTTATAAAGCTCCTTTGTGGGTGAATATCATCACTAATCAATTCCATGTTTAATAATACTTAAAGCTCATTCCACCAAAATATTTAAACGTGTTTCTATGTTCTGCTGAATTAGGATTTCAGTGAAAAAATCACAAGTTCCTACAAAGAATAGGATCTTTTGCTTTTAGATGATAAAACCCATTGTGCAAGACTCTGAGGATTAAACTCTCATACTTGTGTGATGCCTGATGGAGAGTATCCTGTTGGTTAGGGACAGTGTGTTATCCGTAGGGGCAGTGAGCTTGTTGCACGCATCCAGTTTCTCCTTTTGTTGGAAAGCTGAGGACAGTATTTAAAGTCTGATCAAACTCTTACAGAAATGAGTGAGAAATAGATCATGCCATGAGAGATACCGTGCAATTCCAGTGTATACCAGTCATGGCATTTTCAGCAAAATACTGCTGATATTAGCAGCACATTATCTCTGGAAAGAATTGTGTCCAAAATTCCTGCTGTGACCTAAGAAACACTTTCCTGATGAGGCTGACTCTTCCAGGATAGCTTCTGAAACCAATGGGCTGTTGTCCGATCCCTAGAGCACGTCTCTGCAATGGATGTTCATACAACGAAGAGGACTCAAGACTCTTTTTCAAAGAGAGTTCAAGTTCCACGAACGTGCGTTCTGCATTATCGGAAATCTGTATTCCTAGGCATACAAAAGTTGCAGTTCAGACGCTCCTGCACATTGATGCATTTTGGAAACTAGACATTCACTGATTGGAGAGGGGGGCTCTTTTGTCTCAAGCAAAAGCGTTACTCTGCAGAATAGGCTGATCTGCTGTGGGGGATTACACAGCAAAGTCAGTGTGTGGGAGTTGGAGCCTTATTACTGGGACAGGAGCAAGTGCACGTTTGTCCTGATACACCAAAAGTGGAAAATTAGATCATAGTAGAAGATAACTAGTGTAAGCCGTCACTTTGTAGTATGAACTGCACTGCTCCACAGAACAAGTACTAGGAAGAGGAAATGTGGATCAAAGCCGAGGAAGGACTCGGAAACCTCGATGCCATCCCTAGCCTGAGGTTATGCTTGCGCTGCGTGCTCGGGTGCCGCTGGGGTAGACAATCTGGAGCAGATCTCGGTGGCACGGGTTCAGCTGCCTGGGGAACACTGAGTGTCTTGGGAAGGCTTCTGTGCTGAGGTTTCTTTGCTGTCCAGCCTGGCACGGGCACATCTGTTCATGTCACAATCCTTACCTTTGAAAGTGTAATTCCCAATAATAGAAACTCCCACATTTCCAAAGTGTCAGCAGAATTTTTGGACTACAGTCAGTAGCTGTTTTCTGTAGTAAACTGAATTCAAATTGAGTTTGTGCAGTTACTTCCCTTGGAATACTTTGTAAGTGATACTTGGAAAAGTAAATCACAACCTTTTTCAGGTCAGTTACTTAATTTTGCACAATCGCACCTTGTGACCTTAGACAGGTTAGGAGGGTATCATGAATTAAAACTTACTGGCCATCATCTGATAACTGTTGCCTTGCATGCTCTTAGCACACAGCGAGTAGGAGATACAGTGCCTTAAGCTAGCCTGCAGTAGAAGTATTTTCAGCGTAACTGCATTAATTTCGCATTTGCTGCAGGATAAGATAATCGCGTGGGCAGGTGTTGTGCGTGTAAGATGCTGTAGCTTGTGTGTACTTGTAAAACTATGGACAGACACGGTGTTCCAGATCTAACTGTGCCATTTGAAGATTTTGCCAGTTTGCACCTACATACTACCCCTTTGATGCTGTGGTTACTACTGCCGTAGCTCTGCTGGTGAAAGGGTTTGTTTCAGAGCGCTTTCGTTTGCCTCAGGCAAAGCGAGCAGGTTGGTTTAAACCCTCTTCATTGACTAATCCATCTGACTTGTTGGAAGCACACGAGAGAGAGCTCACTTAATTCCTCCTGCCAACAGAGCTGCGGGGGTGGAAGCGCTCCACAGAGGAAGGGTAAGAAACAACTGGAAGAACAGTCATGTCACCGACTGGCACACCTGTCTGCGAGCCGAGTGCCAGCGCATGACTTGGTCCTGCGTGCGCCGTGGGTGTTACAGCTCTTCCAAGCATGTCAGTGCCTTTTCTGTTACACATTCCTGGCTTCATTCTCTTTTATAGTAAGTACTTCTGTGTCGCTCTGGCAACATGAAACAATTTGAAAGCACCCAGAGGTGTTAAACCCTTCTTACTCAGCAAAATGATGTGTAAAGGTCTGACTAGTCCTGCAGAATTAAATCCATAGTTTTCTTAACCAGAACCTCAGCTATTCCTTTAACAGGTGCCAGTTGCACGGGAAGCCCTGGGTGTGGGGTGGCCCTGCTGCCCCTCAGCCAAGGGATGGTCCATGTCGAGCCTGTGTCACACTGATATTACACTACTGGGGGAAGTTCACATCATGGAGTCGGGTCCAGCCTTCATTCCCACTTTGCACATTTTCTCATGGTCACTGTGTGTGACTCCTGTTAGTCTTAAACCTATACGGGTCCAGTTGCACACAGGCCTCTGAGAAGAGTTTTGTCTGCCTGGCTGTGAACAGATGTCCCTGTCACCCTCTTTCCAGGGGTGTCCTCAGTGTCATAGAGCCTCCTCCTCCTGGCTTCACCATCACCTTGCCAGGAACAGCCAGGGGACGTGTAGTGGCTTCCCTCCTTTCACTGATCCTCCCACTGTCTTTGGTGACCTGTTGCTGTGTGGCACATTCATTGTAGAGATTGTCTTCTGCTCTCTGTTTTCTTACCTTTTTTTAGTATTTTCTTATCTCTTTAGCTTGCCTTTTCTTGTGTTTTCAGGTTGGGGCTTCCAGACGTCCTTACCAACAGACTGTGCTTTATCCGCTGCTGTTGTTGCTATTACAACTACTAACTACATTGTTTCTTTTGGAAGAAGTTCTGCTTATTCCAGTCTTAGTAGCTTCGCACAGTTGTTCTTTGTTGTTTCTTTTTTCCCCCTTTTCTTTATTCTACATGTGGACACCACTGCTGTTTTAGTCAGTCACCTGCAGCCTAAATGCAGAATGCTTTTTTCCCCATCAAAGCACTTGACCATGTGTTTACCTCTAGATAAGTGTGTTTTCATGTGCTTCTGTGAAGAAAGGACATAGAGTTTTCCTAAAGAGGTATTGTTTTTTCTGAAGTAGGACTGGAAGAGCTGATCTGAAGCATGCTGCAGAAGGTGGAAATCGGCTCACTCCTTGAGGCCAAGTGCTCAGGCGATGCAGGGGTTTTTTTTCTGTATTCCTATGCCTACAGCTATGGCCTGTTTAGCCTTAGCAAATGCAAGGCACTTCTTCTTAGTTCCAGCCCTCTTTTAAAGTGACGTAGCCTGTTGCTACGTCAGATTTGTTAGTCTTTCTTATTCGCATCTTTCTGATCCTTTTGTCTGTCTTTGGGTTCGGCATCTACTCTGAACGGAGGTCAGCTCCATCGCTGGAGTTCATGGATTTCAACCTTTACCTGACTGAAAAAAATAGTACATTCTTGGTATTTCATGTCTTTTGTTTCTTTGATGGTCCATAGCAGTCCTGTATTTTTGATGTGCTTTACCAGGGAGCAAACGAGCTGTGAAAGATACACTCTAGTCAGGAAGGGAATGAAGCTCCTCTTCTGGATGTTAAACAATGGCACTTTCTCTGTGACTTTGATCAGTGCCTGTTCTGTAAGGGTTACAGCCTTCTCTTAATGCTCTGATGGTGACTTCAGGTAATCCAATTTAGCCCTCTCTCTTTGCTATCATATCCACTCTTGTTTTTCTAGATGACCTTATACATTTTTGCTTCTTTCTGAGTCTGCCAGTAGGTCAATGTACTCTTTTGTCTTAAGTTACCAAAGTTCATAGAAAGCATCTATCTCCGTTAAACCTTCCTCATATTAGTTACCAAGCAGTTATTACAGTTATCATGGGCTGCAGAGTCTCAAGTGAACAGAGTTAGTCCATGCAGTAGTGAACAGGAATGAAACTTAAAGATTTTGCTTATTAAAATGTCCTCCTTGTAGGACAATGTTTGTGAATCCCTGTCTTGGGCAGAGATAAGGAAATAATGCAAACTGATTTATTATGACACACTTTGCTAGTCCTGCAGTTATATACTGCAGCCATAATTATATTTGCTGGAGGGAATTCAAGTGACTCCTAAAAATATTTTTACAGGAGATGTTTATAATCACGCAGAAAATCAAATTTAAACCAAAATTCGGTAAACTGAGTGAGATCTGTCAGCGAAGGTGCTAGTGCCAGGTCAGTAAGGAACAGGGTTAGTGCGCTCAAACGTTATTGCTGATGTAGTCATTATCGGATGTTGCGGTTTCTGCTGTTGCCAGCGCTAGACTTGGTCATGCAAATCTTTTCCTCTGTCAGTCTTTGGCAGGCAGTGCGCATGCATGGCTGCAGTGCAGCTGCAGTGCAACTCGGGCAGGGACCAAAGGGAAGAGTCTCAGCTTCAGAGCAGGTCCCAAGGGCAGGGGGGGCAGCCCTGGCCGAGGCCTGCCTGCATTGCTTTTGGAAGAGCTTTCCCCAGGGTCACCAGCTGCAGCATCTCTGAGATGGCAGTCAGCCCAGGCAGCCAAACCCCCTGGGAGGGTATTAGTGGGCTCAGGGCCCTGACGCTCCATTTTGTCCTTACTGGGCTCCGCTGCCCACTTCACTAGCCATTTCCTGACCTAACGCTCCCTTTTCCTTTTTCTTTTCCCAAAGCAGGCTAGTGCAAGCAAGGAGGGGAGTCCACGGCAATGCTGGTTGCCTTTGCACTGTGCTCATGCCATCCCGCTCCCTAATGTCCATTTCCCCAAACCATCAAGGCCCTCGGCCGTGCCAGCATGCTCCTCTCCATGCAGAGTGCTGCATGGGCTCCGACACCCAGTGTGGATGACCTTATGGCTATTGCATTCCCGTATCCAAGTTACAATACTAGTAATAATACCCATGGCCATCTTGAATAGCCTGTTCAGTGCCTGAGAAGGTGTTGCCTAAACACTGGTGGCTGGTCCCTTCACCATGGTGTGGACCTGGAGTGTGTCCCACAGGGTCAGCACCTCTGGTGCCTGCCTGAACTATTCTTGCTCAACATAATTGATTTTCCTCCTCTTCCTCCCCTTTGTGGTATGGACAGGCTGTTCTAATCTGCTGAATCTGAATAACCTTATGTTGCTGTGGGGAACATTACTGTGACCAGAGGGAGGTTTCAGAAAGTCTTGTCTATTTTCACTAGGAAAATACCCTTGTTTTTATAATATTGCAAAAATGTGAACTCTAATGCTTTGTAAAATCCTGGTTTCGTCAGGAGAACTTCAGTGCAACTACTCCGGCTTTTCTGGAAGTTGTCCGTAAACTGGAAAACTTTTAATTGTGTATGAGAGAATTGAGGAAGGTATGGTACTATTGACATTAAATCAAAGTGGCTACTTGACTTTCTGTCAGTGTATTCTGTAAGTGTTCCTAGAAATTAGGTTTATATCATAATTGAGTTAATTAAGTTAGAGTAAACAAAAAAAGCCCCGCAGACACATCTATGCACATGGATTTTAAAAATTGCGGTTGGCACCATTGTAGTATTTTGATTTAATCTAGGGAGGCTACATTTTCAAAACCAGGTGCTAATGCTGTAGCACTTCACCCAACTACATCAACACGCTCATTTCAGCAGTTTGATTGAGTTTTCGAGGACACGACATAATGGTATCAGCTTTTGGGTCAGAAATCTCGGCAAGACAGAAGAGGTGCTCACAGAAGCTTTTCTGAAGAATTTACGTGCCCACTGTAGTTTCCTTTTGTGCAAATGCACAAAGCCACAGTCCCTTCAGGAATGCACAGTTCTGGGTTTCTTGCTGATACCCAAATAACAGCTCACAAAGGTGGCAAGGTTTAATTATCTCTGTCTGGCTGTGAAGACTCCTGTCGTGCCCTATTCTCATATTACTTCCACCTCTTGGTTAGACAGCAGCTACACATTATTTCTGCAGGAGATTCTCGGCACCAGGGAAGTCCATGTGGTATGGGAAGGTTGCAGCAACTCTCCACAACCACATCGGTTCTTTTAGGTATACTTGACAGGTATTTTGGGCTTTTTTTTGCATTGACTTATGAATACTGATCGAAACTCAGGATCTCAGTCTGTATTGTTAGGGTGCACTATCATCAGGGAACTGCTGTCTAGAACAGTGGTCTCCAAACTTTTTTGATAGTGTACCCCTGTCATTAAAAAAATTTTGAGCACACACCCCAAACATATGTGTATGTTTTAATTTATAAATTATATGCAAGTACTACTCTCCTAATAAATTATGTACATTATAAAACATACACAAAAGTATAAATTAAAAAAGAATAAGCTAAAGATAAAGAGCTTTTTAGTTTTATTTATTTATTAATGGCGCAAAATGTATTTTCTTGCCACACCGGAATGGATTGTCTTGCACACCCTTGGGTGCACACACCTCACTTTCAAAACCAGTGACCTAGAAGATGGGCTAAAGCTCAAGGTGAAAAAAACAAGACGAAAATAAAGAAAAAAATATTTACTGTTTGGCCGTAATGTATTCTGTGCAGGAGGTTAAAGACTTTCAAAGTCTGGTCCAAGACTGTGGAATGAATTCCCTCGGGAGCTAAGATTATCACAAACATCATCATCCAAATGTAAACAAGATTTCTTTAACCTGCCTTTATGACATAAATATGTTGCAACATATACATTAAAGAAAAGCGCCCAAATTACCAAAGCAAATCGTTCTACAAACCTCTCCCCTGGGGCAGAGGAAGGGAGAACAAACGATGTGTTGCTTAATGCGCTACGGGAAAGCAATTGGGTATTGCTGCAATGGGGTGAGAGTGTGAATAGACCGGTACGTGATAGAAAACTGTATTTGTTACTGTTTCTGCTTGATTAAAAAGCTACACCAATGTGAATTAAATGTTCATTTCAGGTCAACGGGCATTATATATTCCTTTTTTAATTGGATACTGCTTGTTTAGGATTATTCTATTGTTTCCTTCCTTCTGCAATGAGGTGGCTGTGGAACCATGAGTAAATTACTATAAATCATTGACTCTAGCTGCATCTGGCTATAAAATAAGCTAATTTCTTGAGCTCACTTCAGTAGGCTTTCTTGGGTCGTATTTCAGTAAAGCTGGATTGCTTTGTTGGCACAAATCTAAATATAGATCAACCTGTAAATTACTTGCTTCCAAAATTGGTTCGAAGAAGTATTGAGTCAGAAATACAGTTAATACACAGGACAGTGAATCCCAGCCTTCCTGGAGGTACGCTGCTGGTTTGCCTGAGGGGTGAAGTTTATTCCATCCTTGGTGCCTGGCTAACTCTCCAAGTCGCTGCATGAGTTGGGATGAACCTGGAGTCAAGGCTTTCTCTGCCCCTGTGTCCCCCCTTTGCACAAGGGAAAGTAAGAGAAAAGACGGGCTGCCTGCTCCCATCGCATATATAGCAAGTCGTTCACCCAGGATCCAGTTTCTAGATGCCTGTGGGAGTGGGAAGAGACAAACTTCATACTTGGTTCACCGCTTTCCTTATTATGACAAGAAAGCAGTCTAAATTTTAGAATTTATTAGGGCTGGCAAGAACTTGTGTTTTACATTGAAAAATGTAGTTTCTGAAAAACATTGACATTTTTACAGGCATTTTTTGATTTTGTCATGGTATCTCCATTTGGCTGGTGTTCCTGGGAAATTACATCTCTCACTGTAGCACAGTGCTTTCCCTCTGATCGCCCTCGCTGGTATGTCATGGAAGATGTAGTTTGACCAGCTTGCCATGCCTGTGGGAAAGAATGGAGCATCTTTACTTGAAACAACAAGCTCTTTCAAGGTATGGAGCTTCACCACAATGAGAAATGAAAAGTTTAACATAGAGATGACTGGAAGCAAAGATTTTTAGCCCTGTTTCAACGTGATTTTCTACCATGAGGAATCCTAAGCAAAAGCTTTGGAATTTGTATTCTGTGCTTCCCCGGGGTGTACCTTGAAATAGTACCTTTAAACAGTCAGTTGCAGCTATTGATCTCTTTGAGTGTAGGACAGTAACCACTGGTGAAGAATGCAAACAACTTCATTGACTAGTGTAACAATAAATGAAGCTGCAACAGAATTTCCATCTATTTATAGATTCATAGAATCACAGAATGGTTTGAGTTGGAAGAGACCTTCAAAGATTATCTAGTCCAACACCTTGGCCATGGGCAGGGACATCTGCCACCAGACCAGGTTGCTCAAAGCCCCGTCTAGCCTGACCTTGAACACTTCCAAGGATGGGGCACCCACAGCTTCTCCGGGCAACCTGTGCCAGTGCCTCACCACCCTCATCATAAAAAATTGCTGCCTTCTATTAAATCTAAACCTACCCTCTTTCAGTTTAAAAACACTGCCCCTTGTCCTGTCACTTACAGGCCCTGGTAAAAAAGTTTCTCTCCACCTTTCCTATAGGCCCCCTGTAATTACTGAAAGGCCACAGTAAGGTCTCCCCAGAGCCCTTGCTCCTCCAGGCTGAACAGCCCAAACTCTCTCGGCCATTCCTCAGAGGAGAGGTGCTCCAGTCCTTGGACCATTTTCGTGGCCCTCCTCTGGACCAGCTTTAACAAGTTCATGTCTTGCCTGTTGCTGAAGCCTGATTCTTGGCAATCACTAAGTGCTGGTTTCACGTTGGAAATGTTGAACTGTCAGCTTTCTTTGGGATGATATAACAGGATGAAAATGGATATTGACACTTACTGATTTGCCAAGGGAAGGGGGTTCTGAATTTAGCTTGGTGTAGAACAAGATCTTCATTGACGAGTTTTGCATAAGCCTATCACTTATGTCAGGTGTTAAACGCTTCTTATGAAGCTGATCTGAGTATGAAGTAGGGCATTTTAGTAACATTTCCATTACATTTTGTGTAATAGCTCAGAAGTATACTGGCAACATGCTTCTTGTCCAGTCTTTCACAAATAATGCATGTTTTGTATCAAAGCCAATATTTTAAATCTACAACAGACATAGAAGTCACAAACAAATGTTCATGTGGGAAAACAAAAATGCAGGATTGATTCTGTTAGTATGAACTATTTGAATCTTGAATATATTAAACCTTATTTCTGAACAACTGTTAACTTTGAACATAAAAGATTAAAGTAAAAAGTAAGCTGAGGTGTGATGGCAAGTAGACTGAAAGATTTGTGACTAGGAGAAGTAGGACTTTCTATTATTTCTGGAAGTGTGTCTGAAGAAATTAGGGAATATTGCGGAGTTACCATATTGCTCAAATGGTTGTTATAGAAATATGTCTTTTTTTCTGAAATTCTTGGCCAAAACATCACCACTAGCCTTCTTTGATTATATTTCTCAATTAACAAATGCACTCGATGAATTTTTCTACTCTGTTGAGTGAATTAACTCATGCTTGTGCAAGGTTTTGAAGACAGAACTACCTAATGCGAAGACTGCTCCTGAAAGTCTAATCAAAATTGTATTTGGCATAGCTAATCTGGAAATGACCCTCAATAGCAGTACAGTTCTACATAGTGCAAATTTTGCTTCAGACATCTGGAAAAGAACCATTGCTGAATGTTCCTGCAAATCTAGTATAATTTTTTTTACCCTCATCTTAAAAAAAATCATATTGTCAAGTTATACAGGAAATTAAAATCATGTAGTTTCCCTTCTCTCACTCCCTCACCTACCAGCAAATGTGGTTTCCCATTTACTACCAGAAGGCTGCTGGCCAATGTGTGCAACCCAGTAAACACAGATGCAGACTCAGTCCTTTGAACTGAGGCTAAACGCAGCTGCTGTCGGAGCTGCAAGCACAGGCACGGGAATGTTCTGGTATTACATGGCCTGGAGTGCATGTTAAACCACATAGCGCTAGTGGGGAGAAGAGAACTGCAGACCCTTTAGCTGCTCCCTGCTTCCCTTCCCCTCCAAACACATATATCCCCGGGCGTTTATGATGATAATGATGACAAATAATGTTCTTTTTGCTATTATGGACCTACCATCATCTTCAGGAGAAATAAAATTGCAAATCTGAGTGTTCTGTTTCAATTATACATTCAATGACATGAAGTATAGGTAGATGTTCACGTTACTGCAAACAAGCTAAGATATAAACTGGCAATGCCTCAGCTGCACTTTGTTCACTGTGTGCATGTTCTTACTCTGCAGTGAATGTGAAGCACCTTCATCATTTAGCATGTGGACTCACAAAGTTACTCTGATGTTCTGGTCTGTATCATAGGATAAAGCACACATGCTGTTGTTTACACAGTTTACATTCTTGTTTTCAGGTCTTTATTTTACAAAGTATTTTACCATGATGTTCCACCCTAGTACGCACAGCTGACCTGCCAACACCCGGCTGGTTAGCCACCGCGCTGCAGCTGTTTGGGTTAGCAAGCTTCCAAGCAGCAGCAGCAACCTGCTTCTGAGTTGAGAGGATGCTCCTGATGACGTGTTCTGGTGTTGGATGGTTGAGTTGCATGCTTCACCAGTCAGTTCTGGAGACACTGTTAACTCTTGCAAGGTCTCAGGACGGTGGAGTTGCACTTCTCTGAGGTTATGACACTGCCCCAAAGTTGGAAATTAGCACTGACAAAAATCTCACAACCTACGTCACATGTCTTCAGTCTGTCACATCACCAACAAACCCACATCACTGCATCATCTAAACTTGCCTTCAGAGATCGTGTGTCGTTGCTGCCATGTCCTCTTCATGCCCTGTATGTCTGATTTAAATCCTTGTGAGTTAACTAAATGCAGGAACAGATCAGCTTCCTATCCTGGATCCACGTGGGGTGGCAGGGAGAAGAGAGAGGTGTGATGAGCATGCCGAGCATGTCAGCAAACTTGGTGGATGAAGAGCGTTTTGCCCTGGTTTCAGCAAGGGTAGATGAGCTCTCTCACAACACCTAATGTGCACTGGCTTAGTGCTAGTGAGCGTGGATGTTTTCTCCAGAAGTCCCAGTAGATACTGTGACTTACGGCAGACACGAGCTGCTGTGCGGTTCAGTTAAGGCTGATGCTTGTTAGCCTGTCCTGGTAAATTCTGCGAAGAGGAGGTTCCCTCAGTTACATCTTTTTCAGAGAAGTGCGGAAGGGAGTAATTCAGTGTAGGAAGAAGGCAGGAGCTCAACTGGAAAGAAAATCTCTTCCCCACTGCTTTCTTTTTTTCGTTGTGGGCTCTTGCAGAAGGTCTTCAGCAAAGTTGGCAGATTATTTTTTATCTGTGGCATTCGGCTTATGGTGTGCACTGGGGGCATGTGGCCTGCAGGGTCACAAACAAAATGCCACATCTCTTGAAGAAGAGTTTTGGCGATTGAATCTGACCACATTTGGTTCATCTTCTTTTAGGTGACACCATGAACTGGAAAAACTTCCATAACTTCCAAAATACACCATCAACCCCATTGTCGTAGCATTTCCTGCAAACAACCTGGTGATCTGGGGTAGGGAGTGTTTCCCCTGAGCTGGCTGTGGACTTTGTGTGCCTTACCACTGTAATTCTTTGTCTTCACTCTTCTTGTTTCACATTCTGGCATCTGTGGCACTCATTATCATTGACTGGTTTCTGCTTTACATCTTGCTCACACCTTCAGCTGCTGAATGGAGCTGGAGAAAATCCAGACTTCTGTCGAGTGCCTAATTCTTCAAATCAAATCTGTCTTTGCAGGTTTGGTTTTGGCTTTTGTTTTTGCCTAATGAAGATAGTGATACCAGCCTTGCTAACGGTGATACTTGTCATCTTTGCAAAATTTCTTCTGCCTTTCTTCCACTCTCTTCCAAGGTCCTTCTTCTGTTTCCAGTGTCCTGTTGTGCAGGTGCATTTTGCTGCATTTTTTAATTACCTGATCTGTTGTCCTGTTTATGGCCTATGCCACAGGATTTGTCCTTTGTATTTTACTGGATTCTTCTGGTCCCATATCCAAAATTACTGAGTGAATAAAGTAGTCATAAAACTGCTACAGTTGCCTAAGAAATTCTTCTAATAAAGTCTTCAGCAGACAGAGCCAGCATAGCCATCTAGGTAACTGTCTGGCCCTTGCAAGGGATCCTGGCACAAAGACGTTGGTCAGGAAGGCATTCCTGCATCCCAGCTGCTCAAACAGTTGAGAGACTCCCCAGACACCTTCTCAGTTCTGTGGCCAGCTTAGTTCAAATCTGAAGATGAGCCTGGATATGTGTCCTGTGGCAGTTTTTCTTCTCCATGGACAGCAAATGCTTTTATGCTTGTCCTTTCTTTCAAGGTCTTGCCCTTTAGAAAATTAAAACTTTTATTTTGTGTGTACATCTGAATCTTTTGTGCTCTGTGTTTATCTTCCTCACACAGTGGGGCGAGCTCTTCCATTCTCCAGGAATCTGTCATAGACCGAACAATCATTGCCTAATCTTCCTTCCTTCCTTCCTTTTCAGGTTAGAGGCTTCACAGTTTTCAATATTTCTTCCGTGCCATTTCCTCTTGGAGATCGCCTTGAGCAAGACTTTATTTCAAAACTTTTTGCTGAAGCTGTGATTGCATCTCCTTTACAGTTCTTCCTTAAAGAAATTTCCTTTCTTATTGTTTCATATCCTTCTCAATCTTTCAGCTGCTACCATCTGTCACGGGCTGCTTATGTCCACCTTTTCCTTAGCTGGATAGTCTTTTTTTTTGTTTGTAGATCCCATCTTACGTTTCTGACTAGCCCTTCTGAATGGCCTGCACTGGCAAAGTTTTTCTGTGTGGTTATGTTCCCTCTCCTTTCCTCCCTTCACACACATTCCTCTGGTATAACTCACTCCAGATTTTCCTTAGGCCATTTTATAGGCTGCTGAGTATTCCTTTCTTTTCTGTCATTCACATGAGCTCTTCTATATATTTTCAGTTATTTTTCACAAAACATCTGGCTTCCCTGAAATCTGCTTGCTGTAATGTCCTTAGATGATTAGCTGTTGTAGCACCACTATCCACAGTACATTTATGCCATGAATATCCTGCACTTGAAGTGCAATATGTTTGAATGATTTGCAAAGGCTTTGATTTTCAAACTTGTAAGAATCAAGCTGTGGTCCATTGTCTACCACTGCCATTATCAGTATGCTACTTCTGGCAAATACCTTGACTGTGACATTGATTATATGCTCATCAGCTGCGTCATATATATCTGGATAGAAGAAATCAGAATTCAGAGGCAGCACGTAACTCTTTTCTACGTGCAATCACAAAGCGGAGAGCCTCTCTGCAGATTGAGTGGTCCAAACCCGTCCTCAAAGCGGGGTCAGCTAGAGCAGGTTGCCCAGGACCCCCAGGGTACACCCCAGTGACCGACCTCCAGATGGGGTTTGTGCCTCCCGTCACAGCCCTCTGAGCCCAAGTTGTGGCCAAGGGACAAATCTGCATCCACCAGTGCAAATACTTTTTTTAGTACATTAGTACAATGTTGGATTCTGGTCTTTGTGCTAACTTTTTCAAATCACACTTAGTAGTAGCAATATTTTATCCATTTGCTATTCATCTACTTCTTATAAATTTGGGGGGCGGTTTCCCCATAATTTCTGTGCTTTTATTTAGTGTTGTTTTCTGTTGCCCTCAGGGGCCTGTCTGACTACCACAAGCGCTCTGCTGATGATGCCTAAGGACCAGGGTCATTTTGCTGAACGCAGGTAGCTCGTACCCCAGAGTATCTTGACTGACATGTGAGACATCCACGTACACCGACGGATAAAGCACGGGGCCTACAAGAGACCCATGCCCTGCCTGAGCAGTAGGTGGGCTCAGACAGGACTCTCTAGGGCACCTTGAAGGCAGTAAATGACTTATACAGGCAACTGAATTGAGTCCCAGTTACTGAGCCCATGTTTTTCAACCCTTCCCACTAGCTGACATGGCTACAAACATTTTTTTTCCCAAAATAAGTGTTTTTTCCCCCACTCTAAAAGGTATTACTAGTCTATATTCAGCACGCCTAGATTTTCGTTGCAAAGTCTGGACCATAACTGCACATACCACATCAACCTGTCTGAAGTTTTTGCAGAAAATAGTTTTACTCTTGGAAATATAGCAGCTGTGTGGAGCTGGGTGCTCCTGATCCGAGCTTGTTTCCAGGCTGCAGACAGGTCTTTCTCCTGCTTCTGGCAAAACAGTCTCCTTGCCTTCTGAAGCCTCTCCCTAAGCTTTCACTTTTGCTCTAGCTGTGTATGCTGTGTATCAATCTGTGGTTTGCTAATTTAAACCGCCATTTGTTTATCTCCTTTGTCCTCCAGAATTTACTCTTGGTCTTTTGCCAGGCTGCAGAACACACATGCCTATTTTGTGGAGGGGAAAAAAAAATCCAAGTTTAAACGTCAGGAGTGTTTTTTTTTGTCTTGATTTGCTCCTTCCTATTGCTACAGATGACATAGATCTTCTGAGGCCACTGAAGCAAGAAGCAGCTAATCTGTTGTAAATTACCTGAAAGTGTTGCCTTTCTCTATGTTTATATATGTTATAAAAATATTATGTATGTATGTTTTTGTCCCAGGTGCTGTCTTTGTAGGACTGCAGTATATCTGAGGATGTACCATGTCATGATCTCCTCTCCCTACCTCTGCGTGTGTGGTCTGTCCTTTCTCCTCCCTGTCTGCCACCAGAGAGGAGCTGGACCCTTCTGCCCTGCCCTGCCCTGCCCACCTCTCTCTAACGCTGAGGAATGGAAGGGAGATGATGGCCAACTCCCAGCCTCACCGAGGAAAGGCACTAGAAGCCTCTGCTAGCCTGGTAAAGCGAAAGCAAACCAGCAAAGGGTGGTAAGCTGTGATGGTCTCTGGTCCCCGACTTCGTTGAGTTGCAGCTATCAAGCCCAGGGCAGAGCCCTGCCTGGGAGGGGCAGAAGAGATCATACGGGATGTTACAGCAGCGTTTCGTGGTGAAACGTCTTTGCTGAGGAGATACAGTGTTGATGGGCTAATGAGAAGGGCTTCAATAGGAATCAGTTAACGTAAGCCTGAAGCTAAACCTGGGACTTCAGCATATATCAACTAATCTAGAAGCTTTTAGCATACTTGTATCAGAAGGGCTCATGTAGCCAAAAAGGGAAAAAAAGAGAAATGCTTGCGTGACCAGCTTCCCCTTCTGTAAATAGAAGAGGTCACTAGTCATATAATTAGAACTGAATGCAGGATATATGTTGGCATACGCAAAGCAATATGTCTAAAGGGAATAATACATATTTAGTCTAAATCTCTGCTCATGAGAGAGAGGTTTAGGTCACAGACTTCACAAGGTTTTCTTGTTTGGAGTGAAGGGTAACAGATCGACAGGACAGAAGGATTTCTTTACCAGCGGTAGCCAAATATTCTTGTGTCCAGGACAGGTGTTGCCCAGTGTTTCTGTAAATAAAGGAGGAGTTTCCTGCTCTTTCTCACTGGAAAAGGCACTATGTTATGTCCTCGAGCCTGAGTTTCCCTTCAAGCTCCTGTAACTCCAGAAGGAGGGATGAGAGGGACCAAGAACCAGTTACTCGCACCCCGTTCCGCAGCCTCGGCTGTAACGCTCTGTTGAACAGAAGTTATGCCTGATTCATTTCTCTCAGTGGCCTTTTTGCTGCTCTGAGCTTTTTTTATCAAATTATAGTTTGAGGGCCAGCGTATCCAACCTCCGGCTGTGCTGCCCTTCTCTTGCCGTGAGATCCCTGATCAGGGGCTGAGGACAAAACGCTGGTCTGCTGCGCTCTTGCAGATTTTTAAGTGGAAAGATGCGAGCTGTCCTGGCTGAGATTTTGAGGTAATCTTCTGCTACAACTCCCTCCAGCCAACTGCAGAGCTTTATTACCAGGTAGCTGACAAAGGGTGGGTGGTTGTTACTAGGGCTGTACGAATGGTCCGTGTGTTGTAAAGGCAACACGGTCCGTTGCTAGCACCAGGAATTTGGTGACCTTTTCTTCTGAAGACCCTGGACCAGCAATCATTTTAGGAAAAATGGCAGTGACAATTGTGATGGCTGCACAAAGCCATCGTAGGAGCTCCCCCCCCCGGGCTGGTACTGCCCCGTGCAGGGAGAGGAGCCCAACCGAAGCAGCTGATCTGGTGAAAAGGAGACGCGGGGCTGTACATTATTACTTTGCTCAGAAAATGACAGTGGAGCCTGGAACATCTCAATTTCTCTTTCTGTATACAGGGCATGGGCGTGAGCCACAGGAAAAATGGTCTTTATAAGGCAACGGTTGTCGGGCAGCCGAGGCAGCGCTGGCGGGGATGATCTGTGCTCTGCCGCTGCGCCGCCGCAGCCGGTGGAGAGACCTCACCCCCCTGCACTCCTTTCCCCTGCTTTAGGTAAAATAGGGCAGGGGGCTGGGTGGGGTGACTGCAGTGGGAGCCCGCGTGTGGACGCTGGAGTGAGGTCGGGCCATTCGGAGCGATGGGCAGCTCGGGTCCCTGCAGAGCAGTGTCCTGGCAGCCACTGTGCAGAAGGCGCCGAGGCTGGATCATAGCTCAGGGAGAAAGAGGGAAAAGTAGTTTGCAACCTAAATTCTTGGCAGCAGCAGAGGCTGAATGAAACGGTATTAGCGTTGCTACATTGGTGGTCTCTGAGCTGCAGAGAAAGCAGGATCCCCACTGCATGTGGAGTTAAATTCTTCCCACACAGCTGGCTTGCTGTCTTCTGCCCTTAGGCTGTGCTGTGGCTGTGTATACAGGAGGGCAGTACAAGGCACTGTTGGAGACGTTTTTGTCACTGGCAGGTTTGGAGTGGTCCCAGCAACCAGAGGCTACAGCCGTTTCTCAAATATATTAGGTGCCAGCCACCCTAAAAGTTTGCTGTCGCTGATGCGGAGGCATGGTTGCTCTGCATGCAGCCACGCTCTGGAGCAGCCCCCCCTCCTCTTGCGTGTCCTGAGGGCTCCTTTAGGAGGTACAGAGAGTCCAGAGCTACAGACTACCTGGTTTCTTCCCAGAAAATAATGCATGCTTTGAGAAGAAACCCACCTTACACCAAAGCAGAGACATTTGTACTGAACTTCAGGCTGAACTGGAAGTGTACAAAAGACATTAAAATGTTACAGAGACAATTTTCTTCATTTTGGGAGGTGGTATATGGTACACATTAAAAAAACCCACAAACTATTCAAGATCTATAAGAAGTGGAATCACGTATATGAGATTTACTTGTTATGTTTTGGTTCTGTGAGGCAATGTAATACAGCTGCAGCTAAATCTGCAGTTTTATGTCTTACTTGTGTTGAGAGGCTCAATGCATCATAATAGATTTCTGCCAGGCATGTTTTTGGATACTAAAGGTGGCATCTGAAACCTAGAAGGAACCTGGAAGGTATGGTGTGCAACAGGACTGCTTGACTTCAGACAGCATGGTTATGTGGGCAGGGAAGACGTTGGAGCTGGTGCTCGCTGCCCTTTGCACAGTCCCGGCCTCTCCATTCGAAATAGTCGCCATCATTCAGTAACAGCTGAGTAAAATGGACACTGTAGAGATTAAGTGGCTGGATTTATTCACTGTGTGGCCTTCATCACTGGTAAAGGCTGTGAAGGCTTCTTGTTGCGAAGTGCCTGTGCATGGGAGTAAAACACCAAGATCGGTGACCTGACTGCTCCACTGGTGAGAAAAATAAACTCTTGACTTGGGAAACAGGACAGATTTAGAAACGTTAGATCTGAATGGGCTCCTGGAGCAGTGAAAGCGTGAAACAGGTGTCTTTTGTCACAGGGGATTGTAAAGATGCTGAAAATGGCTAGAGAAAGTTCAGTGCCTGTGGGCGTGGGTCTGGGGTGTTTCATTACTGGGAGGGTTTGATTCTGCATTTGCTCAGCCTGGCTTTATTATTAACTTCAGGAGAATTAATCCTGATCTGCTCCCACACACGTGACAGCAGAAGCAAAAATGTTTGCAACTCCTGAGAGTAACAAGGTGCTCCTGAACAGCTTAATAGATGTTAATTAATACTGAGGAGCTAAGACTTGTCTGTAGGATAGCAATGCTTCCCATTTGTTATCCTTATCTCATTACATGGGAAAGTAATTATCATTCCCATTTTGCAGGTAAGAAGAGGGAGACAAAGAGATTCAGCAACCTGCCAAAGGTGAAGCCAACAATTGTTGAGAGAGCTTGAAATAAGAGCTTTATTCTCATGATTTCTGAGTCCTTTGTACATACAGACACTTTACTGTGTGTCAGGACATGGCTCTGCTCGCATTAAACTGTGGATAACCACCCACTGACCACCCTAATGCAGGTCTGGTGTGAACTCAATATTGTATTTTTGTTGAATGACCCAGAACAGTAACGTTAATGCCATCTGGACAAGGACAGATTACACCTGATCAGAAAAAAAGAAAAAAAAAAGTCTTTAGGGAAAAAAACAGTTCTTCAAACTTCTGTTGAACACACTTGAACTGGCAGAAAGGTTTTGCACCACTTCAACAGCTTCTGTCAGATGGCTGCGATGCATTTGAGCGGGCAGCAGGAGCCCTCCCAGTGGAATCAGCACCCCGTGGAGTCACTGCTCGGTGTGACACCCCTGGAAGCAAAGGAGAAATACAACGCTAAGCCTCTCTGATGGTGCTTTCCTTCTGCTTCTCCACCAGCACGCAGCATGCAGCTCGCCACTGTTTCTAGGGAAGCAAAATAGTGTGATCACCTCTGTGTCCCTCCCATTAACATCTTTCAGTCTACTGGCAGCTTTGATCACGTTTAATACAAGGGTGTATGTCTCAGTGTAAAATTATGTTCCTGCATGTCCAGTATAAATGAGTTACCAGGGAGAGGAGAGAACTGAGTTTGACCACAAGATCCATCCTAGCGACTTCTGATCCTGACGGCCAGGTCGCAGATCCGAGCTTGGCAGAGAGCACGTGGCTGGCAACCATGTCTACCAGGAAATATGCTAAGATTTTATCTACACTACTCTATTCTTTTTTAAGAAACAAAACAGTAATTACACTACAAATGCAACCTGTTGGGGAAGAAGTGAGATGATGAATGTAATGAACAGTGGGTGTTGGGTCCACTTTTTTTTTATAATATTTGTTTTTTACAATATTATAATCAGTTTTTTACAAACTGTCTGGCTTTCCACAGCTCTTAGGTTTTAACCTGTGACATCCCCCACAGTTTTTGAGATAGGAAGGTGCTTAAAGTGTCCAAGTGTATGGACTTAATTGTAAGCCAAACTAGCTAACCTGTTTACTCAGGAAAATAAGTGCTCAGGAACCTCTTTACTGATGAAAATCATGTGTTGTCAGCTGAACACGTGTTTCTTCTCCAAGCATAAAGCGTTGAATTTTTTTGTGTAGAACAAAGGCACTCAGACTGTATTTTGAAGGGAAAAAACCTGAAGGCTGAGAGAGATATTTTGGGTTGGCTCTTTCACACAGCGTAAGTGCTCCTATTTTAGTTTTTTTTCCAGGAATAACACAATACTGGAGACACCAATCCTTCTCTCACTCTTCAGCTCCCAAGCAGAAAGAAGTGGACAGGGTAACATCAAGTGGACATGGCCCTGGTACCTAATTATTGCGTATGTGAGCAGCAACACATATAGAAAAAGTTCCCTGAATTTTGCACAAAGGAGAAAGAGATTCAGGTCAGACTTTACACTGACGCTCCTTCAGTCTTGAGTCCCAGTCTGCAAACTCCCCACAGCTTTAAGAGTACAGCTTTCCATCTTGCTAGTTGGTGTTGGTCCTGAATCTCAGTTCAATACACAGTATACAAGGTTCAGAGCTCCAAATGCTGCGAAGATTTCAATGGGGAGGGCTGCCATGGCTGGGGAGGAAGGAAGAGAGAAGGGAAGGAAGAAAGGAGGGGAGGGACAGAGGAAGGGTGGGAGGAAGACTGGTTTACTGTTAGTTAGGTTACAAAGGCAAGTGCTTAGAAGAGGGAATTATTTGACTGCTTGTGCCACTGTCATTATTTCCCATCCATACATGCTTATGATGGTGCTGACTGTAATGTCAGAACCGTAATTAAAGTAAGTAGCTCGCATGCTTACTGACAGGACAGCACAAAATTAATTTAAGAGAGCAAAACTGCAATTGCACCAATCCAGTATTACCTAACTTCTAAGCACCTGAATTCACCATCCAAACAACATTAGTTTTGAATAGCTTGGGCTTTACTGAGTCAATGCAGCTGATAAAGCTCTTGGGATCAGAAAAAGTCCAGTACCAGGAAGCTTCACAGCCAAAGCAGTGACAGCTGAAGGTGGCGATTTGAGGCTGCTTTCAGTTTTTAAAAGATTGATGCGCTTGGAGAATAGGACATCATGTCACTGGCAGAAGAGAAACAGTCTTTTATCCCATGGTAGGTAAGCTGATGCAAAAAGCAGCATCTCAACATGTATTCTGCTCTGCCGTAAGCAAAGCGACCCAACTGCCAGGCTATGGTGAGGATCCCTCTGACCAGCTTTCTACCTGGTCCCACAGATCTCACGTGCTGCGTGGCTTCCAAAGGTCAGCCATCAGCGTGTTCATCCAGAGTCTCCTGTCCAGGTGGTTAGAGCTCTTTTCTGACATGGGGTTCAGCTTGTGGACTACACAGATGCTGCAGAACACAGCCTCTAACTCCTAAACCTCGAAGGACTGCTGTATGAGCTCCAGTGGTGGTCTTTCTGGCACCTGTCCTGGAAGGAGGTTCTGTGGCCACGATGCCAAATGGATGAAGGGGCATAACTTTCCCCCCAGTTCCATCGGTTGTTAGTGAAAGGGGTAAAGAACACGCTGGCGCGGACTGAATTGCTGCTGGGGTGCGTACAGTCCCTCTGGTACATTGTCAGAGGAGAGTGGGAAGCGTTTGAACTCCATTACTCTCCAGTGATTGCATAGAGCATCAGAGCAAAATGTCATACGGATTGGATTTGGGCCAAGTGCTTAAAATTATGATGAAAATGATGATATATTGAATCTTGTTTTCTTCCTTCCCACAGAACCTTTCTTACGGGATTTGCCAAGAGGAGAAGGCAGTTTCCTTTTCTGTGTTTAAAAGACATACGGGCTTCAGTGTGAAGAGAACAAGAAACTTTTTTAAAACAGCGTGTTCTCATTCATCATGTCATTCCTGAGATTTGATCCCGCAATGTGTTTAGAAGGACAGTGCCGCTGTCCCATTGAGCATTAATGCATCCAAGTAACTTTAAGGAGAAGAGCAGTCCTTGAGCACAGATGCGTGCTGGAGTTAGGGCCAGCATTCGGGAAACCACCAAGTTCACAGAGGGAAAGCAAACAAATTGTGAGAATGGAAGGTTTTTGTGGTCAGGGGTGTCTTATCAATGCAGAAAAATAGCTGATTCCGGGACATAACAAGACTTAATGACAAAGACATATAGCATAAGACATAATAACATGTCTAATAATCACATTATGACATACGATGTTATAGTATGGCATAAGACATAAAAAAGTATGTAATGACAAAGGCAGAGTCAAACTCTCGGAGTGGTATCCAGCAACAGGACAAGAGGAAATAGGCACAAATTGAAGTATGAGAAATTCTGTTTAAGAACTTTTTTTACTGTGAGGTTGTCAAACCCTGGCACAAGTTGCCCGGAGAGGCTGTGAAGTCTCCATCCTTGGACATATCCAAAGCCCAAACAGGCATTGTGCAGGGCAGCCGGTTCTAGGTGGCTCTGCTTTGAGAAGGGGTTGGCCTGGATGATCTCTGTGATTCTATGGCTCTGTGAAATTCACCTCCAAAGCAGATGACATATGGCAGCCTTGACAGCACTGTCTCCAGTAACGGCCAAATCATCATACCGAGAGTCTAGGAGCCACAGGTTGAATGCTGAAAGGCATCAGTGCACACTGGAAATCCTGCATTAACAAAGTGATACAATGCTTTCATTAAATAACCTACGAAGAGTCATGGGAAACAACAGGTCAAAGATCTCTTCTGTCCCTACACTGTAGGATTTGGTCACTAGTAAGTAACACAGAAAAATAACAAGTCTGTGTACTGATCAAAGCACTTGTCATACAACAGAAGTGGGAATCTCTGCTTTTGCCACTGTCCTGGGCATCAGTATTTGTACACACAGCTAAGTTTCCTGCTTAACTATTGATGAAATACAAGCAGTGAAAACAGCAGAAACTGTTTTTTAAAAAGAGACACTGCTACGGAATATTGCGCTTGTGTATTGTCCCAGGGACTGCTTGGGTGCAGCTCAGTGGACGTTCTGCAGTGTTTCGTTGTCTGTAGTTCATGAGGCAGAAACATCATCAGTTAAGGAACCTGGAACCTTTGGGGACATTTTTAATGACATACTTTAAGGAATGTAATTTTAATGGTGCATAAATCCATAAATAAAATCTGTGTATCCTCATTTTTCACACTGTGTGTCCTCAGGCTGAAGATCCTGTTTTTTGTTATTTTTCAATGAGGTTTAAACTCCTTTCTGTACCTTGTCTCACCCTTACATCATTCTTTAGATTCCAGAGCATCCTATGAAATCTGATTCTGTTGGTTTCAATCTTTGACCAGGCGTGTATGTACTGAATGGACAGGCAGGGCAACTACAAAGGCTGGGATCACGATGGGGAGACAAGAAGAGGCAGAGCGTTACAGGTTTTTGCTGTTCTTTTATCCTTTTTTTTTTTTTTTGGCATGAGAAGCACCAATATGTTTTACATTTAAAGCCTTCACTTTTGCATGATTTAGTCACTTAACATTGGAAGTGGCAAAGGGCCCACTAGCTACTCCTAAATAGTTATACAGCAGCGTTAATAATAACATACTTGCTTATAATAGAAAGTCTTTCTTTGACAGCAAACGTCTTTATGTTGAACTTCATGGTGACTCTGTTCTGAATACATTTACCTCAGTCTTTCCATTACTCTTGGATGTTAAACTAGCATAATTGTCAGATATTAACCATAATGTGAAGATAGATTACTGAGACAAAGCCCATTAAAATAATCAGTGTTTGATCTTCGACAAAAGAAACTCCAGCTGCCAGCATTTGGGGGTGGAAGGCTGTACTCACCGACCACTGTGACACTCAAATTGTATCATTAACATTTATGAACTATTCCTGTTTATTTTGTGCTGAAAGGGCCTATTTCTGTTCTGGTGTCAGTGCTAACTTGGAAGAACTCCAGTGAAATGAATAGCAATGGCACCGTATGAGGTCAGAGACACTGGAGGAGGAGGAGCTCATGGCTAAGGCACTGGACCGGGACTTGGAAAATCAGAGATCAGTCTTCTACTTCACCACAGATTTCCCATGTAAATTCAATACACAGCCCAATCCAGAAAAGCAATCAGATGCCCAATGTGCAAGCCGGGTGGAATTTGGCCACCTAGACCCGAGTGACAGCAAACCTGCCCCATCCCGCAGTGCCTGCCTCTTCTGGAACACGTGCCTTTTTACCTGTAAAGTTTCTTAGCTGCCTCATAACTTCTAATTTCCTGAGCCCCCCTTGGCAAGTCTGTGCTGGTCGTTTTGCTGCTATTTTATTTCCAGCTTTGGTCTCGTGAACTGAGAGTCCCTGCCCTTCGAAGGGACCAGTCTGGTGATAGATAGTGATTCCTATTGGCAGAGACAACTGAAGCTACCCTTGTTTTAGGCAGTGAGTTTATTTGATGTATCATCAGAGGTGCTATGTGCGGTAGCTGCCTGTCTGTGCAGCCAGTGCACGCCGAGGAGACCTGCTTATGTGCAGCAGTCTTCTCCAGGGGCAGCTGGTTTGTACAAATCCCCCCAGTACACCCCAGTAACAATCCTGGTGGTGCATCTGCACTGCAGACTGCCGAAACCTTTTCACCACAGATCTGAGTGACGGGACTCCAAGGAACGTCCCTGTCAGACAACTTCAGCAATTACAGGGAGATGAAGCCTGGAGGAGAATGTGCTATTTCAAATGCATGCACATATATTTATTTTCTAATTTGCTAAGGTTTCAGATTATGCAGATATGCAGAAGTGGTTTAGCCTGGAGTTAAGGTGGCTACAGGGGGTGTGCAAACATAAAAGGTTGTGTTGTTTTGGCTTCTTTGTTTAGAAAAATTACTAAGTTTTTGGTTTTGTTTTTGTTTTTCCTAAAATATGTGCAGCAGGAAGGATAAAGACTGGCACATTGCTATATAGAACTTATTTTATATGGCCATTTGAGAAACTAGTGCCCTGCCCTGGCTGCCCTTGCCAAATGCTTGGCCAGGCAACTGAGACAGGAGTGTATAGAGAACCTCATGGCTGTCACTCGTCGTTGCTGCAGAGCCCTGCCAGTTAAATGGCCAGCGTGGCTCTGAACTGCCACGAGCGCAGTAGGAAGGACGTGCTTTGGAAATATGAGTAATGATCTTCAACCGTATCATCAAAATTAGTTTTATTTATTAACTGCAAATTCCCATGCACTTTTAAACCCTGTAGAGTAAGACCCATATCTTTGCACGTGGCCTGAAGTTCTCCTAAAAAACAGGTAATCCAGGAACAGACTGGGCATTACGTACCATCATACATAAATGAGTAACCAGTTAAATTATCATCCTAAAAGCATATATTTAGTGGCTAAGCTTTCAGGCTTCATCGATAATTTAAAATTCTGTGGGAGAAGGAACTTCTGCATCTTGACTTCAGCAGAGTTGAGCGGTTGTGAACTCCACCCACTGGTGACCTACATTTTGGCCGGTTGGTCAACCTCCTCGCAAGAGCTACTTACCACAAGATGCCACTAGCAAATTACTGAGTTGCATCCAACACTCCTAACCACACACAAAACAGCTCAGTTTGGGAGCGTCTTGCCAAAATAATCACATCCTCACCCACATTGGACTGCCTGTCTGAAGGCAGAGGTAATTAAATATCGCTCTGGAAGATGTTTTTTTCTTGCTGGAAGGTAAAAGGTCCTTGTTTCTATGTTGATGTACTTCCAAACTCTGTCAGTCCTCTTCACGTAGAAATCCCTGTTCTGCAACACACATTGAAAAGCTTGGCCTTTGGATCTGGTTTTTTTCTTACCCAGAACTAGGTGGAGTGAAGGCATCTGTGAAGGAACAGAAATTGTGGAAAACCAAGATCAGCAAGTCTGAATTAAAGCAAAACAAAGCCCAGGGCACTCCATACTTTGGACTTTGGTGTACCCTACTTGCTCCTTGCTTGCACTGGGCTTTGCTCCCAGCTGAGGGCTTTGTCCGCCCCTGAGGAGGTAGCAGGTGTCAGAACGAAGATGGCCAAAGCCATTGACTTGAACCTATTGCTTCAGCTGTCCGCAGAGGCAGGCTGCCATCGCTTATCTGGCTGCTAAATTCCGCACACCTCCACATGTGATGTCTTACACTCATTTTGGAATGAACTAATATGCAAATTTGCCAATAATGTGTATGAACATATGTCTCTGCTTGCAGTAAATACATGTTTTCAAAGGCATGGCAAGGCAACTGGCTGCCCAAAGCAGGGTGGGAATGGGTTCCAGTCAAGGATGCCAGATATTCTGGGTGAAAAGTGGGTGTGTGGGGGTGCGTGGGTAAGTGCAGCATCTGGCATTTCTATGTTTTCTGTTTGCTGCCTGAGGGCTGGGTGAGCAACGGCCAGGATTTGCAGATAATTTCACTGGTGCCGGCTGTAGGTGGAGTGGGCAAGTGGAAGTCCTGGTGCCTGGTGGTCTCAGGTGGATGGGTGGATAGGTGGAGGGACACGCAGTTCTGCGGAGAAGAGGTGAAATGTGCTGGAGGCTGGGAGAGAGGGGCTGTGGCTGGATCTCTCTGCAGGACAGAGATATGGAGTCAACCTGTGATTATTTTAGGAGAAAAGAGAGCTGAAGGGAACTTTTTTGGGAAAAGAGGAGAGTGGGGATCCTGTGATGAGAGGAATCACACTGATGGCAGGTAAGAAGATTTCCAGGTCCGTCTGTGCTTGGTTCTTCATGACGTGCCAGCGTCCCTCTCCCTGACTGCTCAGAAGGCAGCAGGGGAGAGCTGGAGGCACGTGGCTTGCTCCCGTGCTCAGCTCTGCCAAAGGCGAGGAAGCCCTCAGGAGGAGATAAGGCAGGTCTGATGGGGAGCTTATACTTCCATGTTTTCAAGCTTTTCTTTCCCTCCACAAAGTAAATGAAGGAAAGGAAAAAGGAAAATCTTGAGGGAAAAAAGTGTATAAGGTCCAAAAATACCACTAAGAATCACCATTTTCATTTTTTTTACCATCAAAAATATTTTCTCCTGCTTTGAAAGAACCCCAGTTGTTTAACTGACCCCAATGAGGAAATGCAATTTCTGTTCTTTATTGAAAACCTGATGTGCTGACATTTTCCATCCTGAATCAGAATTAAAACAGCCACAGGGAGGAAACTTGGTGTATTTTATTCATCAAAGCCCTGACACTATTTTGAGGGAGCGGTTGAGGGAGGCCATAGTTTCATGCTACATTTTCTTTGTGAGTGGTGAATCCCTGAATGTGTTTTGTTTAGGGTTTTTTTGGAGGTTTTTTAACCCACTGAAAAGATCAGTTCACTGATCCGGTTTACCAGGCAGCCCTGCACACAGTCAGCGTTGGCAGAGCGGCGAGGGTGGCATGATCATGGTGCAGGGGTGGGAACATGCAGCTCTGGACAGGCCTATCAGCCAGCTTTGTTGGAGAAGAAAATATAACGTGGAGCTATAACATTGTATGTTTTTCACTCATAAGTAAAATGCATTGATTTCTAGAATTAAATATGATGGGCGGTCAACAATATTCAATAACACCGTGCAAAAGCAGAGGTTAGGAGGAGAGGAAGAGCCTGACTAATCCTGAAGGAAGGCACTCAGGTCTGTTGTCTAGGTATATTGCTACTCACTAGTTTGGGTTGGGGTGACACGTTTTAGCAAGTACTCCCACCAGAGTTCAGCTCAAGAAAATAGACCTACTTGTTCTTTAAGATAACCACTCTCATCAGCTCAGGATGCATGTAATTAATAGACTTCAGTATCCCATGACATTTTGGGAACTCAGTTTTGAATTGGCCTTAAACCTATACTCGTGCTTATAGGAGAGGCTGGTCTGAAACAATGTTCCTTTATTTACAGTGACTTCACTTCTGTCCAAACGGATCCAAGTCAGGTAGCTGCAATGATTTGTGCTGGTGACTGCTGATACAGTAAAAGAGCATGAAATAATGTTGAATAGCCGTATTTTGAATAGCTAGGAGAACAGGTTTCTTGCATGCGTCGGTTAGTTAAAGGACAAGTTATAAAGGCAACTGAGCGTGAATTATGGTAAGGCTAAGTTCCTGTCGTCTGAGTCACCCCTAGAAGGAGGAATTAAACGAGTCCTAGTGCATTGCAGAATTTAGGGTTAGTCAGGGACTGGAGGGCTGCTTGACATGAAATAAGGCAGCTGGGACTTGCCAAGGAGTAAGGACACTCCAGCCGCAGCTCTTTACCCTGATGTGGCCTCAGAGGCTCCATCTGCTCTGGAACACCCGGACGTGCTTTCAGATTCATTGAATCATAGAATCATTATGGTTGGAAAAGACCTCTAAGATCATCAAGTCCAATGGTCAACCCAACACCACCATGCCTGCTAAACCACGTCCCAAAGTGGCGCATTTACAAGTTTTTTGAACACCTCCAGGGATGGGGACTCTACCACTTCCTTGGGCAGCCTGTTCCAATGTCTGACCGCTCTTTCAATAAAGAAATTGGATATTAATCTAATCTAAACCTCCCCTGATGCAACTTGAGGCCATTTCCTCTTGTCCTATCGCTAGTTACCTGGGAGAAGAGACCAGCACCTGCCTCACTACAACCTCCTTTCAGGTAGTTGTAGAGAGCAAGAAGGTCCCCCCTCAGCCTCCTCTTCTCCAGACTAAACAACCCCAGCTCCCTCAGCCAATGCTCATAAGACTTGCTCTCTAGACCCCTCACCAGCTTCATTGCCCTTTTCTGGACACGCTCCAGCACCTCAATGTTCTTCTTGTAGCGAGGGGCCCAAAACTGAACACAGTACTCGAGGTGCAGCTTCACCAGTGCCGAGTACAGGGCGCATTCCTGCAGCGGGCTGCATGTCTGGGCCATGTCTCGTTGGGCAAGGCACAAATACATGGGCTAAATGTAAGCTGCAGTGTGCTTCAGCAAGTACTCGGTCTGGATACCTGAAGAACCAAGACCAAGATCTTTCAGCCACTGCTCAGCTGAAATAGCGGCCAGAACAGGTGATCCCCAGACTGCAGCTCCAGGGACTGCCCATGTCCTGTGCTAGCTGATCTTCCTCCTGGGCAATGGCATTTCTCAGACTCACGTTTGTGTGTCTTACAGAACTCCTGCAACTTCAGGGTAGCAGAAATGGGTTCTAGAGAAGCAAAGGACCTGGCTTAAGCACTTATGTGCAGGTGGTTTAAATACCACCCAACTCCCGGAACTTTCAGAGATGGCTTAGCAATAGGAAACATCAAGATCAAGGACACAAGGGAATGCCAGTCAGTGGTGATCAGCTGAATGTTCTGTGTTAAAACCTGTTTGTGAAGAGATTTAGAGACACAAACCTACAAAAAATTGCCGTGGTCGTGTTCTGAACTTGCCCTCAGAATTAAAAGAAATTACAAGGCATTCTCTACATACATATTTGAGCTCTGATACAGGTTTAGTGAGTTTGCTCCTCTTTTGCTTTCATTTTTAAATGCAAATTCTTGTAAAAGAAAAATGACTGACCAATGTTTGCAGACAGGACAATTCCTAAATTAATAGCTGTGTATTCGTCTTGCACGTCCCCCTATGAAATCTGAGGACTGAAAATAACTGTGAAGAGGTAGATCTACCCTGACAAGAATATTTGCAAAAAACAAAAAAACAAAGCTACAGTAGCAATCCAATTCTGAGTGTAAAGGCTCAGGCAGAAGAATAGTGAAGTGCCATGTGACCTGTTGGTCAATCAAAATATTACCTCTCAGATTTGTAATATTATCAAAATTTCTCATTAATTGATGACTTCTAGAAATACAGAATGGATTAATTAATGGGAATGAATTTGTAGAGAACATATGCAAAATCATGCATCGATTTTTTTCTCTGAAGTGTGAATTCTGATAGCTTTACTTTTTATGGAAGACAATCAAAATGGAATAAATGTTGGGCAAAGAAAAAAAGGAGGAGAGCAACAAACAGCAATCAAAACCTGAAACATTTCAAACATTTCAAAGACATTTTATTCCTCTAAGAGAGCTGAAAAGACTAGAGGAAGAGCCATGCAAAGTTCCTACCGCATTTTGGACATTTATTGGTATTTTAAAAGTAAGCACAAATTGCAAAGAAGAGGAACCTGAAAATCTAATCTAAGAAAATAAAAATTACTGTAGCATCAGTAATAAATTATTCCCCTTAACTCCACTATAACTGTATACTGGACAGTATATACACAAGTATTAAAGAACCGGCATTTGCAGTTCAGTGAATACTGTGTGGAATTTGTAAATATATATGTGTATGTATGTCTGTATTTGTATATGTGTGTTTGCACACAAACATATACCTGCATATGTGTTTGCAAAAAAGAGAATAGGCACAATTTGGGGTGGAAAAGTTGTTTAAAAGGCAGAAACCCAGAGCGCGAATAAGGCAAAAGAAAACTGCTTTGAGAAACAATAACTTGTGTTTATATTTTGCCTATTACAGTCAAACCAATCCACCTAGAACTAAAGGAAAGCAGTTGCTGGAGGAAAGCTGTTATCTTGAGTAGAAAATGTAAGACAAACATCCCACTCTTAATCATACAGGTTAACAAAACACATTGCTGTCCCATTACTGTAACATTTCTCCTTCACATAATGTCCCAGGTACAGAGAAACCCAGGGCCACCTTCAGGGGTCTGGAGTCTTGGGAAACACAAGTGTCTGTGTCCTGGCCCCTAATATCCACGGTATTTCAGGTCTCCTGGCTCTGGCTGGAGGGATGTGCTGGTGTGCGCCAACCAGCCATGCGCAGCCAACCAGAGGGACATCCTTCAGACTAGAGGTTTTAGTCCAAGTCCTGGTGGCCATACACTAGGATGGAGCAGCTAAATGGCTGTATCTGTCTTTTCCTCTGGCTTTTAAGCTCAGCCTTGGGAAAGGCTGAATGCATCGGCTTCTAGCTTTACAGTAACCTGCCTCCGGAGCTCATAGCACGTCCATAGTCAGGTCTGTATCCAACCTAGTTCATGCTGACCTTTTTCTGTCAAGGGTTTTTAAAACACAGTCTGGCAGACATGGCAGCCAATTTAATGTCTGCAGTTTGAATAACAGCTAGACTCTCCCACCAGGGCGTGAGCTGCAGGAGGACAGCCTGTCGGTGTCAGACCTCATGTGGTTTTGAAATAGTTTCAAGGGGCATGTACGCTATTGCTGCAGAAACCAACACCCTCAGGCTTCTGCTGAACACCAGTACTGCGTGTGATTTCTGTAGGCAATGCATCCTTCCTGTGGTCCCTGAGCCTCTAGGCTACTTAGTTCTATATTAATCTGAAATTTAAGCATAGCTGACGCACGGAGATACCCCTCACCAGTTAGGTTGTTCCTAACACCATTTTCCGTCTGTGTATGTACTTTGGTATGTGCCGTCTCCTCTGTTTTGACCCTAATACTTTAACCAGGTGGATGTGGTGTCAGGCATACAGTATGGTTTACCTTTGGCATCTGCTGGCAGAACACACTTCTGGAAGGTGTCTCAGGGGGGAGTTGCAGCAGACATATTGTTCCCCTGGGACACTGTAGCCTCTCCCCGCCAAGAGTCATTCTGCTGTTACATCTTCGGCAGAAGCAAAAGCTACAGCTCAGTGGAGTTGCAGCAATTCATTTTTCACTCAAGATTTACTTTAAAAAGTAGTAAAAAAGGTGAATAGAAGACAGTTTAGGAGCACAGAGGGTTTGAAATTTTTTTCTTTTTCTTCATCGTGCGATTTCATCATGCTATGAGTGAGCTCAAGGTAAAGTAAGGCATGAAAAGCAGCATCCCATGCAGTGACTATGCAGTGTTCTTTGCACCCAACAAATAATAAAGCTTGTCGTGTTGTAAGACCTGCTCCGCTTTACGACTGGAAAACAGTCCGGCAAGCTGTGTTAAAAACGGCTGTGCCTTCAGGCAAAGCTCAAACGCCACCTCTCTCCTCAGTGGACATGGAGCTGCTTCTCTCTGTAGACCGGGCTGTCCTCTCCCGGAGCCCAACAAGGAGGCAAAGGAAGCTCCCTCGTCCCACATACCCACTGGCAGCTGCTGTTATCTCCCCATCTTCTGTCGCCAAGCCAGCCTGCAAAATCCCTCACTGTGGACAGCGCAGGGAGTGGCTCCCCACTCCTTGGACAAGCTCTTGCTTGGAGCTGTGAAGGCCATGGAGGAGGGCTGGGGCACAGCGCTGCTCCTCAGCTGGTCCATAGCCAGCTGTGTGCACAGTGGCAGCAGAACACCGTGCCGGTGCATTTGGTTTTTTTTTCAAAAAAGGCCATGCAATGAAGAAATGAAACAATTAATGAGTAAGTTCAGTATGATTGCCCTGGAGGTTACTTCACTGGTTATGCGCCACTTCTGAATACTTTTCCGCTTTTTGGAGATGAGTGATGTAAACCTGTCTGGAAGCAGTCTAGCGTGCATAGGCTCACACTTCTTTCTGCATCAGGGGGCTTCGCTTTTTGCAGTTTCTTAACATTTTGCTTAGGTAAACTGTGTATTAGCAGAACTAGAGACAGCTTTTTATTATGGGGTGACCCTTAAGATGAACGAGATTTCTCTCATTTCTCAATATTTTCTTCTGCTAAAAACAACAAATCATAATTATTAAAAATGCTGAGATGAATTAGTGAGAAAGAAAGCAATATAGAGGAATGGGTTACTGGTCACTCTGCAAGGGTGAAGCATCTTAATGTCTACCTTATATCCCTCTGTGCAGCAGGAAATGCTGAAGCACAAAGTCCTCATTTTTCATATCCCACTTTTTGTACTTGGTAGTTCATTGAAAGGTGGTCATACATGGGAACGACTTGGAGGACATTCTGATCTAAGATCTTCCCTACTTGCCCAGTTCAACTCGTTTGTGTCACCAAGGAATAAGACTTGGCATCTCCTGACCTATCAGGAAGGCATTTTGGGAGCTGAAATAGAAAAGGCCAACCTCAAAATCTGGCTAGCGAGATCCAGGGAAATGCCAAAGTCTGTTGTCCCTGGACTACTATACACAAGGGAAAAATCAGACACCTGCTCTCTTTCCAGAAGTTTTAAATATGTGATCACTTCATATTGTCCTGAGGTCCCAGCTCAATTTATGGACATCATGGACCTCTTCTGGGGACAGATCAGGTTTATTGACTGAAGGAAGCTGTTGGACCTTGGCCATATTAGAAGAGGGGTTGAAAAGTGAGGACAGGCCAAATATACATGTGCTGTACCTCCCCATCCCGTGCCCAGTTAGGCAACGATTCCATCAAAACAGAATGCTCTTGCATGACTGAAGACTAGGCTGCAGTGTAAATGCACTTTTATTTCTATCCTCTTAGTCCTGGCTACTGTTTGTAAATATTTGGCTTTGTAGACTCTAATGTTCTTTTAACCGTCTCTTTTTTAATGGCAGCTAGGATTAAAACTCTCCAAATGCACCAAAACAAAACAAACTTCTCATTTCATTAAGGAGATAGCAATGCTATGAGGACTGGTATCCTTAGGAAATAAAATCATGTGGAAATAAAATGAAAAAGGTAGAAAAATGTACTCTCTCTTCCTGGTAGGTGTTACTTTATCTCTAACTCTCCTGCAAATGGATTCAATTTCCTTTCACTTAGATATTCCGATTGCCTGCTCCCACTCCCAAGAGATTTGCACAGCTGTTGTGGAGCGGCACAGAGAAGGAGGAAGTGAAACAGGGTGGTAGAGTTTACAAGCATTTTATAGTTGTAACTCATTAACAAAGAACTCAGCCTCCAGTGAATGGAACAACTTTAATGTTCATTTTGCCCTTGACATTTTTCTTACGCTGGTACAAGCTTAAGGCAATGCCTACTGTGCATTTCTTTCTAAGCCCGTTTCTGATCCTTTTTTTCCTTTTTATGAAGCAGGATGTCTAGTTATCCAGTAAGTGGCAGCAAATGGCTTAAAGATTGATCAACAGTAATTTGTTATCCAGTGAATGAACAAAAGTAATGGATTTCTGTGCGTGACTGCAGTGGGTGAAAGAGAAAGGAGAGCTGTGCGCTCGCAGCACTTGCTAACCCTCACAAAGAACTTGCCTTTCCACTCCCAACCAGTAGAACCACCTCAGCTCACAAGATGCTTTAGCAAAAATGATGCATCTGCTCAGTTTGGAAGAGCTCAAGCTGCCTGAGACAAAAGCTGATCCATTTGGCTTTTTGGTGATGTCTTATCCACGTGTCTCATGTGGATGGTGAGGAAGCATAAAACTGAAAAAAGAAGAAGAAAATGCTGTACAAGTAATGACCTTATCCCTGCGCTGGTAAATACTTAGGAAGGTAAGCAAATAGCAGGAATGAAGTATTCCGACAAAGAAACAGTCCTAAAGAAATGCGCTTCAGGGTCACCTGGGGCTTCCTGCTTCTTTCCACTTTTTTTTGTAAAAAAAACTGGATTACAAACCAACGTTAGTATTCATGAAAGAAAAGGAAAGGGAAACAAATATTTGCCCACAAACTGTGGCTAAAATGGCACATGAGTTTCTAGAAAGGAGTATCTAAGAAAGTTGCCACATCTGGTAAAAGTTTTATGAAAAAAACAATAGTATATTGAAACAGCAGTTAGAAACATTATTCTAAGCATTTATCTTTTACTTCTAGTACAGACTATTTTTCAAAGCAGAAAGACATAAGAGATTCATCTATTTCTGAGGTGAAAACACTCCAGGGCGGTGGGCTGGATAGCAGCGCAAGCCATTAAGAAGATGTTCTAAGGTGTGCTTGAGGTTGCTGGAGAATTCCGTGGGTAATTCTCAACATTCTCAAGTAAGGTAAGAGCTACTCCCTGATAAATGCTGTGTTGGAATAATGCCTTACAGTGAAACACAGAGTGCCGTTTGCCGGTCGTAGAGAACGACCCTCCATGGTTTTCATTCCCTTTCCAGGCAGATACAACAGTTTATCTGCCTGAGATGTGTGAGGGGTTGCCTTGCCTGTTTGTGATTTAAAGTAAGGCAGTGGGGCTGATGGGACGTTGCGGGGGCTCTGTTGTCACCATCGTACAGAAGATGCTCAGCACAGCATTGTGTTTCCATTTAATGGAAAACACCCAGCTAAGAAACACATATGGATAACAATGAAATAGAAGTGACCCGAAGAAACTAAAAGGGGTGTCATGCAATGAAGCTGATTCTATATGAAACGTGTTTCAAAGACATATATTGAGATTACGCTTGAAACAGATGACAGCTAATGGGTCATATTGAATCCATCAGGATCACTTGAAGCTGTTATGATAGGACAAGGGATTGCAGCCATCTCCTGTAAGGTGAGCTTTACTGTATGCAGCCAGAACTTAGTTCTCTATGGGTCTAGATGCCACAGTGTCTTCAACTTTGAGCTGTTGTTGAAGCCCACCCTGAAATGAGGTCTGGTGCAGACTAGTTTTCCCTTCCCCACTATGACAGTGTAGTTTAGGGTAACCACATAATTCTGGGGCTTGGATTTCTGCTCTGCTGGCAGGAGCAATTCAGGAGGTTAGTAATGATATGTAAAGCTCTAGATGAGTAATGAGCTGATTGCTATCAAGATTGTCAGAAGGATCTGAGAAGTACATAGAAATTAAAAAAAACACAAACAACTATGCCCAATGGCAAAGCAGGGGCTTTATTGTTGTTTCGTTTTGTTCTTAATAATTGAATAACCAGAGGCAGAACCTCTTAAACCGAAAGCTTCGTTTTTCCCATGGTAAAGTCCCTGACTGCAAATCTGGGGGTGTTGAGGATATGTGAGAGGTAGTGAAGAAACCTGCAGCTGGAAGGGACTACCTGTGTCACTGAATCTAACCACTTCTGTCATAGGCAACCCCATCACATGCTCACTCAGAAAGTTCTTTCCTCCAAAGGAGGAGTTGGTGCACTTGCCTCGAGTTTCTGCCTCATTGCTGTGCAATGGCACAGGCAGCACCGTTAGGCTGTACAACACTGTCCTACATCAAGTGTCCCACTCAGCCCAAAGCAGAGGCCTCCTCTGAACTTTCTTTTCTCTGAATCTCATTTCTAAACTGGTCCCTTCGCATGATGGAGGACCCTTTGCCCTCTGGGTGTCCTGCTTTCTCCTGGGGAATAAGGCCAGGTAGAGCGGGAGGGGAGGAGCAGCACCGTTGGCTGGAGGGGATGGCACTCAGTGGAGGGGGCAACAGGGATGGAGGAGAAGAGGCAAGAGAGAGCAGTGGAAGAACGAATGAGAAAACAAGGAACAGGGGTAGAAGATGATAAAGAGATAAAAGATAAAAGGAGATAAAGAGATAAAGCCTCACATGGCCAGGCTGCACAAATTACAGTTTACAGGTTTCTTTTGCCTGAAGCTGGTGTTTCTGGTGCCATGCCTGAAGAGTTGTGGTAGTTCCTCTCTTCATGTATTCTAGTATGAAATCACACTGTGTGTCTACAGGTGAAAAGAGTCATATTCAAGATTTCAGAGGATACCTAACCAAAGCCTCGCAGTGTGGTGCTCACATTCCCCTTTGTCTCCCGGACGTACCTCAGTAGATGCGTCCTGTGATCATGGTTTGCCTTTTCCATGGCTACTTCACAGAGATATCTCATAGCCATTCTGTCATCAACTTCTGTATATGGATCTTGCTCCATTGTTCCCTGCTCATCAGGTGCCAGGTCACAGTTTTCTGTTTCAAAGTTTTTCAGGCTTTTGACAACCCACTTCCCCGCCCCGCTTTTGCAGCTGCTGTCACCACTGAAGTGTGCAAAAGAAGGAAATGTGGATTTTTACTACACAAAGAAGTTCCTTGTTTTTCAGAAAATGCATCTGAAGTGCTGTCGTAGTCTCTCCTATTGGACTACACTGGATAGTGTGGTATTTTCAGTGCGATGTAGGCAGAAAGACCTGAAGAAGAGCAGCTGTGCTGGTGCCATAAGATGGACTCTGAGGCTGCTTGCTCAGGCTGTATTACTTGGTATAAATGTCCCGGTTCTTTCCTAGCAGCCGGGGCACACTACGCTGTGGGTCCCGCATCGGGCAGACTAAGGTCTATAATTAACCACGTAGAATGATGTACAAGGAAAAAAGACATCAAAGTACCTGTAACCCTTTAGCAGGTGTAGGTAACACTAATAAATTTAATGAGAGTATGCGTTTTGCTGGGACCATGGTCACATCCAGAGTGAGCCAAAATCCACTGGAGTGGGACAAACACGGTACAGCAGGCTGATAAATCTGGGCTGCTTTTCCCCTTATGTATCTATCCCATCAGTATCGTTGTCTCAGCCAGTAAACAAGACAATCTATGAAGACCAGTGAAAACAACTGTACAATTAATAGCCTTTTAATGACTTCTGTTAAACCCTGGTTGTCGGTGCACTTTTGTGCCGCACCTACAAACGTGAGAGGTAAAACTCAGAGCAGCAAGAAGCTCGCCCCAAGGGCTGTGCTGGGGTAAGATGGCACTCGACTACGTGGCCACTAGCCTGTGGCCGAGGATCCTCATGGCTGTGTGGCCTCCCGGCAGTGACATGTGCAATGGGGAGCTGGTGCACTGATGAGGAGCATCCACGAAGCAGTACCGTAACACACATCAATCCCTGCTGTGATTTCCTGGAAGATAGACAGGGTCAGCACTAATAAACTATTCTATTTCCAAAATACCCCACTTAGCAGCTTGCTGAGAGGGGAAATTTGCAGCGCTTCCCACAGCTCCAGACAGTGGTGGGCACTTTAACTCAAGCCTGATCGTGCTTTAGCCTGCTTCTCTGAAGAAACTGGGATCTCCCAGTTACCACTGAACCATCCAACCACATTTCAAGGAAGGGCTTGCAAAGAGACAACACTCCTCGTAAGTTTTCCATGAAGGTCAGCTACTGTGCAGAAGGTAAAGACCCAAAGTCACCTGCATCCCCAAGAGAAGGACGGCTGTCACCAGCAGCTCTCCTGCAGCAGCAGAGCTGCCGGGGCTGTGGCTGGGCCGGGGGAGAGAAGCAGTGTGGGAGGGAGCTGCAGGGAAGGGTGTTGGTGTCACGGGAGTCTGCTGAGGATGAGGAGCTCAGCTTGCAGCATGCAAATCTACAGGAAAAACAGGATTCATTATTTGCAGGAAACTTTATCAAGTTGTTCTCACAGAATTTTCTCATCTTCAACAGAGGCTGAATTTTTGTCAGGAAAAAGTAGTAGTAAAGACACTAAAAAGGCTTGGGACTGGAGTTAGTCATGTATCTGCTCCTAGCCATGGCCAAGGCTTTCTATGCAGCCCTGAACAAATCATTTCATTTTTCCATGCCTCAGTTACCGCATTATAAAATGGGAATAAAGATACCTTTTATCACCAATTACCTTTGGTAGCTGTAAATAAAATTTCTTAATCAGCACCAAAGATATACTATCTGAAAAGCTTTTGATTACATCTTTTCCCAAACTTGGTATCAGATTCCTTTTATTATTATTTTGAAAATACTTTGCCTTTCTGTGTGGATATTTGAAAGAAAGACATGTAACATTGCTGTGATTGAGATAATGGCATTTAAGAAGGCAGCGATAAATAAAAACAGTTGCCTAACAGAGGCAGATTAGTCCAGGCCATATGATCAAAGCCAAGCCTTCTTTTTTTATTGAGAGGAAGATCCACTCCCTACTGAGATGCTGGTGATAAGGCCCTCAACCTAGGGAAGAGAAGAGAGTAGGCTTTGATTGCCAGAACCACCCCACCGCTGAGCGTGCCCTCGGGGGAGAGGAGATTTACCTAACAGCTGCTTAAACCTGATTCAGCCTTTCATGGGTGTCAATGCGCAACTGGTGTGTCTCCAGACAAGCACGGGAGATGAGCTCCCACAGCCACTTGGCTCTTCCTTTCCCCTTTCTCAGCTCCGTGCTTTCTCAGTGATACCATTCCTCGCAGAGGTTGTAAGGATTCTGCGGTGGCTACGTGGTAGATAAGGTACATGGTGGTTTTGGTAAATGGTCCATCTATGCTTCCACCCTGTCTCCAGCGGTGAACATCGCTAGCAACTTGACCTTGAGCTGGCTGACCTTTTTGACTTTTGTATTCATGACATCATGAATGACCACCAGATTTTAACTCCTCCTTTCCGGATAAGACCCAGGGCAATGGCCTTGCTATCTTACAATGTGGCATATAGGAAAAAAAATATTTTTTTTCCTTTCCCCCAGCTTCCCTACCGGGTTTACCAAGTTCCCTTTTTGGAATTAAAACCTCTGCATTTGGGGGAGCACATGTCAGAGCACTTCTGTATTCTGGCAGTTCTTTTTCTTTCCAGCGCTTTGCAGCTTCACTTGCAAAACCAGCCCCCTCTGAAACGAAGTTAAACAATGACCAACGCGGTCGGGAGAAAGGTGATTCCGAATAAAACCTGCTCGTGTCTGGACGGCCCCAGATTCAGCCAGTGACCTTTCCTTCTCCGTTTAAGTCCTACATCCAAAAGAAACCTGTGCACCTGCAGGGAAGGAAGATCAAGACAAGAGCCAGGAAGACAGAAGGTCTGCAGCTGCAAGGTGACAAGGTGGCTGTTTGGCAGAAGTCCCTTGGGAAGGCTGCTGGAGGGAGATGCCTTCACCTCCCAGCAGGGCCACCCTCTTTATTCACCTTTCCAGCTCCTCCGCCAACATGAGCAGCAGCTTGTGCTCGGCAGGTATGCTCTGTAGAGGATCCCCTGAGCTTTCAGGTTTGGCAGCATTTCTGAAAGGATTCTGCTTGCCTTTCCCCGATAAAGCTTTGCCTCCATGACTCCAGCCTGGAGCCCCTAAGAGCATGTGCTCTCCCTGTGCCAGACTTCACCCCTCTCTGCCTGGCAGCTATGCGGGGCTCTGCCGCTCCAGTCTTAGAGCACTGAAAGAACAGGCTAAGGAGCTCTGCTTTAGGAGAAAGAGAGCCTCATGAATATTCCTGCTAACCTAAGGAAAAGTGAATATACATCCTTTGTCTGCCTCAATCCCTGTGCCACTCCCTCTGCCTACTCGCTTTTACCAGGAAGCAAGGACTTTGGTGGGCTGGAGCGCTGCATTTTGTGCGGAGAGAGACCAAATATGGCCCTTATCCCTGCCTCCTGGGTAACCTTAGGACATGCAAACATGGCTTGGATTTTGTGGTTGTGCTCATAGGATAAGGACTGAACTGCGGCGTTAAGCTTCTCAATGCTCAGGGAACACTAAGCCCACTATAACTTGGATGGTGAAATGTTGTTTATGCAGAGGATTAACAGATCACTCAGATAAATGCGTTTGTTTTGATAGCTTATCTGCCCTGGGGAGGGCAGAGGAACAACCCACATGCTTTTACATCTAACTGTAACCGGCTTTTCAAAGAAAACTTCAGTAGAGTGTCTGGAGTTAGACTGCAAATCTCCAGTTTCTGTTGAATCCACTTATATTACATGACATTTTCCTACTAGGCTTGTATTTTTTCCTTGCCCATAATATGATTGTTGGGTTTGGGTTTATTTTCTACTTTTCAGTAAAGCTAAACTGAGAGTTACCTACCTTCGTGTTCTGGGCTGATAATTTTTGTTGCTCTTTTGCTGATGGGAGAGTAAAGATTTCATCCCAGGAATCAGTTCAGGCTTTGTAGCATTATACACGCCACTAAGCATCACTGCTCTTGTTTCTGGGTACAGAGTCAGGCCGCATCTGCCAAAGACACCTGACTTTCTGGGACTGCCATGGGTAGTCCCTGGCTCTCTGCAAGTGTTTCATTTGCTTGTGTTTGGAGGTAAACCTGCTTAATGTAAGCCTGATTTGTCTAGGTTCTCACTGCCCCTTGAATCTTCGCTGGGCTACTATGGTTTCTAAGGATTTATCCCAAGTTATCACGTGCCAAACAAAGCAGCTGATCTGCAGCACACTGTGAGATATCCTCTGGCTGGCAAAGGGTCTCCATTTCTTGCCCTCTCATGCGTTTGCTGCTTTGCCAGTGCATAATCTGGCTCTGCTTTGCCAGTGTGTGATCCTGCTCAGCTTTACGTGTCTGAGAAGCAACCAGAGCTCCTCATGATTGTGGCAACACTCATCCATGTTTAGTGGGCAACTGTTGAAGTACCAGAAACCTCTAGGTCCCTGTGACATTAGAGGACAGAGGGCAATGCGGAGGCCGACAGAGCGCGTGGGTGAAGGCAGCCTTTTGTGTAACAGGCACATGAGCTGGGAGCCCCAGGTCTGCGCTCACTGGCCGGGTGTGATGGCCGAGCAATGGAGAGTTGCTGAGGCCGTTGCTTCTGATGCTTGTTTCTGGGTTATCAGTTTCCTTTACACAGCATGTTTAATTTTAACCTGTCAAGACCATGGACCTGTCCAGTGCCAAGAGCTTATGGTTCATTTTGTTTAAAAACGGAACATGAAGGATGTGAATTTATTGAGTATTGGCACTAACTGTTTGTTTTAACCGTGGTATGGTAGATCTAAAAAGAATTGAATTGTTATTCTGAACACTGAGAGACATTTAAATGGATGAAACTTCACAGTAGCTCATTCATGATGTGTTTTATCTGAAATAGTTCTGTATGCTTATGGTGGTGAGGAGGTACAGTAACAGTATGTGCCTTAAAGCTCATCAGAATCTGATAGTGCCTTTTTGCAAGGTCTGTGACCCAAAGCAAGAGGATGTTTTTTCACTTGTGTACATCGTCAGTTTTCCACAGGTGAGGAGGGACACAGTAAAGTCGCTAGTGTAGGTGAGACATGGCTCCCAGGGGCTGCCCACGCGCTCAGGAGCTGAGTGCCAGGAAGCACACAGAGCCGGCGACGCTGGGTGCCAGCGGTGCTGGGTGCTGGTAGTGCTGCGTGCAGGCCATGCTGGGTGCTGTCAGCGAAGCTGGCAGTCGTGGCTGAGCAGTTCTGTCCATATCCAACAGAGTGTGGTGACACACATATTCCTCAGGCAGCTCCTCCTAGTAACTTCTTTAGGGTGAAGAATTCCACTGGCCTGTTTTCCTTTGAACATACCAGAGACATTGGTGAAGAGACCATCTGATTATGTGCCTACTGCCAAGGCATCTGGGCATACGTTCTCCAGCTGACACAACACAGCGTTCCTTCCTTAATATGTTACTTGATCCTGTTTTCCTCTCCTCTTTTTAGAAGGAAGCGTGATCTCATAGATACAATTAAAAAGAAGAAGAAAGAAACAGATGTGAGTGTGTGTGTCCAGAATATATGCTGTAGCCACTGCAGCAGTTTTCAAGCGCACTCTTTCATCTATTTACTCAAAACACTTTTCTCACCATTTGGTAACCATCCCACCCTATGGATACCTAAACGACTTGTTCTCACCCAGAAGGGGTGAGGGAAGAGGGAAACAAATAAATGACGGAAGGTGGGAGCCCAGCTCCTGCCCATCCCTTCCTCCATCTCTCCCTTGCCTCCTGCAATCCCACAGTTGCCACAATGCAGATGTCTGGCCCCAGGTACTCCCAGTCTGGGAGGCAGCTATTAGGACACTGAGAATAGAGGCAATATCTTCTTCTTGCAGCTTTCAATACACGGCAGGAAAGGTCCTGGCTACCTTATGTACCCAGCAGCAGCTGGGTTTGGACTCTAACTGTGACCAGGCATCACTATCTCTGAGTGCTGCAGCTCCATCTTGGCTTTAACCCTTCCCTTTCTCCTGCAGCTCAGATAAAAACAACCCCATCCCTGTGTGCCCCTACACCTGCTCTAGTCTGGTTTCAGTAGCAGGTTGCTCGGCGTGGGTGGCGAGGCCCACCGGCGATGTGCGGTAGACACTCCAGCAGTAGAGCTCCAGTGGGCATGGTTCAGCACCGGCAGCTTTGCGCCCCTGGCTGAAGCCCATTTCTTCAGGGCTGTGCATGGGGGACAGGCCTGCCCTTGGCTGCCACCCTGCTCCCAGTGCGCCCAGGAGGTGCTCCGAGCCCTGAGGACCTTCAGCATCCTGCAGGTACCAAGGTCCTCTCTGACAGCACAGGAGGCTTGTCAGCAGGACAGCAGCCAGCCATGGCGGGGGGCTGTGAAGGGATTTATCAGCTGGACTGCAGGCAGAAGGCTTTGAACCTCTGTGCTGTGACAGCCCAAATGAGGGGGGAAAGGGACAGAAAGGCGTTGTCACCTTCTTGCCTACTTTGGGCTAGGAATAGCTGAGCTGTTCTGTAGGTGAGCTGCTTTGGGTGTTGGGCTGCTCTTTGTTCCCAGGAATGCTGCATAGCTCTCTGGGAGAAGCCCTCCCACCTCTCAAATTCACAGGGTTTTACATTCACGGGTCAGACTGTAATCAGGAAGGCCAGATGCTTGTTTGTCTTCCCTCATTTCCCCCCCCTCAGTAGCTGAGATGAGCCAGCGTGGGAGGCTGTAGCTGCTAGTACAGCTGCTTTTTTTTATTTTTTGTAGTTCGTTCAAATGAAGGAGCCAGTTGACTTTTTCATTTGCAGGCTTCCTCCCCCTCCAGGCAAACAAAGAGGAGCTTGCTCTCCTTCCTGGCTTGCTCTCCTTCCAGCTGAGCGCGCTGGTTCCCACCCTCCCCAGGGCTTGTCTTCTGCATGGACCACAGCACAAGGGCCAGCAGCCCGGCAGGAGAGGTCTGGTCCCACGCCGCAGATGATGCTCACCAGCACCAGACTGTATCTCCTATACATTGGTCTACTCTAGACACGCTGTCCTGGTTTTGGCTAGGATGGAGTTAATTTTCGCGGGAAGCTGGAAGGGGAGGTAGTGGGATGGCTGACCCAAGCTGGCCAGACAAACGGGATGTTTGATGCCATGTGACATCATACTCTCCATATGAATGGGGGAGCCGAAAGGGGGGAGGGGAATCCCTGCTGGGGAGCCGGCTGGGCAAACGGGCGGTTAGCAAAATTGCATTATGTATCACTTGCTTTGCACATTCTTTTTATGAATATTATTGTTGCTAGTTTCCTTTTCTTTAACTGTTCTGTTAAACTGTCTTTATCCAGCCCATGACTTCTGCCTTTTTCTTCCAATTCACCTCCCATCTCAGCGGGGGGGCGGGGGAGAGGTGACCAAGTGGCCGCGTGGTTTGTTGACAGCTGGGACTAAACCTCAACACACCCTCTGTTACAGTTTATGCTCATTCTCAATATCTCCACCATTTTCAGACCTGGGCAGAAGTAAGCTATGCTCAGGAGGCTTCAGTTAATTTTAGATGAATGTATCAAAAACCCGTAATGAACACGTGGCATCACTGGTATCACAAAATATGACTGTATGCAACAGACTTGCTATATCTGTCTGTACAGGTATAAATCTGTTTCCTGGGGCATAGTGGCAGTGTTTCCAATTGACTGTGAGATCCAGCTGTGTGAAGGCCTTGTCCTTGCTGTAGGCATGCGTAGGAGACCACCTAGATATAAGCAGGTATCCAGCAATACGGAATGGGAAGTAATAAATCATCAGACGCAAATGCTAGACATATCACTCCCCTGGGTGTTGCTGGCTGTTGAATCTACTGGGTCACAGCTTTGGGATCCAAATCTGCTCCTAATATTACATTTTTGACTGGTTCTTGGGCATTTTTGAAGAATCCACAGATGATCAGCTACTCTGTTGCTGATAAAACTCGAGGTATAAATAAATAAAGCAAGGTATAAACCTTGATACAGTTTGATTCCCTAGGCCTTATCTACTGTAGAAACTTTTGCCTTAGATGTGATATAACTTATCAGTTTAAGTGTATTAGGCAACAACTCTGGCATAGTAAACGCAGCTGATAACAGCAGGAAGGTGAAAGCATATGCCGACCTTGTTTTAAAGGTTGTAATAAAGCAGCAGAATTACCTTTTGAAGATACAAACTGCATCGATAAAATGACTGCCTGCCTATCCTTTTGAGAGGAGACCAGGCTTGAGACTGCAAACCATTAGGGGCATGAATTGTACCTGCTCTCAGCCCCCAGCACAATAGAGCCCTATCAGCGCTGCGGTTAGAAGAGCCTTCAAGCTGATTAGTTGCACCACAACTTGGGTTTCTTCCATGTGAGCACTTAATTAGATTGAACTCTGCTAATTTAAGAGATAACAAGATAAGGTTATAAATATATGTGGTGGTTTTATCTTTTATCAGCGGTAGGCTTCCCTTGTCTTTTTCTCTTACAAGTGTTTAACCTGCAATTCCCCACGAGGTGTTATCAGCACTCACCTAGAAGAAAAGGGATGGGGAGCTCCCGTTCTGCACGGAGCCCACAGTCCAGGGGAGGAGGCCCTGCAGGAGCGGGCGAGCCAAGGAGGCTTCGCAGGTCTCCAGAGGTGACAACGGCCATTGTTTAAAGCTGGGTGGGGGGCTCATTGCCGGGTGAATTGTGTGCCTGCACACACACCCCCATACTTCTAGGCAGACCCCACACTGTACTCCCTACAGATGCAAGTAGAGAACATGTAACTACTCCCATATAAAATACACTGACTGTAAAATTGTGATTAAGCCTGCCCTGTCTTATCCTAGCTGGTTTCAGTGGAAGTGACCTTCCAGTAAAACCTGTCTGTCCATCCATCCATCCATCCATCCATCCATCCATCCATCCATCCATCCATCCTTCCATATACATGCACACGCATGTACACAGCCTGAAGACAGATGTGCCTAACCTGAAGGTGGTCTCTGTACAAGTTTCTCAGTAATTACAGCTGCAGAACTTGCTTGGTTTGAAAGGTTTGTTGGTTTCATAATTTCTAACCTCAGACACCCCTAAATAATGAATCAGACCTTATTTAGGCTCTCAGAAATGTAAGGAACTTTTGGGCTTATTTGTTCTCATTTCTTTAAGCCTTTGATATCATGTTTCACAGTTTATAGTAAAGACAAAGTCAAAATGATTCAGTGGAAGCTGAGATTCTCATCTATTCAGTTATTTCCAGGAGCCAGAGATGTACGATAATTGTGAGAAAATAAAAAAAAAAAAAGAGAGAGAGTAAAAAAGAAAAAAGAGAGAGGTATTATAAAGTCATAGACTGGAGACACCAGAGCTGTATATTTCATAAAGTACTAGGAATTTCCAAGGTAGGAACATTTGTGCATGCTTGTGCCCAAGTGTGTAGGAGCTTGCAGCTCTGACCCATGTGAGGGCATGGCAGCTCACTGCTAGGACACAGGCAGCAGCTCTGCTAAGGCAGGGAAGAGCTGACCCCAGAGTACCTGCTGTTTATGTCTGAACGGTCCTGGAAACCGCCGCCAAGATTTTCTCCAGAAGCTGGAGATGTGGAGATCCTCTCTGATAAGGGTCATCTTCCCTCCCTCCCTCTCTCTCCCTGTTAGTGGCATGCAACTGAGATCCCATATCTGTTCTTCTGTGCTGGTGTTGAGTGGTGAACGATCCAGCACTCAAGAAACCAGGACAAACTGTAAGTGCTTGTGACTACTGGTTATGATCTCATCACATCTGCCTGGACCTGCAGGGGAGCTACATTGGGAAGAACAGCATTTCCACAAACTCCATTTGCATTTTAAAAGAGCTGACTTCAGCCTGCTCTGTGGTTTGGAAGGCAGAAGGGAGAATAAGGATACAGGGCTCAGGCAACGCTATTCCTGTGTCTAGAACAATAAAGAAGGAACGAATCAGGATAGATGAGAGAAAAGTCATTCTTGCTTTGTTGTTGTTGTTTTATTTATTCTCATTATATTACTATTATCAGTATTACTGTCATATATTAATAGTGTTATGTAATAATCACATATTATATTACAATATATTAACATCTATTGTTACTATTATATTTTATGTATCTAATTATTCTGCTATTATATTATTATAATATATTATAAGGTATTACTACATAATTAGTATAATGTATTATAAGGTATTATTATATAATTAGTATAATTATTATTACTATTACTAGTATTAGTATTATGCAGAAAACACATGTGCCTAAAAAAATTCCCCTTCTGTGAATGGCCACTACGGGTCCAAGTATATTGAGAAATGCACAAGGTGTGCAGGGAAAATATCCTTCCCTCTGTCGTGCATGATCTTGTAATAATATTTGTGGGCTTCAAACATGGAGCATAGCCTCCCTTAATCCTGGTACTAAATAATTATTGAACAGAAACAGCCTCACCCCAGAAGTGCCTACAGCTTGTATATAAGGTATCTGTCCTGCAGAGAAAGGATGCTGTTTTGAAAAGCTACCAGTATGCCTTTATTACAAGCACCATATTCAGCTGAATACTTGCATTTTATTTTATTACAGTTTTGGAATTAATTCAAGTTAGCCTTTCCAGTCTCTCCTCATGCTGTGACTCACATCGGTCTCCCAGCTCATTTAGAAATTAGTCCTGTCTGAGGACAACCTACCTACAAAATGAGTCATCTGGCAAATGTTGGCAGTTGTGCATGACCTTCCTCTGCAGCTTACTGATATACGATATACACGTAGCACCTCCAAACTCATTTTGTCATGCTAAAGCGCACTACTTATTTCTACTTAATTCTGTCTTTCTGAGGTTAGAATATGTAAAAATACATAAATACCATAATGATTCATTTTTCTCATCTTCATAGTTTCTTGAAGCTCTCATCTTCGTATGCTTTTTCACATGTGGCAGACTCAGGCCTTGACTCACAAGCTGTCCACTTACCACCAGCTGGTGTGCGTGATCTTCAGGTATGCTTCTCCCTTCTCCTTAAAATATAGGGACTTTCTTTTATGTGTTTTTAAAAGGTTTTGTTTTTAACCATCAGCAGATGCAGTGATTGGCCATCTAGTATCCACATTTTAGGGCTAACTGCAGCAAATGGCAGTAGCATGGGACAGATTATGTGTAAAACACATTGTCACTATCACATTTATCTAACAATAATTGGATATCTGTAATTCTGTATTCATGAATTCATTGGTGACTGAAGCTGTGCTGCCAGATAGCATTCTCATTTTTGGCTACAGAACAGCTTAAAGGGGATCACGAGGTCCATGTTTGGCATTGGAATACTGTAGCTCAGGAGAAAAAAGGCAATGCTGTAAATGGGCTGTGTTGGCCAAAATTCATTCCCCTGCTTGCGTCTTTGTCTGCTCTGAAGGGCACCACCATGGAAGTAGCAGCCGGGGAGCGTCAAGAAACAGCCACATCCTTTCTGTACATGCAGCAACATGCTACGCTAAGAATAAATATTTGTCCTGTCCTACAGGTCCTACGAAGCTACAGATGAGAAGTAAATGAATCTAGTTTCAGGCAACAGAGAAATCAGTACCACAATTAGTCTTTCCATATATTTATGTACCACATCCCCATGTAATTTTTATGACAGTTTCCTGCATGTTCCCCTGAAACACGAGAATGGGGGTCAATAAGCATTAAATATTAACATAGGAACTGGGTACTAATGTCTGACCTTATCGCCAGTCTAAAACTGGATATTTAATAAACATCATGAGACAGGGAAATCTCTTCTAATAGCATCATGAATCTTTAAAGTGCAGTTTCCCCCTGCTCCATTTCCTGCAACGAACTCTCACCACAGCCTCTGCAGATATTTGTCTAAAGCCTGAACTTCCGGCCAGTTCTCTTTAACCTTTTGAATATTGTTTGCAGCACAGTTTTCAGCGTCTTATCTTCTTTAGGTCCACCTTGCTGTCTCTTCTCTTTCTCTTCTCTTCTCTTCTCTTCTCTTCTCTTCTCTTCTCTTCTCTTCTCTTCTCTTCTCTTCTCTTCTCTTCTCTTCTC
>Ga0065711_1027386_pt1 | contig 50122 bp, 31 predicted proteins | sample Hoacrofraction12_FD_59098 | JGI IMG/M metagenome (GOLD analysis project Ga0065711, IMG submission 59098) | Hoatzin crop microbial communities from Cojedes, Venezuela - Epithelial fraction 12 v2 (version 2) | ecosystem: Host-associated > Birds > Digestive system > Esophagus > Crop | place... | reverse complement strand
TATTAGGAAGAAATTCTTCACCATGAGGGTGGTGAAACACTGGCCCAGGTTGCCCAGAGAAGCTGTGGCTGCCCCCTCCCTGGCAGTGTTCAAGGCCAGGCTGGATGGAGCTCTGAGCAACCTGGTCTGGTGTAAGATGTCCCTGCTCATGGCAGGGGGGTTGGAACCAGATGATCTCTAAGGTCCCTTCCAACCCAAACCATTCTATGATCGTAACTAAGAGTAAGTAATTTTAAAAAAATAGTAATTAGCAAAAAAAAAAAAAAAAGAAAACCAAAAGAAAGGGGAATTTATGGATCCTAAGGGTTTGTTTTTCTCAAGTTTGCCTAAAGCCAGGAGCAGCTTCTCAAGAAATTAAGGTCACTGCCTCATTCCACAGCGCGATTCGCTATTAGCAATAGTAGGACCAAATTTCCATAGTGGTTCAGTCGTAAGCCTGTCCTAAACCATATTTTCCTATTGTGTGCTTCCATGGAAAGTCACGAGTACAATGTAACTGCTCTGGTCTTGCTGGACTCCTCAGGCAGATCTTCAAACTGGGGAGCCAGAACGGAAAAGGAACAGAACTAACACATGAAAGCACGGAGAGAACTGGGATGTTCTTCCACATTACTGGCTGCTAAACTAGCGAACTGTCATTAACATAGAACTGTTATTAATCTTAAGTAGGAATGAAGAAAAGAAGAGTTTTATCAGTTCATTAACATAATAAATTGTTTAAGGAAAGTAAAAAGAAAGGAAAAGAAGTGATACCAGCACTCTTACCTAAAGATTCATTGTTACTGTACAAGAAACTGAAAAAAAGGCTGCTCAATAGTGTTGTCTGTCTTCGGCCAGAAAAATTGTTTCTTTTATACGGACATTCACTCAACAGCACAATCAGGATCTTGGGGGTCTTCAGAAAAAGAAACGAGGACAATTTTAAATGCATTTTTTTTAAACTAAGTATGTTGCAAGGGCTGGCAGGCTGATTAATGTTACTTTGGGGTTTATGGCTTGATGAATTCTATGTTGCTGCAACAATACTGAGGGCCTGAGGTTTTATTATAGATATAATTTTTTAATTGTGGCATTAATTTCTGCGTTGGATTCTCTCATTTTTCTCATAACGAAAGTTTGTGGACTCGCCGATTTTCACACTGTTGACTGTCCAAGGTGTGCCTGATTCCACTGAACAGGTCTGATATCTTGGCTCCATAAAACCAAGCGGCAAGCTGACTCTTCAGTGGGAAAAGGATTTCATGTGTTCACAGCAGATGTTGTGAGTTGCCTCGAGGGCGATCTCAGTAAAAAAAACCTGGAGAATACGGCAAAGTCTACTGTTTCTAACGGATGCCTTTCAATAGATGGAAGCTCATGCAGGGTTTGAGAGTGCTACGGAGGCATTTTGCAACATGCCCGTGTCGAAAGTTGCTAGCTCAACACTTTCCGTAATGATTTCCGAAGAAAGAACTCTAGAAAACAGGAGAATACATGGGTTAAGTGCTGTGCAAATCGTGTGTCTTTTGACATCAGCTAACTCCTCTGAAGTGTTAATTTAGAGAACCTGTCTCTTTACTCCATAAGTTTAAGCATAATTTCTTGTAATAGACAGCTAAAGCACTCTGATGGTGATAGATTTTGGAGATAAGATATTTGATAACAGTTCTAAAACAGAATAGTCCTTTTCTTCTACAGTCCTAAAACAGAATAGTCCTTTTCTTCTTTAATTTTGGGTGACTATGTCTAGCACAATTTTCTTTTTAGGAAGACTTGGGAACCACCAACAAAAAATAATTTTCTTACAAGGAAAAATAATTAAAAAAAAAAAAGATGTCAATTTCTAGAAGGGCAGACAACCCAGGCAATGAATATTATGGCCAAAATACGTTGTATTTGCCTTCATCAAAATGGTGGAGGAAATTGGGGGCAGGCGGGAGGGGAGAAGAGTGAAGAAAGGGGAGAAGGGGACACTATTTTTTCACGTCTCCAACAATACACCATGTATTTTGTTTGGAGATTTTTCCTGGCAGCAGCATTGTCTCTTCAAGGAAGCGAAGCTGTTTAAATTGTTCCTGTGGGTGTTTCTTCTGTGAATACCACTGGCAAGCAGATCCCCCGCCGAGTGCGATTCTCTGTCTTTCCTGGGCCACACCTGCCGAGCGTGCGAAAGCACACGTGCAAGCTCAGCGACGCCAAGGAAAGGCAGCAAACTGACACCGCGCTAATTTTCCATAGCCAAGCCGTAAGTACGGCGTGCGGCGGAGCAGCAACCTTTCTCCCGTCAGTGGGCTCTTCGGAGGGCGGGCTGCCGGGCAGCAAAAACAGCGCTGCACTGCAAAGCCTGAATAAACCTCTCCACGTCTGGGCCTGTGACAATAAACTGAGCGACACAGATTGCACCGATGCGATGAAATTTCTGCTTTGCAGGCTTTGGGAGGAGTTAAAGCAACAGCAATTAGAGTGTGAGTTTAATTCGTTGAAAAAAATTAATCAGTGTGATTGTGAAAATAGCCGCAGAAAGGAACGTCTTCTGAGCCTTGTGAAGCTCCTTGGTTTTGTTCAGAGCATTAACCAACGTCGCGTACCAGGCCCTCCAGAAAGCTATTAGCTATGGAAAGTTGCTACAGTGATACCAAATTTACAGTAGGTCCTCGGAAAAGCGAGAGGGCGAGATCATGTTTTCGTGAGTTCTGTATCAAAACCAAAAGTCTGCCCTTGATTTCCTGACTCTTTTTTGGATACTGATTAACAGTTGCTTAAAAAAGAGGTTCAGTATTATCTCGTTAATAGTTTTTTCAAAAGTACAGAATTCTGTTTGACATTGGCATTGTGCCTGTGGCCATCAAAACTCAGAAGACATTTTAGTGACTTAAAATCATTAAGCTAACATCCAAAAGAGGCCCGCGGGAGGTTTTTGCCAGTTTGAGCTGTTCTGATAGCGATGGAGAACCACATACCAGGCCTTCTAGAGTGATTTATCATCCTCTCAGAGCAGTCACGGTTAGCGGAAGGGGAGCGTGGGAAGCCCAGTCCCCGCAGACGAGTTCAGCCCTCCCTCTCGGTGGAAATGCAGCCGCTGGTCGGGGAGCGGGAAGTCCCGTCCTGCCTGCTGGGGCTTTCCTTCCGAGAACGGCGTTTGGCCTGGCACTGATCTGTTACTTAGACATCAAAAAGGGCAGATATTTTCAGGCTGGTGCCATTAATCCTGCCAGCAACGCACACCTGAGTCGGCTGTGCATTGAACGGATGCGACACCAAACGTGTCTGCCTGTAATTAGGAAGGTATATAGACTGTCAGTTGGCTTTTTTTAGCTTAACACATCATTAACAAGAAACAAGCTTTGATTTGAGAGAAAAAGAGAGAAGACGAAATTAAACATTAAAATTGTTTTCAGTCATTTAAGTTACATAGTTCTCACTCCAGAAGCTTTGATCATGTACAACCCTGCTGAAAGGCTGGATTGTAATCAGCCTGACATACATTATGTTGCGATGCTGTGGCACTAGTGCATGACGGAATTTTATTTTCCATTAGTTCATTCTTTGCTGGAAATATAAACACTCTATATGCTTAATAGTCCAAAAAATGAACGTTATTGCTTTTAAAATTGCCTGTTAATGAGAATTTTGCTTGCTATTAAAAAAAAAAATCTGAGTGCCTTAGGACCATCTTTCGAATGCTGACATGCCTATTTCCAACACCAACAGCGTTGAACAATCAAAACAAAATCATCCCAGACACCGCTTTTAGTGAAAGCAACCATGTTTTTAAGCTGATCAAAATGGATGTTTGTAGCATCTGTGGAACCGGGACTGATCTTAAAATACCTTTTCGCTGAACTACGGACAATTTCATACCTACTCCAGTGCAGCAGGGATGGCTGTGCGAACACCTGTGTGGAACAAAGACAGTTATTTTCAAAGGAAAAACCCCCAACGTTCTAAAAAGGCTGGTTTTAAGGAGAAGAAAAAAAAAAAAAGATGGGAGGAAACTTTGCATTGAGCGGCATCGTAGAATCCATGCAAATACTCCAGGTGGAAGCGAAACAAAGCGAAGGGAAGGGTGATCGGAAAACTCCCAGCACATTGCACATGTGCCACATGCACAGGCCACCAAATCAACGTTGTTATTTGGTGGTTTGTGCACGTGGCAGATGGACAGGGTCTGGCAGAGCTGTCGGTGCTCGCGGGAAGAAGCTTTTACCCAGGAGAGGGGAACTCGGCTGCGGGAGAGGGCTGAACGCACGCTGGTGTGTGGGAAAGGCTCCTGTGAATCCCAGTCATGCCCCACTCACCCGGCTCTGCCAGCGGAGAGGAAGTGTTTGTAAGGCCTTCTGTAAGCTAACGAACCACTTAATTAGTAATAACTACAATTGCAGCTGTGCACTCTGAGGGAAGAATGGAATTCGTACTGTTACCGGGTTTACAGAATATGAACTAAACCTGGATTATCCTACCTGCGGTTTTTCATGTAATGAAAAAAAAGGCTTATTTAAATGAATGGTCCTGTTTTCCACCACACTGGGAAAACGAGATCATACGCACAAGGGCACACTCAAATATAAAGTATGATTAAATAATCTCTGTCAGAAATAATCTTTTCATTGTATTCTGCTAGGATACAGAAATACCACATCTAAAAATACTTCATTTTATCCTTCTGATGTCCTGTAGTGCTGTTCTGAGAGGGAGCTACAGAGCTATAGACAGCCATGGGTATTTTTGTAACTATTAATGTTCTAATCCTATGTTAAAATCAAAAAAGTAAAAGCAGGAACATAAATTTAGAAAAAAAAAACCCTAGTTTGTCTCTACTCAGTTGTAAGTGAAAATATATTCACATCCCCAACCCTTCTTTGACGCCAGCAGATGGAGTAGCTGATAGAAAGGCGTCTTTGCTGGACAACTCGGGAGTGATGGGCTGAGTGGGTCTGATGGGTGATTTGAGATGACACACTTCCAGGGTGATGGCTCGTGTTCCCAGCTGGAATCACAGAATCATAGAGTGGTAAGGGTTCGAAGGGACCTTAAAGATCACCTGGTTCCACCTCCCCTACCATGACAGCTATCCAATCCTGGTTTGGCCCAGGCAGCGTTACATGTTGTCTCCAGGGCTGTCAATCCCTGTCAATTCATAAGTAGTTAATTGTGATGAGGGAGGTGAGGGGGGAGAGGGAGAGATTAAAAAAAATCTCCTACATCTATCGCTTGATAATGCATTTTAGTTCTTTGGCAGCATATTGGGATTTTTTTTTTTTTTTTTTGTGCATTTGCATTTATTTTGTAACAAGGCTTTCTTTTCTTAAATCAATACTGGGCAAAAGAACAGAAATAAAACATTTTTTGAAACTCACTCGTCTTAAATGAACAAAAACATTCAGTCTGAGGAAAAAAAAAATCTGCAGGCAAATATATCATCTACTTTCCTTCTACCAAAACCTGCTGAAGGTATTGTGTGTAGCTAACTAGCATGCTTCCAAGAAAGGAGGGGTTTTTTTAAATTATTTGTTTACTCCTGTTCCCATGATGCTGGCTTGGTGGTTTGTCTGAACAAGGAAGCCAACAAAAGGAAAATGATATTAAAGAAAACAATGGTTTTTTATTATCATTTATATTGTAAATAAATTGAAAATAATGCAGCATAAAACTATGTTTTTTTAAAAAAAAAATTCACTGAAGCTGCGTTTGTAATGATACGTCCTGGGTTTTTGCCCAGCCCGGGAAGTTTTATATGAAACCTCTAATAGTGTGCCTATTTGGAGATGCGCAGGTATAATTCAGGAAACCGTACAGTCCCAGCACACCACTGAGAGCAGTGTAAAGAAATACTTCCTTCCATGGTTTAATTTCCAGCATATCTGCTTGTACAAACTGTGCACTACTTCATTATGTATAAAAATGTATTTTTTCCCTGTAAGCAATCAGTGCATAACACATACAGGGTGCAGACCTTAACTATACATAAATAAATAGTCCCTAAAGGGCTTCCTACTGAGGGTGTATTTTCTGATATTCAAAAATACCTTCTCATGCTCTTTTGCTAGATCTAATAATAATAATAAATAATAATAACAATTTCATTCTACAGCTAAAAAATATGGGACAAGGAACCAAGCCAGCTCCTTACGCATTAGGAAACACATACATGCCTACAGCACACAGAACTGATAGCTCGGAAGGTCGCTAGAAAGATGTCCAGTCACTAACACTTCATTTGTCGTAGCAGCATTTGATACCAATTCCTGTGTATCAGACATGAATTGTAACTACAGTGTAACCTTCTCCACTGCACTGCGTAATATTTTGTCCTCAATACCGCAAGGTTAGTTTAAAAATCGAATGAAAAATGGAACCAGTTCAATCTGAAACAAATATATTTGATCCCTTTTCCTTGCTTAAGCAGAAAGGTCATTTGCACACCAAATACTTTTGTTGATCTGGAACAAACCAGACTGCTCCCTAAGACTGAAGTGTACAATTAGATTTCACAAGATAGCAGCAGGAGGAACCACTACCACCTCTTTCGTCATTTGACAGCTCATGCCATAAATCCTCAATCTCATCTCCTAGAAGATGTGAAACTTCTTGCCTAAATTTCCAGGCACTGTAGCTAAAAGGCGCTCTGGGATGAGGATGATGAAGGAACTAGGTGGAAGAAGAAGGGCGCTCAAGCTCCTCTGTAGTGGTTGATGAATTGGCTACGAACAGTTCAACGCATTCGCCGGGCCAATGGAGCAGATGCGGGCTGGGCGCAGCTGCCGGGTGAGCGGACTGGTTACCATGCTTGATGGCCGTAACCCTTTGCCTGTGCACAAGCGGCACGGGGTCGCTGCGATGTGGGGACCCCCCAGCCCCTCGTACATCGCCCCCCCAAAATGCAGCAAGGGCTAAAGAAAGTCCTGTCAGGCAGGGGATGCCTCTGACCCGAAGAGGTGTGCTCGAGCCCTGCTCTGAACCAAACCAAGACCTTGATCTTCCTTCAGTGGAAAGCTGTTGGCTTGTGCATTGTACGGTTACAACCCCGAGTCGATGTATGATATAAACTGCAGGCATCGAGGAGGGAAGATAAGCGCTGCATGAAAAGAGTTTACAATTACTTTGCTCATCTGCTATACTGGTGTCTAGAATAAAGATGAAGTACCAAGTAGTAAAGACTAAGAATCTGCAAGGATGAGGAGGAATATGTCTCCTCGGTACCTGGTGCCCTGTTTCTAAGGGTAAGGAAATTGAAATCTGCCTGCTGAATTCTGTCCTCATAACCTGGTTATCTAGTAGCATCCTGTAGCACTGTAAAGTGGTGCAGATGTTAATAAGCTGGAACCTGGGATTAAAAATATGTACAGCATAAGGAGAGACTATACAAATTGAAACTACATCATCTTTAAATGATCTGAGGAGGCAGGCAGTGGTGTAATTAAAGTACTTCCATTTTTGAATTGAATAAATGAGGTCAACTCAAGTTGCTATGTTCATCACAAAAAAAAAGGCAGCATTTAATTGTTAATTAAATAAAAAACAAATTCAGAGCAGATGTTTTTCTAAATACTTTTTCCATGTACAGAGTTCTAGTGAAATAGTAGCCTTACCAAACACAGAACAAAATTGCTAGCTCATTCAAGAAAGGATTTAAAAGAAAACACACAAACAATAGGCTACAGATAGAACCTGGAGGTATTATTTTTAGATACCTGAATTACAGCCATTAAAAAAATGCTTTTCCACGTCTCGCTCTGCCTTTAGTTTCCGTAAATTAATAACACACATTCTGGCAGGAATAAAACCATACTGCACGCTTGCCTCAGAAAACACAGGTAAAACATGTCTCCTCAGCCACACAAATCCAGGCTCTGGGTATACCGGCTCTAATAAAAGTCTGTGAAACAGAAGGTTTTTTCAAGCATTCCCGTTTATTTTACGGTGAAGTCCTACAATGCCATTACTGTCCACTTCTAAAGGTTTAGAAGACTAGATACAGTCTTCTCCAGAAGTGACAGCAGTTTCCATGAGAACGGTGTAATTTTCAGTACAGAAGAAAGAACAAATCAGTGCTTTAATGACAGAGTAGATACTGAGATTAAACGCAGTGGGTTAGTGAAACCTGTTTGGATTTCGAAAGGATACTGCATGAACTGAGATTTTAAGAGTAGAGGGGACTTTCTCCAACTTCCTTATGTCTCTGCATCAAGCATCAGTAAACGTTCCCTTTGGCTCACATACCCCGCTTTGTACATCTGCTACCCGACAGAAGCCCAAAACAACAAATCCAGCAAACACTAAACAACATCAAACACCATTCAACAACTGTTCTCCATTGTTACCTAACTGTAGGTCAGCCTACTCCACGCAAATAGGTCATGTGAGAGAGGAAGCGATGCCAATGGCATCTCCTTTATGTAACTCACTTCAGATCTTTCCCGAGGTCAAGAATTTTTGTCAGTCACACTGCACAGAATGGACAGTGCTGCTTCTTCCAAGAGTTTGGGTCCTATGGTCCAGACAGACGATTAATCCCATACTGTAGCATCACCTCTGGCATCACTGGCCTTCTGTATCATACCCAGCACCACTGAAATACAGAGAATTTTCAAATGACAACTAACTCCCTAGAGCCCTTCTCTGAAAAGGAGCCCTTTCCCAAGATTAGTGATGATATTCTGACACGCAGAATACTTCACTTGGCATACACATAGTGCGATAGATATTAGTATCTATGCCAAAAGAAAAATTCCAACTATTCATTTGAAAATGAAGTTCTGAAACTTTCCAATTTTCCCTCAAAGATGCGAGCCAAAATGTTCTGTTGCCTGAAGGAGATCAAGAGCATCATTGTGATTGCTTTATTTTATTCCTCTAAACAATTGCATCTGACAAGTTTTAAAAGTAATTTCAAGCAGAACCTGAATACCTAAAGGCACAGCTGTCTTGCTGCGCCAGAGAGCTATGCTCAGCTATGCTCAGGCCATGCCCTCGCACACTACTAACGAGACATCTTTGGCAGCTCCCACATCAGGAAAAAGGGAGCATTTCTTCAGTGTATGATCGATATCGGGTTCCAAAAGTTTCACCGTGGTGTAACCGTGGTGGAGTCTCCATCCTTGGAGATACTCAAAAGTGGTCTGGACATGGTCCTGGGTGGCCAGCTCTAGGTGGCCCTAGTTGAGCAGGGGGTTGCACAAGATGACTTCTAGAACTCCCTTCCAGCCTCAACCGTTCCGTGATTCTGTAAGGGCCCACAGTATAATTATGAAAGGCTGAATAGGCTTCAGTAGGCTACATGAAGTATTTTCTGTTGGATTTTTACCCTATAGGTTCTATGTTTCTTCATTTATCAGGCCTTAAACTGTGTCTTTCTTCTCCATTTGAATCTTCGTGATTGCACCCGGGCTGTCTGCAAGGCACAGTTGGGGTGTATGAAAGAAACTATTCAGCAGATTGAGACCATTTCAAGTTTAAGATTGCCCACATGGAGCTTGGTACATTGACTCCTTGAGTGGTAATTTTAAAGTAATTATTGGGATGGTTATTATTCTTCAGGTTTCTTTGTGATAATTTTTCTGTGTACAAGTGATTTCTCCTTTATTTACTGTATTTTATTTAAAGTTTCTAAGAACAGCAAGAAGCAAAACAAGAATAAAGGTGCAGTGGTACCTTCACCTACAATTACAGGAGCTGACTGTGTGCCGTCTGACCCCTAAATGTGATCTTTTTCTGGCTCTCTAGAAGAATTAAAAAGAAAAATCCCCTTTGCCCACCAAAGCAACTTAGTGAATAAAGACTTCCAAAACAATTAAGGTTTGATAAAAAAAAAAAAAATCTAAATTCATATAATCATCAACGATGCAAAGTCTATATACTGATTGTCTATATGAATACCTGCTAATTAAAGATGAAAGGCTCATAATACAGCTTTCAGGTAGGCAGCAGATGCATGATTTGCTTTTTCAGCAATCCTTCAAGCAAACATAATGTCCAAATTTGCTGTGGCACCTGTCAGTCGTGCCGTAGCTACGGGCCCCTCGCTTTTCATTGCCTTCGTCGTGTTGCGTTGCAGGAGCGCAGTGCGGTGTGACCCTTCCGACACAGCGTGGCAGGGCAGCAATCACTGCAACGCGGCTCGAGCGAGTCGGCGTTTGAAACGGGAAAGCAAACGTGCGGGCCAGAGGAAAGCCGTGAACTAGCAGGGTCCAAAATGTTTCTGTTCAGATAAAAACTGGAGCGTTGGCTCTGTTTTCTTGCCCTGAAGTAACTGATTTCATCGAAACCGCATGGCACAGCCCTATAGGAACTGGAGAGGTGAAAGCAGGAGGCAACTTCAAAAACAAATAAAAAAGCTTTAGGCTTTTCAAGGTAGGTTTTATCGCTTTGTTCTACACCATTAACTAGACATATCAGGCATCTGACCTGACAGTTTTACAGTGCTTTCTATCTTTAATGAATCCTTTCCCCGAGAGGGAGGAAAGAGAAATTAAAAACTTGCCAGGGTTAAAACTCGCAAGGAGAACTCCCTTGTCAGGACAAATTTGTGTCTAAAACTGGGACCCTAACCTCACACTTCACAAACTTAAAGAAGAGGCTTGATGTAGTGCTGAGGAGCTGGGAATCGCAGAAATGCCAGAGAACTGCTGAATACTCTGCAGTTTGAAAAAAGCAGGCCAGCTAACTGCAGATATTGCATTTTCAGGTCTTCATGAAGAGAGTTGTTGAAAATTCTCTGATTAGTTGGAGAGCAGAGCTCTGGTTGTCTTACAAGAGGAGAAGGAAAATGGATCATGTAGATTTAGGTGCTAAAACTGAGGTCTAGGAAAACTTGCTTCCCACCTAACTCTCAGTCTGTCTGAAGTTTTGAAACTTCACCTGTAAAATAATAAATAACATTTTTCCCTACTTGTTCTGCTGCCCTCAGAAGGTCTCCAGAGACCCCCTTCCCTTAGCTACGTTTGTGAAACTCATATGCTCAGACGCTATTTCAGTGTACACCAGAGTAGCATAATACCAGGTTAGGGAACGCAGACTAGCACTAAAAGCCTACTTCTTAAAAATCACACCCGATTATTAGAATGAAAATCCATCTTAGTTCATCACCTCCTTCTGCCTCCCTCTCCCCCTCCCTGCAGTCTGTCTTTGTTGGGTCCTCAGCCCGCAGGACTGGGCCTGGAGGTTTCCCCCGGGCTGTACACGATACTGCCTGCTTCCAGCGACACAAACAAGAAGCGAAATAATGTGGCTCCATGGTTTTTGGTGAAAGCGTGGCTGCGGGCTTTGGTTTCTTTGTTTGCTTTGGGACCTTAAAATTGAGGAGAATTTAACATTAGGACCTAGTGTATCACAGAAAGGTCCCGTCTCAGCTGGTTTCGAGCTTAGTGATTTATGGGAGAGATTTTAGGCTTCTTAACTCACCTCCCAGATGTGCCGTCTATTAGTAGGAAGCTTGACGATCAGCAGGCTGCTGCCCTATAATTTTGATTTAAGCGTTATCTCCCTCATCCGTGCTCCACCTCTACTGAAGAACGGCTTGGGAGCTGCTGAGCGCCGTTGCCGTACCCCTGGTTTGCAAAGCACATGAGTTAGCACGGGCAGCAGTCGCTCCTAATAAAGAGTTCACACTTCGCCGTGCACCTTGAAGCCTTGTTTGTGAAGCATCCAGCGTCAGCCTGCTGTCGTTGACCCTTGCTGTATTTAACAAGCATCTTTGTTTCAGCAGCTTCTCTGCTAATCTCACACTTGTGTGAAATCGTTGTTGACGAGGTGAGACCCTTTGCGGAGCTGACTGCTGCAGAGGACCTTTAGCTTAAATGAAAATGACAGCACTTCAGCAAGGCCTAACGTAAATTCTTTGACAGAATATAGATTCGCAAAGAGAAGTAATTCTTGCTGCTGTCATAAAACATTGCTTTTTTCCAAACGTCAGTACCATATGGCGCCGTCGTGAATAGAGCAATTCCTAGCTCCATCTACTGGTAAATGCAATGACATGAAAAAATAGAGGGGGGCTTATTTCTTTAGAGTGGATCTCAAAAGAAAAAAAAAAACAGTATACAATCCTCTTTCAGATGTGCACTAGTCACTGTCACGCTAATGACAGCTCTCCAGCTGCATTGGTAGGGAAGGAGCCTGAAGAATGAACATGAAAGAGGTTCAAAATGCCTGAAAATAGGTAAAGCCTATTTGTTCCCTCCAGCCCACAGGTGATACCCTGCTTCTCAGTTCTGCCTTGCAGTAAGACGAAGCATGGCTGTTCTGCTCTCCGCGCTTCTTGTACTGGGAGAATTGCGTTAGGATGTGGTGCAACAGGAGAACAGCAGGAGCATCACAGCCGAGAACTAGAAATACAGAGTCCTGACGGGGGACCTCCCTGTCTGAGGGGCATTCAGGATAGATGGAGCTGTGTCAACGTTAAAAAAGAATTTGAGAAAAAAGATTGTGCTGTAGTGCCATGAATCACTGTAAATCCAATCCAATTATTATCAGATAGGAAGACCTTATTTTACTGTGTTGGGAATTAAAGCAAGCACTAGGCAAAGTGTATTGACAGAGAAGTTTGATACTTCACAAAAACTTTTCTGATTTAACTGTAAAACTGTCTTTCCTCAGAGGGGTGGTGGTGTAGTTGACTTAGACATATTAAGCACAACCTCCTGGGTTTTTTTGACCTTGGACATTATTTGGGTCAAAAGGAACATGCAGATAAGTAGCATCTTAGTTTAAGAAATCACAGTGTATTCCCCCATTTTTCATTGATACTGATTGAAAGATAGTTGTGGGTCTTGGATTAGGTTCTAACATCAGAAGAATAGTCAAACACTGTTGTATTCAATCAATTTTTGTTGTGTTCTCTGCGTAAATCAAGTCCAGAAGAGATCTTAGCTGAGACATTTAATTCCAGTCCTTTCACCTGACAGTAAAAATAGAGCCGGACTGAGTTGATTTATGCTCATCGACAGATTATCACAGGGGATCGTAAAGAAATTCACCAACACCTATGTCAGAATCAGGATGAAGTGTTCAGACTCACAACCAGACAAATCAGGAAATGCTGAAGTCCAGAAACCCTCGCCCCATGTTTCTTTCATGTATCATCGCCACTCTAACCCATGGGACAAATGACAGCCTGTACCTGTCTTCCACCTAAACATGAAGATGTCTGACCACCAGTCACTCTCTTGCAGCGACTATCCTGTTTGAGGCAGTGGTCAGCAACTTTCAAGCTTCCAGACAAGATGCTGATTTATTACCACTTAAATCTTCACAATTTCCTGCTATCCTTTACCAGATAGAGGGCAGAAACTACAGCTAAATGCCAAAAAGCAGGAACTGGTACAAACATGATGTAACAAAGTCAAGTCCTGAGCCAAGAACCAGTTGAACCAGCCAAATTGCATCCCAGTGAACTATCTGAAACCATAAAACCATCAGTTCTGAGAAGCTGTACTCTACATCAGTGCCCAACACCAAATACTGCCAAGAAGTCTTACTATATTTCACTTCAAGTAACCCAGACATTTGGGAAGCTTCCTCAGACAGCACAGACCCCCTCTGCCTATTTCCATCAGCTGGGAACCCAGCTATGCTCCCACAATTCACTGCATTCACTCGTTGAGAGATTATGACACTTTGAAGAAATTTTAACCAAGAAGTGGTGATCTAGTCCGTGGTTCTGTACAGTCTCAAGAAACAGCCCCTTGAATCCTCACCCTGCTTCATTCAGGAGACAATTCTCCTTTTCTTCCCTCCAGTGATGCGATGTTTGTTGAAGAAACCCACCTTTCAGATGACAGTTGTAACAGCTGTTGGTTTAGGCCTTGCAATGAAATGACCACTCCGATCTGACATCATAAAGCTTCCCATCCTTCATTTTATGCGCAAAGTATAGATCTGTGCCATTATCCTAGAACATATACGGAGTCCTAACTGCCGAGATCCAAATGTCAATGAGATCCAGGCTTAAATTTGGAGAATTCACCAGTAAAACAATTTAAACTGCCACAGAGCTTGTGTTGTGAAGTGCGCCCACTGCCTAGGTCTTGCTCTCCTTTGCTCCACCAGCCCCTCCTGGCTTGCCGCTGGCTGTGGAACCTAGTCCTGACAGCTCTGGAGCCAGCTTGTGTTTGGTCAGCACTTCCACACACATGGTAAAAACAACCTTGCTCCACATCTGCCTATCGGTCCCTTCACTTGCTCCTTTTTCCCTTCACCAGGTATCAACAGACCTCTCTCCAGGTTGCCCTCCCCTGGCATTCGCTGGGGGAATTGCCTCTGTTTTAGGCCACAGGCACCGGGCTTGTAGATGAATTTTCACTTATAAGAAAATCTTTAAACTTTGTCCAGTGAACTCGTACAACTCACCTATTTCTGCCTGTGCAGGAGGGCGAAAGATGATCTCGTGACAGTTCTGGCAGTTCTCCAAGACCTCTAGGAAATACCTAAGAAACAACAAAATACAAGAAAGCAAAATGGCTTATCTGATCCTCTCTCCGCCAAGGTAATGCAATGTCTCTTCAGTTTTGTAATTTATTTATACTGGAACTAAGGTTAGAAACCAAAGTAAATAATTGTCTCTTTCTCTTTCTCTCACTTCTTTTAGAATACTGCTGCAAACAGTATTATTTCTTGACAATACCTGTTAATTTTGCTTCAATCTTTTTGGCTTTTTACAAGGTCAGGTATTCCAAGTAATGTTGTTTCTCTGCATTAAAAAGGCCTAGACAGCCCAAGCTGTGTATTTGGTTTCTTCACTTCTCCTTAAAAGCTAATTAGTTTGTTGTTTTTCTTCAAGCCCTACCCTGGATTCTATTAATTGGTGACCGCAGGAGGGTTAGTTTTGTGGTAAAAGCATAGGCAAGGTAATAGCCTTGATCCTCTGTCACAATTGCACATCTTCCCATATGGCATATTTCTGGGCCTGTTTCTGGCCAGATAAATCCTGTAAGATGCCGCAGGTACAAGATGTCTCCGCTTCCTACTGATTGTTTTATGAAGGCACTCAGCGCGTCACTGATTTCAGCTTTGTTGGTGCCAACAGCTCCCGGCTGGGTGAGGGAAAAGAACCACGCTCTCTGCATCCGTGTCTTCTTTAATAAAGTAAAGAAAATTGGGAGGTATTGAAAGCATCTAAATGCTTTACAATTCATCAACATTCAGGTGTCGAAGTCTTCTTTCCTAAGATGTCTTGGTCCTTAGGTGCCTAGTTACTACCCCACATCAGCAGGACTTACACACTCCCGAGAATTGTATGCAGTATCTATTTCTTCTGTTGCACAGTGCAGCGATGTTTATAAATCGCTCCAAGAGCCTCAGATGAAAGGGCTTGTAAATGTAGCATACATGATTAACTCTCATTAACTCATTTCATAAACTACCTCTATGACCCTCTCCTGATGTCCTCCCTAAGTTGCTGCAGCATCTGGAGCTGTCTCCGGTTACGGCTGGGATTAGTGTTAGACGGAGTGTAAATTTGAATAACCTGGCAACAAAAAGAAACAAACAGGCTGTCCACAGCACTTCTGTTTGTGTTATTATGTATTTTTACATATCCTGTAAACATCAATGAACAAACAAAGGTTGACTGTTGCTCTACCTTTTTTCTGATTAATGAATTTGCTTATTTTGTGTTGTGATCCTTTACTTTCTCCTTCAAACCCTGTTGCCTGAACTATTCATTAATTTTAACTCTTAATTAACTCTTTTGCATCTTTATTGCTTCTTGAACTATTGAAAGAGTGCTGGAAAAATACCAAAGAAACATCTCCCATTTCAGAAATAGGAAATTCGTATTTGTTTAATATGAACTGGAACAGTCAATCTTGAGATTCACCAAGATAGTAAAACCAACACAAATAATTCCTTAGTATTTAAGTGTGATTGATCAGTTGCAGCTGATTTAAAAACCCTCAGAGTCTTGAGGGTAATCTTATCCTGTACTTGATATAAAATAAAATAGTCACGGTGATCGGTTTTCATCATCTCACTAACGAAGACGTCAAATTCATTTCAGGGGTAGATCAGACTTTCTCATGATGCGACATACTCTGGAACGCTATTAATGTTTTGCGCTGCAAATACGGTGTTCATTTTGAAATACCTATATGCTGTTTGCAGCACTTTAAATGATTACATAGTAGGAATGTATTTATATATAGTACGTAATCATCTCAAATGCTAGGATTGCAATATGAATAGGTAATAAGAAATAAACTTTACTCTTGATTACATAGGTCTGTGATTAATTGTTTGAACGTTGGTAAATGCAAAAAACATAATTAGTTCAAAAAAACCCCAAACTCCTGAAAACGGGCTGTTATTATTCAAGGTTAATATATATTTTATGGGTTTTATGTGCAGAGTATAGCAGGTTTTGGAGATTTGTTTCATTTTTTTGTTCAATTTGGTTTATTACTTTATTCATTGATTTTCCATAATAATGTTTGTGCTTATATACTGCCTTTCAGCTGAGGCTCATAAAGTACTTTACAAACATTAATATATTTTTCTCACTACTTTTATTTACATTGCCCTTTTAATGAAACTATCATAGACTAGCTGTCTATAAATTACACAGAGGTAGCAACAGAAGTAGAAGACAGAATGTGCACCAGAAAAAAAAAGACTGGACTGAAAACCCAAAATGCTACATCCCAGGTCTCTGTTCTGACTTCTAGCCTGCCCTCCCCAAAGAGACACAGGACTGTGGACAGTCTGGCTCCTTGAGGGCTGAGTCAACTATATAGCAATCGCTCAGACATTAGTCTAACCTGCTCTTCAAAATTTCCAGTTATGGAGATTGTCTGGGGAGAGCACAGGATCTGTTCTCCCACCAAACTACCCGTACTGTTAGAAACTTTCTCTGAAAGTCTAATCTAAATCTGTTGCTTCAGATTTAGCTCATTACTTCGTGTCTCATTCACTCGGATGTGGAGAAAGATCATTCCCTATTTTTGGAGCAGTCTATTCTGAATTTGAAGGCAATTATCATGTAGCACCTTTGTCCTCTTTTCTCTTTAGATGAAATAACACCAGTTCATTAAACCTTCACTAGCACAGTCCTCATTGCCTGACACTTGCCATTCTCCAGTCTCATCCTCCACGACGTGCAGTGTTGAAAACAAACATAGGATTTCAGCAGGCTGCCTTCGCTTATGCTGCAGGGCATGTTTCTTCTTGTGCACCCAGTGGGTGCTTACATTTTGCACAATGGTTTGATGGTGTTTAAATGTTTCCACTAGTGATGCTCAGTAAGACCCCAGATCTTCCCCTGCAGATCCACCACCCGGCTTCTTCCAAACTGGCACAGCTGGTTATCATTGCACAAGCTCAGCACCTCATATTTGTCCTTTTTCAACCCCACTCTATTTTTCAGAACATTTCTCTAAATTATCAAGTTCTTTGAAATTTTTTTCTTTGCTACAAGCCTGAAGCTGCCTAGGGTGGTATTGTCTGCATATTTAATAAATGTGGCCATTTGTTTCATCATTGCTTTCTTGGGTTGTTTTGGTTTGGGTTTGGGTTTTTTTTTCCTCCTTCCAAATGATTTGATTGCTTCTTCAGTATTTTTTTCTTGGAAGGCTGACCGGTCTTTAATTTCTCTGATCCTCCTTTTTTCCCTTTTCAAAGATAAGTATTGCATTTGCCCTTTTCCAGGGTCTAGGACTTCATAAACGCTCCACACTTTCTCAAAGATAACCTTCAACGACTCCATTTGACTCACCTCATTCTTAGGTTCTCAGTGAAGAGAGACCAGATCCAGCAAATTTCAAAAATCGAGCCTTGATTAGTTCTCACTGATGATTTCTTCTCCTGCTGTAGCCCCAAAGCCTGCCTTTTGCCACTGGTAATATGCAGCTGATCTCCCTGCTGACAGCTGAACTCTGGTCCATTAAAAAAAAAAAAAAAAAAGATATGAAGTATGTTAGCTTTTTAGTGGTACCTATCAATAAAATTGCTATCTGAAACAATAGACCAGTGCTCTCCATCATCATCAATACTCTCTGTGCTCCTTCCTAGTATGTCTTATTTTGCACCCTAACGAAAAGGCCGACTACTACAATAACCAGGATAAACTGCTGCAGGATCCTACTCAACATATCCTTTTAGTTTTATCTTACATTGTACAATAGATCATTATTAAACCACTCTTGTCAGCATAAAGGGCTATTCGTAAGACAAAAAAACCTTTGGGCATCTTCATATTCCTTCCACTTCTTGTATGAGATTGTTACAGAAACAGAGATTTGACAGGAGTCTCAAGCAGTTTCCATAAAAGGTTCTTTAACCACAGGCACTCACCACTTTCATTCTGCTTGACATTTAATAGATTTCACCTTCGTGGTTACAATATATATGGCGGTGATATAACTCTTGACATCAGAAGAGTTCAAAGCACTTTCCACATGGAACTTTTTAATAAGGCAAAAGTAAGTAAAATGACTTTCCTGAGGTCGCCCAGCAAGTGATTGGCTGAGCCAAGAATGCAGTCCAGACCTCCCGAATCCCAGGCCAGTGCTCCATCATTATGCCATCCAGCCTCCCATATTATTAATGCTCAGCCTAAATATATTCTTGTAGCAATTGATTTAATGCCATTAGTTTCAGTCAGCTAATCCAAAGCTCCTTTAGTTATCCAGCCTCCAGAGATTTACTGGAACAAAGAACTTCAGGACGGATCCAGAAAATAATGTAACTTTTTTCTGGAAGTCTGGCTACTGTTTTTAATTGAAAAGTTGTTTCAAAGGGAAAAGATCACATAATTTCAAATCCACTGAAAATCACATGGCAAGATTACATTTAACTGAGTATGTTTGTGAGCAAGCCCACAATGTTTTTCTACATTTCGTTTTCAGACTATAAAGTTCAATAAAGATGTATGATAGTAATTAATGGGATGAAGTCAAGATAATGATCACAATACATGAAAAGAGAATTAAGTAAAAAATCCTTAGAGTCTTTAAGAGATAATAGGGGTGGGTGGAACTGAAGGCTGCAGAAAAATTACATTCATCCGCCACCTATTGGGCACACGAGCAGACAAAGGTTCTGTGTGAATAAAAAGAAGAGACCAGATTAGAACAACAACAAAAGGGAGATAAAGAATCCTCACATCAAGATGTGAAAAGAACTTCAGAGTGCCAAAGTCCTTTGGGAATGCCTAGAAGGGTTCAGCTCAAAGACCTCTGAAGATGGCAGAGAAGTTGAGGAGCTCACAGAAAGTTACATATTCATAATCGTGTGTGTGAGAACGCAGGGGAATCGGGACAGTGAGAAAAATATGTGCTAAAAGATCAAGAAGAGGTACAGAAATCTTCATATCAAATAAGCCACGTAGTCTTCTACGCCTTTGACTTTCATAATCCATCGTGTTGAACTAGGCGGAAGCGCAGAAGGTAAATACACTTTTCAACCTAGTGTACCTCAGATCCCTATGTGGATTTTCTCAGTCATTCGGATTTCTCTATGTCATAGTTTCCAGTTGCCGTAGCTTTCAGAAACATCTGCTTATGCTCTGTGTTCTCCAGGTTTGTATATCAAAGAATGGAATATTCTCTTCTTCCCGTTTACACGGTATCTTTCCTTCACCGGACATTTGTTTTTCTCCTACAGTTGGCCTTGTTAGTAGTCTTTGAATCAGGCCTTATTATTCATAGTGCTTTTTAATTGCCATTATATAACAATAGCAATTACTAGATTTTATATCCATAAAATCTACCATATCTTTTACAATTTACAATAACTTACTTTTATTATCTTTGCTCCAGTGTGGGTGTCAGTGTTCTTTACAGCAAATCTAGTAATAGAATAGCTTCTGTTTTCCACAGCTGAATACATTAAGAGCATGCCTTGTGCTTCAAATACTCTATTGTGTACACAGATAAAATAGAAAATAAAAACATAAAATACAAAATCAATCATTTAAGAGAAAATTCAAGAATTGCCGTAACATAGAAAGGAAAAATAATATTTTATCAGTCCTAAGTAGAAATTAAATTCTTAATTTTTAAAGAAAATTAAATTTAATCCTACCAAATTTTCAGCATATCGATACCACAGTTTTACATGGATATAGAGAGACTAAGGGTGTGAATTTTCCTTTATATTCAGATTCAGTGCCCACCAAGCATGATGCATTATATCATTTGAATACAGTACAGTCTCAGAATAATAACTGAGGTTTCAAATGGTACATCTTGGAGATGGAATATTTAGAGGAACAGCAGATTTAGCAAAAAAAATTTCCCACTACGTTTTGTACAACAAAGACTACTGTAGTTACCTATGCACCAAAGCTGAGATTTAAATTTACTTTTATGTACATAAGCATACATGAAGTATATAGGAACACACTTTATATATAAAGTATATACAAATACATTTTAAATATACTTTTCATGACAAAGCAGGAGAGAGAAGCCCATGACTCACATTTAGGCTGTTAGGCAGGTTTACATGCAAATCTCTCAAGTCATTCACAGGAGGTTGTTATCTGCAGGCAGAAAGCAAACACCTCTCAATACAAATCCCATATGATTGATATCTTAGTGTCAGACCTGGAGCTCTGAATCTTCAGTAAATCGCTCATTCCACATATAATATGTTACTGCATATATATCTGCCATGAACCCCACCTGAATCCACTGCTGCTCGTTTTATGTCGGACTGTTTATCACCACACCAGTCTCAAATCACAGGAGCAGTCAAACATCTGCTTTGTGCACTCAACTGCCAGGTCTGAATTTTGAGTACTTGAAGACCATTCTAAATCTCACACGCAATAATTCGCAGCATTTTATCGCCATCCGCTAGTCACCGGTCGTACCGCAGCAGCCCACAGTCCTTCACGCCTTAATCCCCGCGATATCTACTGGTGGCCCACCAGCAGCCTAACCTGCATCGCCACCTCCTATCTCAGCAAGATGCGACCCTACGCTAGCATTGCTTACGCCCCTTCCAAGACAAGATAAAAATTCTGAAGAATCCTACTTTTTCCTTCCAAAAACTATATGGTATCTCCTAATTTTGTTCGTGTTTCCTACTTCGCTGTAGTTGCATTTTCTGAATCGGATTCCAGCAGAAGAGCCAAATGAAATAGTTACGTTGGACTTGACAGTATGATTTCTAACGGCTTGTTTGGTTTGCTTTGTCATTTTCCGCCTTCAATCATGAGAAGCAAAAGCTAGGGAAGGTCACTTTTATTGCCTTTTTGGATAAGAGTAGCTCAGGGATGGAGATTAAAACTTTGAAAAACAGCTGCCCTTCCTCTCACGCTGAATATATTGCCTGTGCTAAGTTCTGACGATAGAGGGGCGCGCTCATTTGTGTTGGCTTTGTTAGCGCTGAGTTGCTGTCTGCTCTTCGCCAAGCACAAACCTCATGCTGTTAACAGTTTTCAGAGAAGTTCCTTTTGCCTTTCACCCAAACAAAATCCAAGCCTCCTTTTACCCTCTAGGACAGACACCAATGCAAAACCCCATGCAAAGACATACGTATATGCTAACTTGAGCTGACAATAGATGGCTATGAGGTAGCAAAAGCTTTTTGTGGCATAGGTGTGTTTGGACATTTTCCCTTTGCATCAGTCATGCTTCCCCTGTGTGCTAACCAACCCGTAAGAAGTTGTGTAAGAGTTTCTTCCACTGTTCTGTGCTACTGAAAAATGTATACATCAGGCTGATATTTCCCATCTAAGCTGAGCTGAACCTAGTGCTTATAGAGGTAAAAGCATAAAATAGCCAGAAAATATTTGTTTCCTTCTGTGAAATTTTTCTGTGGGTCAAACTTATGAAATGGTCCTGATAGGATTCAGTGCATCTCCTGAATACATTTTTTCACATGTCCTTTTCAAACAGCAAGCCACCACATATCTGGAGATGTCTATACTTCCTACATCAAGGACCGTGTTATATGAACATGAATTATTTGTTTCTGCAAAGCTGAAAGTTGGCAGCATCAGCATTTTAAATTCTGTTCATGAAAGGAAAACGATGACAAACTCTTTTTATGAAATTATAGAAAGAACCACTGAAAAGAAAAAATCTGAAGCTACCTTTCTCTTTTGAAAGTAGCATTTCTAAATGCCATCCATCTTTTCAGCAATTGAAAATATAATGACAGTAGAAAGTTTCCTTTACAAATTACCACAGAATTTTTTCTGCTGGAAGATCTTTATCAGGTAAAGCTGCAGAAATGTTATGATTATATGAGCTCACAGTTCTTTACCATCTTCCCCAAAAACCATAACTCTTAGCCTACCGTAAAAATTATCTTTGGCTGAACACAGTGGAAGGACACAGGAGGACAAAATGTTGGCATTTGATGATATTTCAGATCCGCTCCCTGTAACAGCCAACTGGGTGCGGTTTGCTTCTTCACAGGAACTTTCACAAAACACACACTTTCTAATACAAAGTCTGGAGCCTGCAAACCTGTGAGAGAAATCTCAACTCAGGGCATGTACACTTTCTTAAAAAAATAAACTTTAAAAGAATTTTGCATATTATTGCTACACTCTTTACTGGCAGCTTCTGATAGCCAAATAGTAACCTTACTGAACCAGAATTGATTTGTTCATAAAATCCCAGGCGGTCTCACACAGCTAATGAAGCAGCTGATGCTTATTCTACTCCAGACAGAAGTTTTTATGTGGGGCATCATGAAAAGTTTAGCTTTGAGTTCATTTAGGTTGAAGAGAATAGACGAGAAGAAGAGATAAACATTAAAACTTACTTAAATCAGATCAGGTTTTCTCATGTATCAATGGAGGCAACTTCCTGAGGACTTTCAAATCTGTTTCACAGCATTAGCACTTCATAAGTAGTCTTAGAATTCTTTGTTTCCACTTCACTTCAAAAATATATCCCTGATGGAGCATCTCCACACGTAAACATCACCCTGATTTTACCAGTAAAATGTACCAGCCAAAAAAAAGTCTTTGAACTAATGTTTTCCATTGACAGCTGAACAATTTTTTTCATGTTGGAAGGACAAATATTTTACCATGACTGGTATTTTTGAAGCTAAGTCAAGGCCTGACCTCACTATCTGCAAATGTAAAATACGTTTGCAAACTAAATTATGAAAGCAAAATTCAGTAACTGCGTGTCCAAGTGCCTGACTCACTCTTTGATATTTAGAAACAAACAAAGATTTGTAAACACAAGTGCAAAACTGTGAGCAAAACATTAGCTCGCATGAAGAAAGTCATTATTCTTCTGAATATTTATGCCTTAGCTGGCAAGTCAGTCGAAAGATTTAATGTCCAAACAATATGCCATCTTCTGTATAGCTGCTAGCATTAACTCCTGTGTTAATATGAAAATATGTAACCTTGTGATAGATTTAAGGTCTTAATACATTCATCTTTTTGGTTAAACAGTAGATCAGAGCATGCAAGGGTATGACATTTGTTATTTTTGGCAAAAGTTTATAAAGGTTTATGATGTGCGGGGAATTAAAATGCAAATCTCCTTAGTATAATAAAGGCATATGTACACAGTGCTGAAAATTTACCCAAAGTATAAAAACAGGTGAATAAATGGTTGCATTCTTAACCTACTCATTGGGTTTTACACTTCTAATTTACTATTCTCATCCATGCTATCGCTAGAGGTGTCATTTATTGGAAGCTCATTTCATAGTGAAGACCAAAACTATTAAGAAAGGAAGCAATTCCTTCCACTACTTTTAGAGACAACAGCTTGACATGCTGAGCATCCTGCCTGAATTTAAAGGCATTTATTTTGTCTTTTAAAGGAAGATTGTGACAAAGCTGTCTTAACGTAACCCATCTTTTAATCACAACTGATAATAATTATGAGATAGGATATTCCTGGCCAGTTTCTACTGGCTGTATTTAATATAAAATGCATCAGTCAGCCATGTCAGAAAAATCAGACTCCAACTCCCATTTGTCTGCAATATCAAAGCATCTGGTAATGCAAATGAAAACACAACACTTCACAACTTGTAGCTCCAGCTTCGGATTGCAGAATAATGGTATGAAATAATAACTGACACACTGAAGTTGAGGATAGTTCCAAAAATAGTTAATGCTGCATACTGTAAGGAAATATTAATAGAGCAGGCCACTTAAAGACCAGAGCACCTGTGCTTTTTATCCCGGCAATTTGGCATTGAATACTTGCATACCAATGAAATATGTCACCTAAGACATATTGCCGTTTTCTCATATGCAACCACTCTTTTTCATTTAATTTAATTTTCATTTAATTTAAACTGCAGTTCAACTCTTAGGGGGGCATGGTAGAAATTGCTTACCTTTCTACAAATGTATTTCTATGTCCAGTTATAACTGCTACTTTACGCTGTTAAATCTCTTCTTTTTCCCCCTCCTCATCCCACTTTTACAAGTAGCACAGAACCAGTAAAGCAAGGAGCGTGTGAGCAGGTCACTTATCACCAGAGCCATCAAACCTGTTTACTACGATCAGAGTAATTATATTATCCACGTTAGTTCATTAATGATGAATGACGCAAAAGGAGACAACAATTGAGTTGGGCTCTCAGATCTCTTTTTGAAACTCCATGAAGGAAGCAAACAGTTCTGTGAACAGTAAAACTGCAGAAAGCGGGTTGCTGTGGGTTCATGCCCCGTGGCTCAACGATCAGTTGTCCAAAACTGCAAATTCTCATTGAACGTCCTCAGTGAGTGAGACAAAAATTCAAGAGCGTATTTCTACGTGGATGCTCTGGTGTCTAATGAGAGCTGAACTGCCACTAAACTCTCTCGTGTGTTTGGATGCCTGTTCTCATCAAACATGCAGCACCCTTCGTATTTCCAAGACATTTTCCAATCGGACTGAAATTAGCAAATAATACAAAGTCCCTGCAGGGGGGCTGAGCGCCCGCAAAGGCACAAGCAGAGAGCCACATGCAGACACTGAGTAGAGTCCGAAACACCATGGTGTTCAGGAATCTGGGTTGAAAATATGAGTGGAAAACAGAATATTTACAAGCTGAGGCAAGCCTGGAAGCCAGGAGCATTTTGAAGGTCATGCTGGAGGAACTGGAACAATCCCACGAGACAAGCCAACAGTACCAGCACTCCAGACCAAACCTGTCGTGTCTTTCAGAAAACTGTTGGATTGAGTCACTCTCCTGACCTTAAGCCGAAAAGCAAAGGGGTAACTGGAAAGGCGGGTATGAATAAGTAAATACTAGATTTCAAATTCTGCTTAATAGGAGGAAAGCATGTTTTGGAGGTAACAGAAGAGTTTACAGAACTATGAAGTGCTTTACAGATTATCTTTTTGTAGCTGATACTACATAAAAGAACAAGCTTTACTAATAAAGCACCCATACAGAATCCTCCAGTCTTTCAATTTCTTTCTAAAATAACATTTTACATAAGACAAGCCAAATGCTTTCACTGGCAGCTGGGAATTTGGCGAAGACATTTTGAACTTATAAAAATATAACAGCATGTAATTACAAATTACAACATACACTTGGACAGTCAAATAGTCAACAAATTAGTTTGATCATTTCTTTATATGTTTCAATAAATGTTAATTTCCTGCAACTAGTGTACCTGATTTTAAATCTCACACACTGTAAAATACAGTCCAGTCAAAGCTAATGTTGTCTACATGATTTTCCAGTAATTCACGGTAACATTGATGTAATAACCAAATATTTTAAAAGTAATTTTGTTTAAGCTACAAGCATATGAACCTTTTGTAATGAAATCTAAGACATAATCCATTCTTTTCCACAGAAACATGGAAAATAGGCCTTCTTCAAGAATAAATTTTTAAGGAGATTAAAAATATCAGGTAGTTCAGGTCCCTACTAAAAGCTGAACACGTATATAATTTCACCACCAAAAAAACCCCCATGTCAATCATTCAGAAAAATGAATAGCATATTTTCATCATTTCAAGTACAAAACTGCAGGACAGACACCAAAAACTTGATGTCCTAGTGATGACCCCATCTAATTTACAGCTTTGAATCATATTGGACTTTTTGGTGCTACTTTGCATGAGATTAGCACAAAAACATTCTCCAACAGTCACTCAGACGAAAATGCCTTGGTGGACTTGCTCCTAAACGTACCTTTGCTAGCGAGACCTTTCCTTCCTGCACAGTGTGGTGGGGATTCTGATAATGCGATACGAGCTTTTGTTGGTTATTTCATTTCCAACACGCTGTTGCTGTTGGCAGAATGAAAAGACTTCCCACCGAGTTCATGTTCGGTCCTCCTAAGAACTTAAAAATAACTAGATAATATTTCATGTGTTTGACGTAACATTTCACTGATCTATGAACATTAGTAACAATTCTAACTTAAATTTTCAACTAATATATATACATGAAGATACACGCATACATATTTTATCCATAATATTTACACACCTATGGGGGTGAATGACTGAAAATTACATACATATGCATATAAATATCTAGAAGTCACACATATGGGCATAGTTTTCCTCCACAGCTAGAACACTGAAATGCAATAAATCCATTTATAATCATCCTCCAAGCACACGAAAACTTTCCCATAAATGTTGTCATTTGACCTTTTCAGAAAAGTTCACCAAAAGGCCATCGATCTCTCATTGGATTTCGATTACACACACTTTTGAACCAAGGATCTTTACATTTACTGCTCTCATTTATCACCGAATGTTGATTACAGGAAACATCCAAATTCTGACATTTCAAAGGTCAGTTTGCAATTTTTAAAAATTCCCCTCCATTATTCATCTTACTGCATGTTCTATTCCACAAGTAATCCATTAGAAACAAAAGTTCACTTCTTGATCTAAATAATTTATACCAGAAGCTCAGATTTGAGTGGAATTAAACAACACTAAAATGAAAGACAACCAATTGCATTAGTTATTAATCAGGGGAAAACATTTTTCTAAATATAAATGCCTTCAAGTTTATATAGATGCAAGGGTTGTTGTTTGGGTTTGGGGTTTTTTGTTGTTGTTGCTTTTACTAATTATACTCTAGATAAAGGAGTGATACCAAACTTGAAAACAAACAACGTGTATAGTTTTAATTTCCGAGTTACAGCATTGCCATGCATAATGCCGGTACCATTACATCTCCCCAGATTCCTCGAGTTCTGCAAGTTCATGCACAGGCGATGTGGCAAGCGTGTCTAATCAGCTCCTACATTCTGTTTCAACATTTCAGTGAAATACATTCTCTTGTTAAATGTTCATGAAATAAATGTCTTCTCCCATACATTTTAACCATTTGAACTGTAATAAATGTCATGGATTACAAGGGAAAAATAAAGAATTTATCCAAATTCTTAATTTGGTTTTCTGTTGCAATAATAAAGTGAAATGAATTTTGATAGTTCTGAGCATTAACATGATGCTCAGTTTATTAGGAAAGGGGAACACTCATCCGTGATTTGTATTTTAATGAGACACACAAAGGCACTTGCTCGCCATACCAATATTAATTCTGGGATCTTTGTACGAAGGTTTTTCTAAGCAAGCTTGAAAAACTCATGGGTGTACATCTTACTACAGACATGGGTGCTGTGGTGACCTGTAAAAGGATTTTAGAACGTGAAGGCTGCTTAGGTGCTTTATCAACTCTTTGATACGTACCATTGGGTGAGTACATCTGCAAGATGATCTCCAGGTTTTCCGTTCCCCCCCCCCGCCCCGCTGCCCTACCTGCCCTGGGATTTTGCCACAAAATTATATTGCCCGTTTAATTAACTGCAGATATTTAACTTCTAGAGGACGACTGATCATTTCTGAAGTGGTAGGTCCCTTGCTTCCTAACTACTTCACATAGCTGAACCGTGTACAGCTGTTGACCTCAGTGGCCCTGCTTCTAAAGTGCTCTTTCACAGCAGTGGTCCAGACCAAAGCCAGTGACCTCCACTGACCTGCATTCACCAGGCATTTCTGTGCATCTCAGCAGGTATCAACCTGTGAGAAGAAAAGCTGTAGGACCTGGGTAGAAATACACTATTCTTAAACTTTGAGAGTAACAAAACATGAAACCTAACAAACTGCCTCACAAAACTGCGTTCAGGAATCCTAAAGCATTTTTTGGTGCACATTTTCATTGGTTGAGCTGACCTGTGGTATTACATCTTGAATTATTTCAAGCATGTGTTTACACTGAGGTATATTTTGACAGAGACTACGTGGGCTATCAGGGCTTTGTATATGCAGTGTTGCAGAGTAATAATATACTTAATCCAGAATAGCTGAATAAATACCAAACAAAATCAATCTTATAACTCTGATATTGCCCCTGGACTGCAATAACGTATGCCCTTTCCCTCTGGAATATTTGTTCAGTGCACTTTAAAATGCAGAACATAGATACACAAAAAGTCATAACACCCCTCTTGAGTGTCAGAAACAGTTTCTATATCAACATTTCTTGCTGGTTGACATTCCTGAAAGCCATTTTTATTTGATTGCAAAGCGCACCGTTAAGGTCCAGAATCACTAGAAATCTCATGACTGTTTTAATGCCATAGAAGATGGTAAAAACCATAAATGTGACCAAAATGTGTATCAGCTGTTGCTCTGAACATACAGACTCGCAGTGCAGGATCAGACCTTTGCTATGCCCATGTAACTTGTCTACTACAAGGCATGGAAGAAATATCTCTGCATTAGAGAACTCGTATGTGTTAAAGTTCAAAATAAATGAGAAAAATCATGTGCTTTCTATTCCCCCAGCCCAGACTTTTTTCGACTTGTATTTTCTGGAGAGTTATAGCATGTCAGATGGCTGCTCTTGTTTAAACCAGAAATTGAACTGGTCCTTCAGGCTCTTCGGATCCGAGAAATGAAAACACACTTTTAAATTACTTCCTTCTCCATCACTTCCATGCCCTGCACTGATTATGGTTTTTCCTGCTTCGCAATTCAGAAAACAAAAAAAATGGGGAGAATTCTAAACCACAGCTGGCAGGATATTGCACTTCATTTCATTAGCCTTTTTAATACAGATTAGTAATATTCTCTCCTGTTTTGATGGGATGATCAGACTTTCTTATGCACCATGAGAAGCACTTCCTTTAGACTCAATTCCAACTAGCGCTGTATGATCATCCAGGAAGAGATATCAGGATTCCCTTCTTTCTCTGTGTTTGATAGACATATAGTAAGTACATAGCAACATAATAGGGAGACCACGTGCTATTCTCTCCTCCCTTAAACTTTCCTTTGCTTTCCTCCTGCGCTGAACCATGCAGGCCCAGCTCAGTGCACCAAGGTGCAGGGAACAGAGAACAGAGACATTAGGGAGGAGATTATAAAATTGAAAGAAGCTACATTTTCCCCTTGCGGATAACATTTTATCCACACAGATTATCCAGGATGTACTTTGCATGTATTATTTCCTCAATCCTCATTCAGAAATATTTAGGATTTTGTAGCTTTTGCTATGTTGCTTAGATTGCTGTTAACAATATAAGCAAAGTTAGGCAGACACTAATGAACTATACCTTCGTTATGGTATACATTTGAGCTACGTATTTGTTCATAGCATTATAGCCCTTGATTACGCATTTGATTGAGTCATCTATATTTACTAGCAGTACCTTGATACTCTATGGAAAGATAACTTTAGAATTGAATAGGGCAGCTGTATTTTGCCTGAACTAATTTGCCACGTTAAATGTAATTGAGCAACAGGAACCTTTCTTACACCTAATATTCTAAGGAGAATTACAAATGCAAACTACCTGAATGGGCTGTTCGATATTCACCGCAATGGCATAAGCAATTCTTTTTATGTGCCTTAACCCAGTCCACTTCATAAAGTGAATTAATTTGTGCTGTAGATATATCAACTGTCTCGCATCACATTCTACATGAAAACTATTGTTGTTAGCCGAGTAACTTTTTCCTCGTGCTGAAATGTACTTATGTTCTACACTTGTTTTAAGCTGTTTTCATTAGCATGTTTGATAGGCACTGGCTTTGATCTTAAATACCTACAGCAGGAGGAGTTCTTTGGAACACCATGCCTTAGAAGATGTATTACAGACTAAAGCAGAACAGACACCTAAGCGTCAGCTATAAAGGAAAGAAAGGAAAGCATGCTATGTCGTATAAAGGATGCAGTGCTCCAAAAAGACAATGCTGTCCAACTGAGCTATCTGATCTCCCTGTTCTCTTTCATATAGTTCCATTTCACTGTTATTACAATTAATTGAGTTAGGGCAATTTTAAAGTCACATAGGTACCTTCCAGATACACACCTGTAAAATACAACCAGCTAAAGATGGAACAAAAATCCCTGTTCTCCAAACAGATACAGTGTAGGTCTCAACTGAAGTACAAGTCACTACCGATTGTATAAACCCCAAATCTGAGTTCAACTAAACAGTGGAATGTCTGGATCTGGACCTAATTTCTGAAAGTCTAATTTACCTCCGTTTCCCTCTAATACAGAATCATGCATTGAAACTAGCTACGCTGAAAACTGACTAAACAAAAACACATATTTTCTTATTCAATGGAGTCCCTCCTAATTCTTTATCCAGAACAGAATTTCTGATGACTTATGAAAGCCCTATTTTATTTTCAAACAGTAGTAAGTACCACTGAGACAATATCCTCAAGAAGGAGGAGTGGGCTGGACCCTTAGGAGCAAAATTGTTTTTACTGTTTTCAAAACACTTACTGGTCTAAAAATCCCTCAGTTAAAGCATGTATATAAATGCAGACACTTCAGTAAGATTCATCCAAAGCCCTCAGGAAACCCTTCCCTGGTACAAGCACAGAATTTGGCCTACCATTATCACAAAGAGGAATTTACCGTGAACTATTCGGTATTGTAAAAGTTGATGCCAGTTTATAAACACATCTTATATATTGTAATTCCAGGGTTTTCTATTGAGACAAGGTCTAGCGTCTTTTAACCACTCCAACTGATTGTATTCTTTTCACAATGGCCTTTATTAAAAATAGCACAACCAAATATGCCCTATTAGAGAAGGAAAAAAGTGCTCATTTATAAAATTCCTCTTTGCCATAAATGAAGTCTTCATAAGAACTTTCTGATCAGAAATCATACACTTAAAATCAATTCTTCATAGCCAGCAGGCTGTATACAGTGCTCTAACTGCATTTATGCACTGCTTCAGTACATGCCAGGTGTATGCAGGAGCTCTATTCAGCAAGACTCCAAACAAAAAAATGCCATCCAGAGGGACCTGGACAGGCTGGAGAGGTGGGCCTGTGCGAACGTCATGAAGTTCCACAAGGCCAAGTGCAAGGTCCTGCACTTGGGTCGGGGCAATCCCAAGCACAAATCCAGGCTGGGGGAGGAAGGGATTGAGAGCAGCCCTGAGGAGAAGGTCTTGGGGGTGCTGGTGGATGAGAGGCTGGACATGAGCCGACAAAGTGCACTGGCAGCCGAGAAGGCCAAGCGTGCCCTGGGTCATTGCTTTAGACTGTAAGAGGGGAGATAATTGAGGTTAGAGATAAGGCAGAAATTCTTTCCTGTGAGGGCAGTGAGGCCCTGGCCCAGGTTGCCCAGAGAAGATGTGGCTGCCCTCTCCCTGGCAGCGCTCAAGGCCAGGCTGGACGGGGCGTTGGGCACCCTGGGCTGGTGGAAGGGGTCCCTGCCCATGGCCACTTGGGTTTAGTTCAAAACTTTTTTTTGTTGTTTTTTTTTTTTTTTAATTTGAGAATAGGACATTTTTGGACTGGTTCAACACTTCTTGTGTGAATAAGCATTTCTGAGGCAGGTACACCACCCCACCCCCCCCACTGCTCTGTATCCAGTAGAGGACTCACATGCATAACAGCACTTGCCAACTATCAGTTTAGCCAAGATATTAGCACTGTTTGTACCAACGAACACTGAGTGTCAGCATTAGATAAAGCACTTAAGAGATTATTGTGGAGGACAGTCTTTCACGGTGCTGAAAGCAGACAGATTAAAAGACTGAGCATATCTTTCAAACTCAACCACTGTGTAACTATGCTTTATCTATTGTAGGCTCTCCTTATACATTTTCTTTTTACAGCTTTTCACCTAGTGTGGCAGACAGAAAAAGCTTTATAAAAAATAAAAGAATCAAGCTGAGGCCAAAGATAGTTGAGCTTTGAAAGATAAGAAGATTTTGGTTCCAGTGAGCGTAGCTCCAAAATTGTCTTTAATGGATCTAAGTACCTAAGACACCAGAAACATCCATGGACTGAATTTAAACTTCAGTGTGGGGTTTGAAGCGGTGCTGGAGATTTTTTTGAGAACAGAATCTATCTGCCCTCCTACTTTTTATTAAACCAGAAACATTGACAGAATTACTTTTTTAGTGATCCTTAGGAAACTATTCCTTCAATAAAATTGTAAGTTCCAGGCACTAGTAACTGAAGCGTTAATTCAGCTGACTATTGCTCACTGTGTGACTTGATTTCAGCATCTAACCAGGAAAAATCACAATTGCTTTGTCACTGAGCTGGGGTTTACTTCAGAAAGGCCAGCAAGAGTTCCACACCCAACGTACCCAATTTCAGAAGGCTACAAAGAGAAAGATCAGATTGTGCATAAAGACAAAACTTGCAACAAGTGTCGTAAGCTTTTCGTGTTGTGCTTGCAGTCTTTGTTAAGCGAGAGGACAAGAAAAAGGAACTCCAACCACAGGCAACTATATGGCCATGCAACACAATCGTAAGATTACAGACTTGTGGGCTTGCAGCAGTACCTGTGCTTCATGCCTGCCTGTTGTTACCAGTGTTATTTTTAAACATGAACTGTGAAAAATCGCTTAATGGCAGATTAATTTCATTTATTCTTATGCAGCCTGCTATTGTAGAGGAATAGCAGTAGACCTGAAGTCAGAAGGGTGAATTAAATTGCCTGCTTTTTATGTGTTCTGTGTAATTTTTTTTTCTGGCTGGAGAGCTGTGGTATTTCTTGTTGTTCCGCCTTGTTACGCTCTTCACTTAATGAAGAAGTCTATATTCAGATATCCCAAGAACAAGGCGTACTATGCACTTTCATCATAAGGCCATCTCCGATAAAAGGTGTCTATATACTTTGGCTTTCAACTCTCTCAAAGTTTATAATAAACAACCCTCTATAACATCCCCTCACAGTGGGAAGAAAATTACTGAGCTGGGCACAGCAGTTTTCGGGAGATGGTGTGCGTACTTAAACCAGCTATGCAGAGCAGAGCATCTCGTACTTTTGCAGCTCTTGACCGTTTCAAGGGTACTCGTGAGCTGCAGTACCACTATTTTCCATTTTCGCTGAAGTAATTGACACAAGAATGGATTCATGTTATGCCGCTTGCTGTTCTCACAGCCTTTGTCTGACAAATAAAGACTCGGGAGTACAGTATCTCATTTGTCAGGAAATTGGTAGAAAGGCAGCGTATTTTAGGTTTTCCCATATTCTGTAGTTTGATTCTCATCAGTCTTGATTTTTTTTTTTATAAGGCTACAAAGAGAAGAGGAATAGTAATCAGAAGGAAATAAAGATTTCACACCATGAAACACCTTGCCCATGAATGTGTCACAACCACAAAGATAGCTCTGGTAGACAGTGGGGAAAATGAACAACAGTATTTGTCTCATATCTAACAATTTCCTCCCTAATCAGCTTCCTTAGGGATAGTCTCTTCATCAAAATAAAATCCACTCTGTTCTCAAGGAATCTCACTCTAAAACCATAGTTAACATTTAATGGTCAGTCTTTACATGCTGTCAAACAAAGACAGGAATGTAGTCCATTAACTTTATGAGTCAGTAGTAAAATAAAGATCAAGGTACAATTAACTAACATTCAAAATTAATAGCTAGAATATATTTTAAGCAATTTATGCTATACTGCTCCAAGAAAAAAATAATTGAAATTTATTCAGGTTTTATGCCCTAACCGAACCAAACTATTGAAAAGCAGAGGAATGCGAGTTACTCACGGACAGAGACCACACAGGCAAACTTCAGGCAAAATAAATGAGAGGCATTTGTTCATACAGAAGAGGGATTTCGGATGGAAAGATGGGCGCGGTCTTAGGACATTGAGACTGTAACAAGTCGAGCTCAATATGACACTGATGGAACCAAATTCTAACAGTGCACACATTAATATTAGCCAAAAGTAAAACCTCCATAGGGTGGTTGGAGTAGCCAGTGGGCTCACTTACTCATTTGCATTTTAATTGCATTACAGCGGTCGTTGCAGAGTGGCATGAAACATTTGCTCTTGTGGATTGCCAGGGCGGAAGAGCAAAGAAACCCTTTTATCTAAAGACCCATCAGAGTCTCTAAGACCCAAAGTTCCCATTTTACAAGAGCAGACTTAAAAACCCTACACCAGCTTACCTGAAGCCCACAGAACTGACTGCACCTCGCCACCTTTTCTAGTCATTCTCATTGCTTGTCTCTTACTGTAGGTATTTTTGTTTTCTTTCTTCACTGGCTCTCAGAATAATCAAGAGTGTATGGCAGCCTCCAAAGGTTTGTTTTCAAAGTAACCTTGAGGAGGAAAAAAAAAAAAAAAAGCACTGACATTTTATGGACAAAGACACTTTTAAAACTTTCTACAATAATTTGTGTTGAGCTTACTGAATCCACTGTCTCTCATGCAATTGACTCATTGTTTCCCATCAGTTCCATCAGTGAAAATGATTTCCAATATTTTTCAGAAGAAAAATACAATGTCAGTAGGGCGCAGTCAAACACAATGGCTATGAATAACTCAATAGACTTGAATTACTCTTCACAATTCTCTTTGCCCTGCAAAGAGAGACATTGCAGTATCAATTAGGTTCAGCAAACATTTCATTTAAAGTAAAGAAATGGAAGAATAATGAATTTCTTTGGAGTACGGTGGCAGCATAGGTAACAGTATAACTAGAAAGAGAGAAATGGTCTGGAAACCTCATTTACAAAAGTTCACCTGATACAATTTCTTATATTAGATCTGATCCTGTAAGAGCTATCTCCATATGAATTCATAATTCTCACGAGCAAGTCCTCATTTGAATAAGGGCTATTTGCAGCAAATTATTGCACTAGGCTCAATGACTCCCTAGAAAGGGTCGGTGAGAACAGAAATGATAAATACAATGGACAAGTGCTGAGTACTGAGGCCCAGTGAATTTCACACCATAGCTATATTAAGCGTTAATTTGCTGCAGAAGGAAATATCTGAATGCTAGCATATTTACCTAAGTCTGTCTGTGTATCTTAAGTTGTTTTTGGGTTTTCATTTTGTACAAAATTACCCTTAGCAATATATTAGTAAATTGAAGATGTATGTGTGTGTAGTCACATACTTCTAGTTCTTAGGGATATCTCAGGATTCTCAGACAATGATTTTTGTTAGGAGCACTGATGTACAGCTTTCCAAGAAAATGTAAGTAAGGAAGATGGAGGAGATGGTAACAAATAGGTATGTGCAAGGTTGGCGTTGCCAGTCTTTGGCATATGAAAGGAACAGTACAGAGATACAGACACAAACAAAGGTGGGTAAACTGGGATAAAAAATAAGGGAAAATCATGAATTGAAGAGAGAAGGTTTGAGAGGTACGGTAGCAACAAAGAATAATCTGAAACTGATACAGATTCAAGGATGCAAAGATGGGTGTCTTGAAGTTACAGGGGAAAAAGAACACCTGGTAACAGTGCAACAGAAACACTGTTAGTGAAGACTCCCTTTATTTCTGAGATTGCCAAAATATACCTTTTGGCAATTGCTTCCTTGGGCTTTTTGCATGTTGCAACATGCATAGATATTTCTTCTGTGATTTCAGTACACCCCTCAGTAGCCTTCTAATGAAATTATTTTCTCTTTACAACAATAGCATCGTTCAGTGGCTGCGCCAACAACTTCAGCTGAAAACAGTTCTCCATACAGTGCCAAATCCAAAATGCCACTGTCAATAAAGGATGAAACCAACTAGCACTGATTTGTTTCTCCAAGAGCTGGGTGTTACAACAAAGGGCTTCCTAATAAGTGGGCCAACTTTGGAGAAAAATGATTTTCCATTCTTCAAAACAATTGCATGTTATAAACTTACCTTTTCCCCAATCAGCTTATATTATTTTTTACAATGAATCATAGTCATTAACGAGCACTTCTCCAAAACAACATTAAACCTTTGAGCATGTGTTTGTAATATAGCACATACAGATAGATAAATACAAATAATGTTTGCTCTTGTTTTTAATTTTTAGATCTCAGAGCATTTGGTAATAGGAAACATCATTAGTGGCGAGGACCTTTCTTCTCGCTTTGCAGCTTGAGGGATGTTTCATCCTCTGTATCATTCTGGGAAGCTGTCCATAAAACCTTTTTCCTTTGGCCTTTTTGAGGGGAAGGAGAGGGTGAAGAATAAAGGCACACTTCTAGGATGCTTCCAGCATAGAACAGCCACAGTAAGATGAATCTTAGTTTCATGGAGATGCAGTATTGTATTTCCTATATTGACAATTCAGTCTCCTGTCTAAAGATCACGATGGTATTTGCCATTAACCTCTAATTTGACTGTATGACTGTCTAAATTAAATCATACCACTAACGATCTTCCACCCCATCCTGGGATTTTAGATCTACTTAAGAAGCAATTTGCTTTGACTTTACTAAAAGTATCTGCATATCCAGATATCACTTAAGTCTATAAGACTATTTCTATATATTATACATTCACTTTTTGCTATGTGTCCTTTTTAGCATTCAAATGAAAGCCTAAGCGGCAGGTCAGTTTTACCACAAATTCATCTAGCCCAGTTTTCTGACTTCAACAGTGGCCATTACCAAACTGTGCACTAACGGACTAATAAATCAGGCACCATTCCTAAAAGTACCTCCTGCAGGCAGCTTTTTATGAAGTGACAGAAGAAGCACAAGATTATTACGCTTTTCAAAACGAGATGCTGTTGAAACAAATAGCCCACCAAAACAGTCACAGATCTCACAGTCTGAATGTCTGTGTATGCTAGACCTGAAAACAATCAATCATTACATTAGGCTCAGGCTTGGGATACCGAAGGACAGCAACTCAGTGTAAGTTTTAGGGGTAACAGATGAGAAATAAAGTAATTAAATACTAAGACTAGTCAGAAAAGTTCCATTTCCTAGAACTGAGGTTCTGAAAAGATATCCTGGAAAAATCTGTTCCTGCAGAAAACTGAACACTCATCTTAAAACCTGAAACTGCCAAAATACTTTACTGTCTTGAATTGATATCACAAATGATTTTTAGGATTCCCCAGAAAACTTAGGAAAGGTTGGATGAATATTCAGATCTGCCCTCTCAATAAAAGGGTTGATTTACTGGCAATCTGAAGGTATATATACATACACATAGATACACACACACACACATATATATGTATATCTTACAGCTTCTCTAACCAAAAGGTAGAGCTTTGAATCCTGCAAGCATAGGGACCAGCACTGTTATTCCAGGTAGTAGAATACGTCATAGGCATAAACCCACTGTCTGACTAGTTTCCATTAATAAAACAGTTCCCAGTGCAGATGCCAGAGTGAACAGAGTGCTCAGAGCTGTTAATAAATACACTGAATTAGAAAATGTCTCTATATGAACAATGCATCTGAGCTAGCCAGATTAGAGGATTATGTTTCCCACTGCAGTAGTTCATATTATGGTGACACAGAAATGTCAACGATAACAGAAGTTACTGCTGAGACATTTAAAAAACTGAAATTAAAAATTGTGAATTGAAAAAAAAAAAAAAAAGGAAGAGTCACCAAAAAAATTAAGCAAGACACTGCAGAAGTAAATAAACCCTGAACAGAAATTACTCAACTGAATTGAAAAAAGTCATTAAATGATCAGGTCTTGTACTATTCTGTGTGACACACCAAAAATTTGGGATCTATTTTCTAACCTGCAGAAAGGGGTATTTAAGATCAATTCCATCTGATTTTCCTCTTTGTAATTCAAAGCCTTCTGGAAGTATACTTGCCCCTAGGGAAACTTACAGAATGTCTCTTTGTGAGAAAACTAGTTATTCGTCTTGCTTTCAAAAGGCTGGGGGTAGGCTGGGGGATGTCCTCAGAAAGAAGATCCTCACGCAGAACAAGCCAAACGGCTTAAACACAGAAACATCTTGCTTCGAAACCTTGTCTCATTTCCTAAAACTATGGTCCTGTTTGTTTTCATTGTGGTTACAATAAAACCAGCGTTTGAGCCATCTTGCAAGTATTTTTAGCAGTAACTGCTAATAAATTGCGCATTAAATAACCACATCAGTAGTAAAAAAGCCAAGACTGCAAGTTTTGGCATTTTACTGCTGCCAGCCACAAAAATTTAAAACATACAGAAAGATAAGTACAATCACAATGGGGGAAAAAAAACCCCAAACAACCAAACAAAAGACAAAACTCTGTCATTACTTCTTGTTAAATCTTTATTTCTGTGTCGTGTCCTTGCTAGTGCCCTGGAGGATCATTCTTGTTTCCTCCTGCTTGTGTCTCTGTCTCCTGGTTGACTAACTCCCAGCAATAATCTCCTTCCCTTACATTCCAGTTCACCTTATGGCTTCTCTTGCTTTATTTCTTACTCCACCGTCTCCAACTGCATGAATTTTCTACGTGCGTAAGCTACCTGACTGATAACTCCTACGCTCCCTTTTCCTTCCCAAATTAGTGTTCATCTATTTTTTTTTTCACTAGGTTACCCTAGTGCCTAGACCTTTTCCAAGCCTGCCACTGCAGACAGTGCTTTTGCTACCGATACGCTTCACCTCGGCTGGAGCACAGGCTCTGCCCTGGTCCCTCCCGGTGTCCGAGCCGAACGTGGGCACTACGAGCTGCTCCTTTCCCCTCCGAAACATCCAAAGGTTTTACCGGCTGAAACGCCACCTCTCCGCCCTGCGGGCTGCGGAAGGGAAAACACCGAGACGTCGGGAAGGTTCCGCTCCCAGCAAAGACAGCGGGCTTTTCAACCTCAAGTCAAACTGCCAAAACCGTTTCTCAAACCAGAGGACGGGGAGTGATTTAGTGGAGAGTCACAACTGCTAGACTGTTTCTGTGCTAGACTAGAACCGTTTTATTAAGGCTGGAAGCATAGATTATGGCAGTGGTCTGTCTTACACCTTTGATAGACAATTGCAGGGGGGAATCATTCATGTCCTTTAGTTATTGCTCTGTTCTGCCTGAACTAGATGACGACTTTAATATTGGGATTAGAAAAGATAAGAAAAAACACAAGAATTACTCAAAACTCAGATTAAGAAAAAATAATCAGTCTATCCCACAATTTATGGAAACTTCTTTGGTTCAAAAAAGTGGGAATTTCTATCTTTTACCAGGTTAATTACAGACTATAAACAAGATAACTGATGTCTTTGAACTACCATAGCCTACTCTGAATTTAGTAAGTATTTGCTTGCAGTTTTCTTAGAGCTGCTGTTTCAACAGTTTCTTTTGTATTGTTGAAAATATTTTTTTAAGAAAACATAATGCTTGTATGATTACTAGAAGGACCAGAAGTAATATAAAAAACCTTGTGAACTCTATAACATGTTATAGAAACTAGCACTGTGTAATTTAAACTAACATTTGAGAGACTTTATTTTCAGAATTTCTTTAATTTTTCTCAGACTTCTGACACAAACAGCTTCTCTGACTCATCTGTGTCCCCAGTCTGCTGCCATTGCTTTTTTTGCTGTGACTCACGCAGTATCCTTCTTTTACTTTAAATCACAAACAATTTTGCCATGCTAATTCCACATGCACAATAACCATCCCTTCCTTTTCTCTCTTAAGACTTTGCATAGTCACGAGGAGGTACCATCACAGAACAAAGATTCAAACAGCATTGTTCTGTCCTTTGCCTTTTTTAGCATCTCTTTGCAACTGAATATACTTTTAATAGTCTCCCTAGTCTTTTGTGGCCATGTGATATGATAGTATTTCCCAGTGAATTGTAACCAAATCAACATGTTATCTTCTTCTTTTTTTTTTGATCTGTTATGAACGTCTAATTTCTATTTTACCAGAAAAATCTTGTTTGTGAATTGGCAACAGAGAGTTCTGCTCAGCCGTATCTAACACCGCAGGCAGGTTGTTCCTTCATACCCCGTTTCTAGTGATGAGACAGTCCCAAGCTGCTGCTGTCCTATAGAGCATTCTCAGATAGACCTGTCTGGACTTTAGAGAGCTTGCATGCTTGTCCTGAACAGGTGGAGCTGCCATCTTGCTCTGAACAGGGCATGCTTAGGGGTTACAAGGTAACTCTATACATAGCAACATGACAATTTAGGGAAAAAAAATAAGAATTAGGCAATAAAGACCTTAGATTAAGGATACTTTTTTCTGGATTGGCAGTTTCTCAGCCCGGACCGTGTCACAGTAGATCCTCCTGCAGCTCACCAAACTCTGTCTAGAAAAATGGCCTTGTACATGATGCCTCTCTCTACAACACCCCAGAGGCCTCCCAGCCTGAGACACAAACACACGCTCCTTTTCTGGAGGAAAATCTATTCACGTGTCTTTGTGAAGCAGAGCAAGATCCAGAAGGGGGACTTCACTTCAGCATGGCAACATCCAGCTCCTTGGCTTCCTACTGTCTGATGTAAACTATGCTCTCGAGGTAGACAGATCACTTTACAAAACTTGGAGAGAAACTGAAACCTAAGGATCACGTCTCAGAATTCAATAAAGTGAATAGAGGCTCATTCCATTCCCATTAACCACCTGAAGAATTCAGATCTTGTTGCTCACCTGGAGGAGTACACCACCGTCTCTTTAGGATTGCCACCGGCAAACTTTGTCCTGGGGAAAGTTCGGTAGCCCAAGAGAGACTTTTCTCACAGCACAGCTTTAACAGGAAAAAAAAAAAAAAGATACATGTCTATCTCTGAGTATTTCAGAACCACCTACAGCATCTCCAGGTAACTGTGTGAGCCCTGGATCAGAGACAGTCCTGATCCTCTCTTTGGGCAAGACACCACGCCTTGGGGATGTGGGTTAACCACAAGGCACCTATTGACCTAAGCCATTTGAGCTCTTCTTTGTATGAAATAATAAACTTATTAACTACTTCTGCATCCAGCCTTAATTCAAAGATCAGCCCTGTTTGCCTTCGTCTCCCAGTAGCATTATTTATAAGAAAGAAAAGCTCTGCCTTTCAGCACATGCAGAAGACGACATGAGGAACCGATACAGGCATATTTGACTGATTTTTTTTATTAAGGGAAACCTGGAGAGATATATAAAAATGACATCTGGAGCTCTCTCCTCCATGAGCATTCCTTAAGTATCTGTTAGTGAATGGAATGATTATATTATAATCGTGTTTGCTAGGTGTGATTTTATATTGTCCCAAATTGTTTTATATGCTTGGGAGGGGGTTACCTTATGTATAAGTTCAATGTATTTTGTCGCAGTTGTGCTGTCCCTCAGCAAGACACCCATTGCATACAATGAAACAATGTTGGGCTCTATCTCTGTGTGTCAGAGGTTCATATTAACCCATAACCTGAATTGATTTCTTTTATTCTGCTGAATAAATTGAGTCTCTTGTTCCGTTCTAAAACCTTGTTTTAGAACTTCTCACAGACGTGGCAAATTGCTGTGGGATTTTTGCGGCAGCCTGATTAGACCTCTCTCTCCTCACTCGCAGCCTGGCGCAGCAGTGCTGTATTTTAACTCTTGTACGTGAAGAGTTGCAGCTGGGGATGCGAGCTGTATGGGCCAGATGCCTCTTGGCCTTACTCAGCAAAACGACTACTGACTTCAATGAGATTTTTGCTTGGTTAATGAATGTAAAATGCAACTCTCTATTTTACTGTGGTTTCCGTTTGGCCCCTGAATACACAGGCACTTACACTTATACTTAATTTTATGCATATAGACCCTGATTTAGTAAGGTAATTAAGCACATGCTCAACTTACAATACATGCGTGTTCCCGACGAAGTCAATGGAACAAGTGGAGTGCATATGGCTAAGCAAATACGTGATTGTTTCCAAGGCTGAAGCTGATTTTCTTTTCACAGGTAAGAAACACTGCAGACGTAGGCTTCTAGGACCCTTTCTCTGGTCGTGCCACCACAACCTATAGACAAAGTGAGAAGGCATTCCGTGACTTGACAGGTAAAGGCTGAAAACAACTCAGCAGCATTAAAGTGAATTAAAACTGTCTGAAATACACCCAATCAATCACAGAAATAGTAGAACATACTCCTATAGAGTTATACTTGCCTGCTCTCAGTCGTCGCTCATAAGACAAATGTCAAACTCTTTGACCTTAAAAATGTTTGACAGAGACAGGAGAGAGCTATCTGTCCAAAACCCGTCTCTTCTACAGTTTTCTTAGTTTGCCACTAGAGATTTCTTGGACTCAGCTAGACAACTAGCGTTGAAGGCTCATGGACAAAATTCTGTCCCTGCAAGCAGTACAGGGTGGAGGGATATTAATGGGAGTAGAGGATACAGTTTTTCCAAGCCATCCTTCTCAAGGCAAACTAGTTTGAAAGACCAGGACAAGCAAGCTCAAAACCACTCCTACACGATTAACCAAGCGCCATGAGCACTCCTCGCCACATTCAGTGGTGTCTTAAGGACGTGCTGGCCCTGCCCTTCAACCTGCCAACCCTACTGCTATCTGCTATCTCACCCGCCCACATAAGATCTCCAGTCAGGGAGGCTTTGAATTACATCCAGACATTTTGTTGTGCAAGTGTGTGGCAGTTTACAGGCAGAAGTTGCCTTTACTGCAAGTTCATCCTAGCCAGAGTAGGGCGCAACAGAACCTTGTCCTTTATATCAAAACTATTTATTTTGTATATACTTTTAAAACAATCTTTTTCTCTCTCACCACACACACATTGTTATTACAAGATCCTGCCTGTAGTAGGCTGGGCTACAGACATCTTTGTATGAGTTTGTGTCAGCTAGGCAACCCGTGAGTTACTCTGGATACCCACTGACAGAAACGATCTGAGTGCAGGTAATTTTGTGCAGCTTAGTCCTTAGACTGCCCCTAGAGATAAACTTCTACCATTGCTATCCTATTCAATCTTTCATGGATAGGGTATAAATATATCATTACATTCTTCATTGGAAAAGATCCCAGCTAGAAAAATCTTTCAATCAAAGCGACTTCTTTTGCCAGCATGATGCCATCGCAGAATCCTTTGTTTTCAAAAAAGTTGCAGTCTAAGGTTTTAGACAAGGGATGCTGGGACAAATTGTCCCTGAACTGGGTTTGGTTTCAGCTTCGAAAAACAAACCTACAAGATAAATCCAGTCGTAGAAGGAATGAGGATAGGGAGATCATCAGCAACAAGCAAGCAGCATATGAACCTTTACCATAGCCATCACCTCTATGGCTGACATAAGGATGCGGCTGAGACAACAGGGACCCCCCCTGGGATTTTTGTGAAAGCCTGGCAACCAGACTTTGTCCTCACAGCCCCGCAGGATCCCCAACATGGACACATGCCATTTAGAGCAACATTTAAGCTGTTTTAACAGCAGAATCTAAGAAGCACACAGGGACTTCCAGAATTGATAAAGTATTGTGCAATACAATAGTATTAGGTCAGGAACTTCTGCGCAGCTCCACTTTTGACTTTCGTTTTGTTTCCATTCTTTTGAAGCTGCATGTAAATACTGCTCTGAAAACTGTGTCATTGCTGCCCGGTCATAGTCTTGCTGTGTGAGTCATGGACACATCAGCCTGTGTGGAGAATACTTCTAGTTTTCTTTCTGTTCTCAAGTCTCTGACATGCTTTTCCAATTATTGCCCTGTTGATGAGCTGTTACCAAATAAATCTGGTCAGAGACCACGTCAGCATTGTTTCACAGACTCCAGAAAAGGTACTTCTCATTGTGTGGCATGAGAGCACTCTGGTCAATGGAATGACACTGATTTTAAAAAAGAATCAATCTCCAAGTGGAAGCAGTTACAGAAAGCCTAGGAGGCGTAAAACCAGATAAATGTTGTAGGAGTTAAGCTCACTGCTTGTCACTTACACGTGTATAGTTGGTAATAAGCAACTTTAAAAAAAAAAAGTCAATAAGGATGAAAATACAATGAGAAAAGAGCCAAACTATTCATGCAATTAATCGTAAATCTAGAGAGAGTGCCTCTTCCCAGGCAAGGGTGTTGGAGCGAAACTACTGGAATCATTCAGCAAACAGATGATCAGATGATCCTATGGGGAATGATGCACTACAAAGATAATGAGCCACCTAGTTCTTACTTTCATAATAAAATTCTCCTGCTGTTCTTAACAGAAAGACTCTGGGGAATGCAGTATCCAGCAGGCACACCAAGATTTAAAATATACTCTGCAGAAAGCTAGTTGGCCTTTGGATGCCAGAGGTCCCTAATGTATAAAATATACCATCTGTATTTAGAAACCACTCCATTACGGGCATTATTTAAAGTTCTGCTTGACGTATTAGAGACTTAGGTATATGCTAATTGGTTTTCTTCACACCGCTACTCTTCCAAGCTGAAGAAAAGCAGTGATCGGGCTTAAAAAAATGCTTCAGACAACCAAACAGACACAAAAGCTCCTCCAACAGCTACCACAGGGGACGTCCATGTTCCCACCCATGGGCACGCTCATCCCTGGCAGAAGGGCTCTGGAGAGAGGAAAGCATTATCTTCAAACTCTGGACCCCGCGGTGGGAATCTTACCTGACCTGCCTGAAGGTTTTGCTGTCCAGAATTTGGGAAGCGCTAGAGCTTGGCTGGGTGGGAAGGGAAGAAGGGGTTGGGGGCCTCAGGGCAATGCTCACGGAGAGCCCAGCCGCAGAAGGACAGTTCCGTCTGTTAGCATGTTCGCTTATTGTTACCTTGCTCATTCCATCCTCAGACAATGCAAATAACACTGTTTTAAGGTACTTTCTATGAAGTCTGAACATAAATGGTTTATTCCGCCATGGCATTTGTTCTGCTGTGTACAGCAGAGGCAACCGCACAGGGCAAGTGATTTGTTGTAATAGATGGGAGTGTGAAGAACATACCTTCAAAACTTCAGATCTGTTACAAACAGGCATCACCACCTAAGGGACAAGAAGTACCATAAATGTTAGTGAAGCACCTCAAACACTTTATGTAGGGCATAAATCAAAACCTAATGACAGGAATGAATTTTGGATCTGTCTTTGCCTATGTGACAACCGTGATTGGTTAATCACCACTAAAACATTCATGGCTTCAGAATATGACTACAGTACTTTGCCTGAATTTAGACACTTAATTTTAGTGAGGAAAAATACAATACTGCATTCCTTTTTAAATAACAATATAACTACAACAGAAGTATGCGTAGATAATCATGTTTTAAATAAACCCAGAAAGGAATTTTAAAGATATACCAAAATCACATATATAGAGATAACATGAGAGCAAATGAGAAAGTAAAAATGTCATTTGTAGTTGCTGTTTCATTTAATTTTACATAAGTATGCATTTTCTGTAAGTATCATCTGTCATCAAAAAAGAAAAGTGAATTTTAATTCTGAACTTAGAAGACAAACATTTTTGATGAGCAAAACAAACATCTGCGTTTCACTGATGTGTATAGCTCAGCAGGATTTGGTGCAGTCTAAAGAGAAACAACATTTATTTGCTTTACTGCATGCCAATATCTTTTTGTTGTAGTTGTAGCACTGCTGAAGTCTTCCAAGTTATAAGAAGAGAAACCTTGTTCTATGTCATTTCAGTATAACATGGGTCTGTGTTTTATTTCTAACGGTATCGGTGCAACTCGGTACCTTCGCAAGAAGCCTGTTTCCTCGCCTAGAACTCAGCTGTACCAACAGTGGTCTGCTGTGCTTGGAGAGGAAGGCTGAAGAGCGACTGTCTCTGTGGGAGGAAGAACAATTCCCAAGGAGGGAAGAATTCCACAGTTTCTGTTGTAGATGGGAATATGTAACACTACTCAGCTGCACTGATTGGATTTTGTATCCTTCAAATGTTTGAGACGTGTTCGGCTCTAGCAGAGTGGAATTTGGATTTCAGTAATTTAATAGTCTGACCCAGATTCATTTGTGTGTGCGTGACCCACTACCTTCAGTCAGCACATGTGGGCATATGAAAACATGTAAAACAAGCTTGCAAGATTCAAACTTGACATTTGGTTATTTCACAGCTGTCAATACAAAATAGGCATTTTGTAGCACTAGAAATTGACTTAAAATGAATAAAAATGACCTAGCTTTAAGCTTAAAAAGATTCATTATTTAGGCATTGCTTAAAAAATGTCTCACGTTTGGCACATGATTAACCGCTGGAAGCAGCAAGTTCTCTTACATAAACATTATTATGTGCTATTTGTAGGGTTGTTTTTTCACAAATCTTTAGCTGACAGGAGACTGCCTGAAAAAATACGTGGCTCACCACTGTAAGCCAACAGGGAGGCAAAGCTCTCCTTCGCATTATTGTCAAATGCAGTGGAAAAGAAACAAACCCCCTGCAAAGCCACTTCTCGGTAGAGGGTTGTGCCAGACTCCTGACTGCAGTACGTAGGCTCACGCAGTTATTTTCTCTGACCTGCCAAAGTTAGATTTGAAACGGCATGGAAGAACGGTTCGAGGAAATGAAAGTATAATTGTTCTGTCAATTATATTTCTGACTCCGGCAATCACATGCGCATTGTGAGAAGCAAGTTCTTCAGCCCATGTCATTATTTTTCTGTTTTGTTTTCTTCCTGGGAAGGAATAATGATGTCTCATTTGCATAATTCACTATAAGGAAGAAACTCACATTTTTTAATAGGAAATGGTAAATTCTGAATTAGTTCACTTCATAAACACTCTCCAGTGGTTGCTACGGGATGAGGAAGAAGCAGATCCTGAGGACTACTTGGCAGAGCACTGCATATGAGACGGTTAAAGGTTACTCTCCACACAACTCTACATCTACGACAGTGGCATTGGGCTCTCAGGGTAACTGGACACTTAACTCTAACATTTCATAGAAACAATCGAGGCATTTCAAATGAATAATAAGATTTGATTTAAGGAAGAAAAGAGCTCAAAAAAAGGAACAATAGAGTGCTCATTGAAGCATTGTTCTGAGCACTGTTTTCCTTCAACTGAAAGTTAGGCTCAAGTAAAGCAATAACAAACTTTCTTTGAAACGGAATACTTCCTTTTCCAATATTTCTCTTTTCCAAGGGAATCTGCTTTGTTACTGTTTAAAAAACAAAACAAAAAAAAGTCTAATTTGATCAATTTGAACTCTGCAAAACAGAAACACCTTTGAAATGTGAAATGTTTTTCAACCATCTCTAACCCTATGGAGATATTAGAAGGCACAATCAAAATAGTTAACAGCAACTTTCCTTTAGGAGAAAACCAAGATTTTGATGATGACTAAACTGCCTTGGATTAGCAGCAGTTATGGAAAACCCACAAGCACAATCAAGTTTCCTTTCTTCCTTGTCTTGTCATACTAGAAACACATGTCTATAGGAATGAAATATCTTTTTAAGTAGCAGAAGCCCAGTCGCTTGACGACACATTGTCAAGAGGCTGAGTTAAATAATATCAGCAGTACAGAGTACCACAGGTATATTGGGGGTTATAACATGGGCTTGAACCCATTCCATTAGATTAGGGAATGAACCCTTTTCTCCTGATCATTTCAAGCCTACCATGACAGCGCAAAGGTGGTGGAATGGACACCGGAAGCTGTGCAGAGCTTTGCCTGAATCTCACCATAAACACACATTTGCTTTTATTGTCTTCTTTCTATAGTCTACGCATCGGAGTCTGCTTATGTGTGCTTACATTAGTTCACATTAATTTTTGCCATTAACTTCAACAAATGTATTTTTGGTGTGACACTGTGGGAGCTTGAGCTTGCGCTTGGCGGGGAGGGCAGGTCTGGGCAAGAGAGAGATTAAACTGCACAAACAGAAATAAACCTTCCTAATTTTGTTCAGATGGTTGCAGAAAATTACCCTGTACTTCAGCAAACGCTATTTGTGCATTCAGTTTCCAACGGTATGGTCCAAGCACACCAGGAATTGGTTTCCAGCTTGAGAAACTCTGATTATAAAAACCCTAACTAAATTCAAGGTTTGTTACAAAATCCTGTGCCTTGCATTGGTCCCATTCTGATCTTCCGTAACTCACTAAGAACACCTCTCCTTGGATCTCAGGAAAAGATTTTGTTCTACTGCATGGCGATACCTGATATACTCTGAATGGAGACTTCAAACTCTTTTCTAATGAAAATGACTAAAAGTTAAATAAGAGTATCAAATACTTTCTCCCATTTTCTTATTTTCCTCTGGCTCTTCAAAGGTATTATCTAAATATCCACTAGTTCAGATACTCTAAAACAATAACATGATTCAAGACTATATAGCGGAATGTAGATTCACTGCTGAGTTCATTAGTGAATTATTTTAACTGGCAATGAACAACTTTTTAAACAATTGCTTCCTAAAAGTAGTAGCAGGAAGATTAAATATATACAATATTGTAAGAACTTCAAGTTCTTAAACTTGGAAGTGCCACTTACTGTTTCCCCATATTAGTTGCCCATGCCAAGGGCCTCATTTGGATCAGCTTCATGTCTCTAATGCATCTGCAACATTAGCTGCCTCAGCCAGACTGACGAACCACTCGGCTTTATTAACTTTCTTAGCCATTTCCCAAAACTTCCTACTCAGTCTTTTGACAACCGTTCTGATTGCTATAAAAATAGGTCATGCAATTTGTTAATACACAACATTTCCTGCTCATTTCCAATGCAGTGCTTTCAGGATTCTCAGGTGAGGAGCCTGTGTTACAGGTTATGAAGCATTACAATGGTGGAACCCTCCAAGCATGGAGATCACTGTACAGGGCTCGTGAAAATTTCGTTAGGCAACACTATAGGAAGTCTACCTGTAGTTCAGAGTAATTTTAACTGCCAGTTAAAATGTCTTCCCATTACTACCCAAGGCTGCCAAGAATTTCTGCTTGGCCATCCCCAAAGAAATTATTCTTGTGCTTTCGGGACCAGAGCCAAGCATCAAGAATCAAAGCCCCAAATCTTCCTCATTCTCTACTTTTCCTTACTAAATAAAGATGAAAAACAGCAGTCTTGTTTTTACTAGTCCAAATTCTTATTTGTTTCAACATTGTCTGAACACAGCAGCAGCTTACCATGAGGCAGTAAAACGCCTCTTGACCAGTGGCTTCCATATTTCTTCTCAACTTTTGCAGTTCCAATTTGTGTTGAATTTCATAAGCCTGATGTCCGGTAAAACTACACTGTTATTGCCGACAATGTTTTATGGGTGAGAGGGAGCTCTCTTATTTGTTTTAGTCCAATTTCCATCTACCATGGAAAATGGACAAAAATGGAGGATGCCTGTCTTACCTATCTACCCTTGTTAACAGAATAAATCTCTCCTTCCTTTTCCTCAAAAACCGCACTGAAAACACCCCTTTTTCATGTCCCTCATACTCTGAACTGATTAGACAGAATTTACTGAGATTTTTCTTTTGTGATACCTCACATCTTTACGTCCTGAAAAAACTACACAGAAAATAAGAGGGGGGAGAAATCTAAAGAGGAAAAGGAGAAACACCACTGAAAATGTTTTCCAGCTCACCAGGTCTCATTTAAATTATTCGTCTTCTCATTGCTGGAGACAACTTTGCCCATTGCATGACAAATCTCAGGGCTCACTTTGACTTCAGCAGCAACTTTCATAAAGAGTTCTTATCTCTGCTGTTATTTTAAATCTTAACGACTAGCTGAACTCTAATGTCTTTCTCTCCACTAATACAAAACCCACAATTATCTGCCAGTTGGCTTAAGGATTTAAAATTCTTATAAAGGCTTTGCTGTCAACTTTTCACATTATGTTTGGGAATTAAATGCCTCAGAAAAAAGAAAATGTAAATACAGCCTTATCACCTTCTGCAATGAAGTCAAATGATACAAATTATTTTCTTGCCATCCTTTTTGCACAAATAAATAAATAGACTAGCTCTGTTTCCAGTTCTCCTTTGACACAGGCAGTGCCAGAGACTTACCAGCTGGAAGTCTGCCGGAGCCTTGAACTGTTCCTTCTCCTCCTTCTGCCTTGGTGAGTCAGCACTTGCTATTAAAAGTAAAGAATTACAGAAAAAGTTGTTTTCTTCAAAGCCTGCACCCAGCACCTGCCTGCCCTGCTGCGAAGGGGTGCGGGGGGATGCACGTGTGAAATACCGATCCCGATACATTTTTCCTA